>Ga0116189_1002032_pt1 | contig 15306 bp, 12 predicted proteins | sample AD_JPNTR3_MetaG_FD_89895 | JGI IMG/M metagenome (GOLD analysis project Ga0116189, IMG submission 89895) | Active sludge microbial communities of municipal wastewater-treating anaerobic digesters from Japan - AD_JPNTR3_MetaG | ecosystem: Engineered > Bioreactor > Anaerobic > Digestate | place... | reverse complement strand
GCTTCTATCCAGCTCTAGCTGCACGTTCATTTTCAAGCGCACACCCTTGCCAGGAGATATGTTACCATAGCAGTGAAGCGAAATCAACAACGTAAGCCGGAGGCTGAGAAGAATGAGCAGATTCCCCAGTGAGCGCGACACCCTGAAGTCCAAGTTTCCCAGAATGCGGGAGGAGCCCACGGACCAGCGCCTGGGTCTCCCTCAGCCCCCGCTGCAGAAGGCGTATGCCGCAGACGCCGTGCTCATCGATCTTCCATCGCCGCGCGAGGCCACTCCGCGCTCAGTCAATCTATTCGATCTGATGGAGCGCCGCCAGAGCCGCCGAGAATACTCAACCGAACCGATCACCCTGGCTGAGCTCTCGTTCCTCCTCTGGGCCACCCAGGGAGTCAAGCGAGTAGTCAGGGACGGATTCGCCACCATGCGCACGGTGCCTTCGGGCGGGTCGCGTCATGCTTTCGAGACGTATCTGGCCGCAAACCGCGTCGACGGGCTCGAGCCGGGCATCTACCGGTATCTCGCCCTGGAGCACAAGCTGATCCGCGTATCATCGCCACCCGACCTCCCAGCGCAGCTGGGCAAGGCGTGTTTTGGGCAGGACTATGTGGGCACAGCCGCGGTGGTGTTCTTCTGGAGTTGCATACCATATAGGTGCGAATGGCGATATGCCGTGGCCGCCCATAAGACGCTGGCCCAGGACTCGGGGCACGTCTGCCAGAACCTATACATAGCCTGCGAAGCGCTGGGCCTGGGCACCGTAGCGATCGGGTCGTATCACCAGGAGACGGCAGACGCGCTCTTGGGACTTGACGGCACTGACGAGTTCGTGATCTACGCCGCCCCGGTGGGACGGGTTAACCCCTAGCGGCGCAAGTGCCTGTGCACGACTGCCGCGCGACCAAAAACAGCTCGAATTCGGGCATGTCTTTGCTGCCATCATATTGCAATTGGTTCACATATGCTCTATTATATACATGGCTGTTGTTCAAGCGCACGCACTTTCAAGCATGCTGACTTGATCAATAGACTATCCAGACCAAGTGAGGCGTGATCAAGTTGGCATACGAGGACAAGACCCTGAATTGCCGCGACTGTGGCAGGGACTTCGTATTTACCGCCGGTGAGCAGGAGTTTTACGTGCAGCGTGGGTTCCAGAACGAGCCGTCGAGGTGCCCTGACTGCCGTAGGGCGCGCAAGAGCATGAACAACTCGGGCAACCGCCAGATGTACGAAGCAGTTTGCTCGTCTTGTGGAAAGCCGGCATACGTTCCCTTCCAGCCCAGCGGCGACAAGCCGGTCTACTGCAGCGAGTGCTTCGCAGCGCAGAGGGCCAGCAGGCAGTACTAATCGCATCTGCTGGCGCGTAAGGCGCCGCGAGCAGCTTGCGATAAGCCGAGCCATCCAAGCCCCGGAGGATGTGAATCCACGGGGCTTTGAATTTATGTTCGTCTGGTCCTGGCTCAGGTTCGCGATGCATCGGTTTCTGCCTATGTAGGCAGTGCGCAACCTTCCCGCTACGGCACAGTGAACTCCTGGGAGCATGATACGGGCGCCTGCCCGCCATACTCTGCGATTACCTCCGCCACGTATTCGCCTGGATCAAGGGAATATGGGTAATCGACTACAAGGAAGCGCATTTGGCCGGGCAACACAGGCGTATCAGAGTAGCCCAGATCCACCCGCGCAACCTCTGACAGGGTACCAGGGCCTATGTACTCCACTCCGGGCACGCTCTGCGGCATGGTTCTCTTCTTGATCACGAACACCGCTTGTGGCACGACATGAACGCTGCCAATGTTCCTGAAGACAGCCTCTAGAACATATCCTCCTATGCCCCCCGAGTCGAATACCTGAAGCGAGCCAAGGTCGGCTTGCTTCACGTGGTTCTTGCCTATGGTCAAGAACAGCATGGATCCAGTCTCACCGGCCCACGCAGGCCTGTCCTGAGCATCCGCGTCGCCGGCGGGTATGCCTGTGAATGTGATGTTGGCGTATCTGGACCCGGTAGCATCCCGTGGAATCGAGATCAAGGCACGTACCACCTGCTTGCCCCCTGGCGACAGCGTGACTTGCTGAGGACGCAGTTCGACCCAACTCGCGCAGCTGTTGGAATCCTCTTCGCTTCCTTCTTCCACAAGTTCGCCATACTCATCGTAGATAAGAGGAAGCACGCGTCCCTGAACCTGCATGACTTCGGGAGACTTGTTCTCGATCACGAACGCTCGAGCCGCTGTAGCTCCGGGCGGGTAGTTCAGCTCGACAAGAGCCGGGTCCACGGTAAACGGGGGGATCTTGCCTCCGCCGCCAATGGTCGAAGTCGACGCATCGCCCGATATTACGGTGAAACTGACCTTTGCCGAAGCCGGCCTAAGGCCGCCATAGGTGATCGAAACATCAGCAATGTACTCTCCGGGCGGAATGCCTGCCACAAATACTGAGTTCAGCCGAGCAGAGGAACCGGGAAGCACGATTCCCCGGCCTCCTCCCAAGGGGATCTGCTTCAGCCGACGACCGTTGGCGTCTCTCAGGATAATGCTTCCGTTTGCAAAGACGTGCGTATTTCCGTCGTTGGCGACCTCGGCCGATAACATCACCGCACTCTCGCCATAACGCATCGCCAGCTCAGGGTCTTCCCTCCCGGACCGCACGAAGAAACCTGTAACGCCAAGAGACTTCCTCACAAGAGGGCCAGGTACTGAAAGCTCGACTACGGTCATGATGTTTGGCGTCACGGTGCTGGACCCCCACACTTGGCCGCTTTGATCCCTGTCAGGCACCAGCTCGAACACCAAGGCAGCGTATCTTCCACCATATACTCCTCTGGGCACCTCCACTAGGGCATCGACTTGGCCCCATTGCCCAGGCCCTACACTCACTCTGTCGGTAGATAGCTTGATCCAGCTAGAACAGGAACTAGGCGCCGTACCACGTTCCACAAGACCGTACTCTCCATTGGGAAGCTGAACAACGTCCATGACGTGCACGATGAACTCGCCAGTCTTCGCCGTACTCTCGTTCTTGATTGCCGCCTCAAACACGCCTGTGCCGCCGGGCGATACCTCGAGATTCACCACCATGGGCGCAAAGGTGAAATCGATCTGAGCAAACACACCTACTGAGGCACACGATACGACCGCCGCGACAGCTAGTCCCCAGACGATGGCCTGGGCAAGGCGCGTGCGGGATAGATGCCGCCAGTCTAGACTCATGCCTGTCCCTCCATATTCTGTCATGCGGGGCGACCTTGAAGATCGCCCCGCGTGTCGCGCTGACCCAGATCGGTTACTCACTTGCACTACTTCCAGGTGCCGTTTTCAAGCCAATCCTTCTGGTTTACGACTTTGATAGTGATCTTGGACGTCCTCTCGTACTCGCACGACTGCGCGAAGTTGTCAACTTCTAGCTTGGTGAACAGGTGTCCTTCCCAACCCCACGCATTCGGCCACCTGTTAAATGGTACCGTCATGTCCCCATTGAAGGCGGCCCCGGTCTTCCAGTGGCTCTCGTCCGGTAGATTGGCCTGCAGCGGTTCCCACGTATACCATGCGGCTATCTCGGGTCTCACTTCGCCCTTCCACAGGTCGCCTGTGCAAATTAGGTTGCCGAAGCCTTCATGCTTGAGTGTGATGTCCTGATTGCTGTAGATCTCCAGCACCAGTCCATCCATGATGTACTTCCCAGGCTTCCTGATTCTCCAATCCCATCGAGTCGCGCTCATCTTCCACTTGCACCAGTGCGCAATAGATGCATGGTTAGTAATCGTCAGTTCCCACTGGGGTCCGTTGCAGCAAGTGAACTCATTGTACTGCTTGCCGCTGATCCAGCCACGCGCGTTGTTGCCGCTACTATTGGCGGCGTACTTGACCCAAGTGTTCGTCGCGGGGTTGTACTCCCAGTGCGCCTGCCTAGTCGCGTCAGCGGGAAGATTGTGTGTGCTGACGTAGGATGGAGTCGCCGCCCACGTCACGGCCGGCACCACGAGAGTCGCAATGATCGCAAGACAGACTACGAGCTTCCTCACCATTGATCCGCCCCCCAACATGATTTCGATCGGACCTGGTATCAGAGGCTCAGGAGCTCACGATACGCATGTCGAGTCTAGGGGCGCTCCGACATGTCAGGCTCCGATCAGAACACCATATGATTGTCCTATCGAACTCATGATAGGGACAGGGAAGAGAAATAGCGACACAAGGCCCCGTGGAAATCGGGGATCAACGTAGCCATAGGTGGGCCGGGTCCTCGCTCAAGCTATGCTGCTCATTGGCAACCGAATGGAGAACGTGACGCCATGTTCTCCGCTGAAAGCAGACAGAAGACCGCCCTGAGCTTCCACGAGACGCCTTGATATGGCAAGCCCCAGGCCGGTTCCCTTTGACTTGGTTGTGAAGAAAGGTTCGAATAGGTGCGGTAGGTCCTCTTGGCGAACTGGCGGTCCGGAATCACACACATCTATGAGTACATCTCTACCGTCTTGCCTCGCCCGCACGCACACCCGTGCCGGGGACTCGCCTGAGACCGCCTCCACCGCGTTCTTCACCAGATTGATCAGAACCTGGTTGAGCTGCTCCGGATCGCACATCACTTCCAGGGCGCTTGACCCGTGCGATACCTCAAGATCCACCCCAGCTTCCTCGACACTTGACCTCATCAAGTTCTCAAGTTCGCCCAGGATCTCGCCCACAGGCACACTCCGCAGCACCGGCTCGGCCGGCCGGGCGTAGCGCAGGTAGTCGGAGGCGATGGTGTTCATATGGTCCAGCTGCCTTACGAGATTGCCCATCCACATCCCGCGCCGCAGGTCATCATCTTCTGACATCACAAGCTGCGCTAAGCCCCGCGCCACCGAGATAGGGTTTCGCAGTTCATGTACAACCTCCGCCGCCAGCTGGTTGGCCGCCGTGGTCCGCCTGGCAGCCGCCTCTCGCTCCCATCCCTGGAGCGCATTCATTAGCCACCATGCAGCCACAAGCATCGTAACTGCGCTAGCCGCAGCCCCCGCAAACACGCTCATTGCCGCGGCCACAGTATTCGGGATCAGCTGTCGCGCTTCCACACTGGCCCACACATGTCCCGTGAGCTCGGCCCCGTCATATAGAGGATAGACCTGCGTCGCCGTCACGCGGGCGCCCAAGATCCTGCGGTCGGAGTTGTCGTAGGCGATTTCGGGTCGCCCCGTCTGGTACACTCTGAAGTCCTCAGGAGGACGCGTTCGGAAGAACGGCCGCGCGTTCAGATCTCGTCCGGCGGCTACCTCAAGGCCTAGCGCCCTGGAGTAATAGCCTACCTCCACCCCTGGATAGGCCGAGCAGACCCTGTCCACCACAGGCTGGAGCGCAGTGTGCAGCGCCCGGGCCTGCGCTTCGGGCGGCAGGTCCACCGCGCCAGCCGCCTCCAGGATCGTCTGCATGGAGCTGAACCTCTCGGTTAGCTCCAAGTCGAGAAGCCGGCAGATAGAGCGGAGTTCACGCTCCCGCGCCTGTCTCTCCACCGTGCCGAACAGGGGCACGCCAGCTGCGGCGATGACCGCCGCGGGAAGCAGAGCCGCGACGATCACCACCGCGTATGCCTTCCACGCCATCACTGTGGGGAACAGTACGTTCTTGAGCCTGCTCGTAGCCAAGGCCAACACCCCTGACTGCAGGGTCAAAAGGACGAGCTAGCCGTGAAGCACTGCGCTCTCAGGCCTCCGTCGCTCCACACCAGCGCATACCCGACCTCAGCCTTGCCCATCTTGATCCCGACCCCTCCGGTGTACGACAGATCCGCTGCGCCCTCTGCAAACGAGCCGAACGCCCCTACCCGGAGCGCTAGCTTGTCCCGGAGCCACACCTCAGCGCCGCCGGAATACCACGGCTGCGCACCGTCATCATGCTTCACCACGCCGTGGGCGTCGACGGCCACAGTGAGAGCCTTGGAAGGCGCAAAGGCCAGTCCTACCGATATCTCCGGGGTGAACTCAGTCTCCATCTTGACCCCACCGCCGACAAGGCTTGTGGTGATGGATGATGCTTGCACCCCAGCGGACAAGGTTCCAATCTTCAGCAGAAGCCCTGTGTCGGTAGTCAGAGCCGCTCTTTCTGAGTCAGACTGCTGTGCATATGCCAGTGACAGACCGAGCGAACACCAGTCGGCGACCTTCCTACCGATTCCGTATGTCGCATATTTCAGGTCGTGCTCGCCCTCTTCAGCCTTGGAGTAGACCAGGGCCAGTCCTCCGCCCCCCACTCCGCGGTCAAGATCGCTCACGCCAGCGTAGACAGTGCTGAACGCATCAAGGCCGGCGCCAAAACCCGCTCCCAGGCTGAGCGTGACCTGGTCGCTGTTGAACCCGTAAGCTCCCGGATTGGACCTGCCCGGATCGTGCTGATCGACAACCCCCACAAAGGTCCAGCCCATCGCCATCAGGCGCGCATTCGGAGGATACGGAAGTTCCAGAGCAGAGGCAGGCCCAGCGAGTATCGCCGCCGTCAGCCCCAGGGCCAAAGCAAACACCACAATCGCCCGGGCCCGCATACCTGCGAGACGTGTGAACATCGCACTCACCTCTTCATTCCCGGCCCTCTACTTGCCCGGGTAGACGATCTTGGGGGTTATGAATATGAGGGTCTCTGTGTTGACCTCCGCCTTCTTGGTATTCGTGAAAAGCAGCCCGATCACAGGGAAGTCGCCCAGCACAGGGAACTTGCTCTTGCTTTCGTACTCTGACTTGAGCTGCAGTCCGCCGATGACCAGGGTTTCGCCATCCATCACCATAACCGTAGTCGACACCTTGCGCCTATTCACAACAGGCAGCCCATTAGTAACCTCAACCGCGTCCGACACCTCGGGCTCAACCTTGAGAATGATTTCGCCTGTAGACGTAATCCTGGGCGTGAACTTCAGGGAAATCCCGGTCTTGATGGACTCAAGTCGAGTCGTAGTCGCCGTCTCACTCGTAGATGTCGAAACAGTCACATACTTCTCCCGACCGAGGAAGATCTCAGCTGTCTGACCGTCCATCGCCATCAGCTTCGGAGTCGCGTGAATCTGCGCCTTGCCCGAATCGACCAGGTACTTGATGGCCCCCAGCACGTGGCTGAGTCCCCCGGCCAGGTTGAGCTTGCCGCTCCACACACCCGACACGAAATCAATGAACCCCGACGCCGGCAGGGTCGAATCGCCCGTACCACCGCTTCCCTCATACCGCCAATCGGACTTGAGCGATCTGCCCGCATCCGCAGTCACCTCTACCACCAGCGCCTCCATGACCACCTGCGCCGACGGTTTGTCTATCATGGCCAGGTCTGCCTTGACCCTGTCGATCACCTGTTGAGTCCCGGTGATCACGATGACGTTGGCAGCAGCATCAACCTTCACATTGGGCTTGAAGAAGTCGGAAAGAAGCTTCGCTGCGGCATCGGCGTTGACGTACCTAAGGTTCACAATCTCGGTCTTGGTGAACATGGGATACGCAGGGTTACTGGCGTCGGCTGAACCGACTATGTAGTAATTGCCCACACGGACCCACGTGTACCCCAGAGGCACAACAATCATGTCGAGCGCCTCTTCCAGAGGTACATCCATGAGTTCAAGCGTGATCCAGCCCTGAACAGACGGCTCTGCCAGGATGTTGATGCCGGTCTGGGCGGAGATGTCGCGAAGAACGCTGATGATGTCCTCGCTGTCAAAAACGTTGGTGACGGTTATCTCTTCAGCACGCAATGCACCAGGGAAAACCAGCGCCACTGCAACAATTGAGACGAGCAGTACAAGCGCCGCACGCGCCCGACCCGCCGGCAGCCTCTTGCCGTGTACCATGTAGTTCCCTCCAATTCAGAATTAGCTGGGCCTGCAGGCCGCCCCAAGGCAGGCGCTGCCCTACTTGACCGTGAACTCCCTCATTACATAAAGCGGAGCCTTGCCTCCATAGTTCACCAGGAACTCCACTACGTAGTCGCCTGGCTCCAGGCCGCCCGAGAGGGCCACGTTGAATATCCGCTTGCCGCCCGGCAGTACTACGTTCTCCTCCTCGCCCAGGTCAAGCGAGCTGACCTCCACTAGAGAACCTGGACCCACGTACTCAATGCCCGGAATACTCTCGGGCATGACTCTCTTCTTGATGGTCATAGACGCCCTGGGCTTGACGTGAATAGTCCCTGTGTTCTCAAACACGGTTCCGAATACCGTGCCCACCGACGGCCCGCCGTCTTCCATCGTGATGGGAGCGAGCCTGCCGAGCGTGCTGAACTCCTTCCCCACCCTCAGAAAGACGACTGTGCCGCTCTCGCCTGACCACGCTTGGCCCTTGTCGGCCGATACTGGCGTCGCGGTAAAGACCACGTTGGCGTACCTGCCGCCCGATTCTTCCTTAGGAATTGAGATCATCATCCGCACGACCTGGCGCGACCTGGGTCTGATCTCTACAACGCTGGGCTTAAGCTCAATCCACTGAGCGCAGCTGGCCGCGGATGCCCCGAGTTCGTCCAACACAAGCTCGCCCTCTTCGTCGAACGCAAGCGGCATCGCGCGTCCCTCGACCCGAATTGCTTGATCTGATCGATTCTCAATGATCAGAGACCGGGCCACAGTAGCGCCGGCAGGGTAGCTGAGATCAAAGTCCGCGGGATCGACTGAAAAAGGCGCGATCGGGGTAATCGGTAATGCTTCGGCAACCGCTGCTCGGCTTTCCCCTACCCTAAACGAAACCTTGGCGTTGGCAGGCCTCGTTCCCCCATACCTTATTGAGATGTCAGCCATGTAGTTGCCTGGAGCAAGGCCGCTTGGCAAGATTGAGCTTATGCTGATAGATGCTCCCGGCAGCACGATTCCTCTCCCTCCGCCGAGAGGGATCTCTCTCAGCCGTTTTCCCGAGCTATCGCGCAGTATCAACGATCCACGGGCGAACACATGAACCGTGCCTGTGTTCTCGATTTGAGCTGATAGAATGACCGCGTTAGGACCGTACTTGCTCACATATGACGGATTACCCGTCACAGCCAAGGCAGCGAAACCCGTTACGTCCAACTGGCTTCTCAGATTCCTGGCGGGAACCGTCACCTCAACAATGGAGACGAATCTCTGAACGAAGGCTGTTGATGCGAAGGCCGTTCTGTCCTTCCATTCCTCAGGCACCATCTCAAACACAATCGCCCCGTATCTCCCTCCCGAGGCTCCGCGAGGAACTGTAAGCGTCGCCGTGACGCCAAGGGCTTCACTGGGGCCTACCTGCGCGCGGTCAGCCGAGAGCTTGATCCAGTTGGAACATGAGTAAGGCGACTGGCCAGCCGCAATGAGGCGGTATTCTCCGTTTGGCTTCTGCTCCACATCCGCGGTGTATATGAGAAAGTCCGCAACTTCGGTTTTGGAGTTGTTCTCCATTACCACCTCGAACCGGTTGACCGACCCAGGGGCTGCTGTGAGCTCAGTCAGCATTGGAGTGAAGCTCAGAGTCACTTCAGCGTCGGCACGGCCAACATTTGCCAGTACCACGATGGCCATCATAACCAGCGCCAGAATCCATCTTCTCTCCCTGCATCGACGATGCTTCATCCGTGGGCTCATCGCACGTTCGCTCCTTTCTGGTGGAACGGGGTGGCCGGAAAGGCCACCCCTAGACATGGTAGCTTCAGTGGCAGCTATTACCCGTGTCTGCCTTAAGCCAGACCTAGATTGGCGGCAGCGGAGGCAACGACTGGTTGCCCCATCCGCCAGCAGGATCCACCCAAGGCTGCTGGTTAAGAAGCGTAAGAGTGATCATTGCCGTATCCTCGTACTCACCAGAGCTGTTGCAGTTCTCGACCACGATCTTGTTGAAGAGCTTGGTGACATAGTTTACGTGCAAGACCGCGCTGTCGGGGATGATATCATCATCTTCGTTCAGGTCCTCCGCTCTGACCCAACCGTTGGACTCGGCCTGTTTGATTGACTCTCCGAAGCTGTAGTAGGTATCAATGGTCTGCTTTACCCCACCTTCTGTTGTGCGAAGGAGATCAGCGAAGTTCTCATAGTTAATGAGAACAGAGTTGTTGCTCTGCAGCTTGAACTCAATGCAGTCAGCTGCATAGGTTCCCGGCTTGAGTATACGCCAGTCCCAACGAGTTCCGCCGATGCTCCACTTGGACCACTGGGCCATGGCAGCGTGGTGGGTAAAGTCGACTACCCAGCTCGTCTGGTTGCACTCGCCCTGATCGCCGCCACTTCTCCAACAGCGTGCCAGTCCTTCACCCGGATCCTTGTGGATCCATGTTATGCCGTCGGCCGCGAGCTCCCAGTGCTCGACTTCCACCGCGCCAAGCGGCAGTGGCTCACCTGGCAACGCAGCGCTAGCCATAGCTGGGACGAAGATGAGCGCCATGATCGCGAACAGAACCAACAGTCTCTTCATTGATGTCCGGCCTCCTCGAAGTATTGATTTGAGTCGACGTGACGGGCCTTAACCCGTCAAGGTCCAGGGCGTCTAGGTCCCCTCGCCTTCCCAGTTGTTACTGACTATGAAAGTGATCACCCCCTTGCTCTCATACTCAGCGGACGAGACTTCTTCGCCCACACTTATCTTCGACCACATCAGAAGCGGCGCAGGGTGAGATAGATATATGTACCTTGTCTGATTGTTCAGGTCTGCCGCTGATACCCACCCTCCCGTTTCCACAGCAGCCAGATCATCGCCGAATCCGTAGAATGCTGCGATAGTCCCCGCAATCCCATCGGTCCTTGCCAGATCCCTAAAGCCAGAGAACTGGACTTGCAGTCGGCCCGAGCCTGTGGCAGTGATCTCTGTAGCCAAGGCGGCATATGTCCCCGGTTTCCGTACGCGCCAGTCAAGTCGGGTTGCCGAAGCGGAGACTGAGGCTTTGGGTTCTGCTTTGGCAATCACGTATATAGGTTGCAGGCAGACATGCCCTGCAATTGGGACAACCAACAACCATATTCCGTCATATTGTAGCTGCATGTTCTGCACAAGAGGGAACTCACCGGATGTGGAATAGTGAGCAGGATTCCTAGTGGATACCTTCAGCTTTGCTTCTGCGCTCTCGTACTCATCCAGATTCCCGCAATTGCGCCACGTGACCACCGTTCGCTCCAATTCTGGGGTCACAGTCACACTGGAGTTCGTGCTGCGCGTCAGGCACTCAACATCCAGCCCGGGACCGAACTCAAGCCGAGCTGACCAATAGTACCAGTACGCGACGAAGAATGGGTTATGCACCTTGAGATCAACGACCCATTCTACATACTCTCCCACCGGCACCACGAACTTGCCGCCTTCTTCGGTGATGTTGCCCTCTGACGCAGTCGCAGTGACAGTAAACCGGCTTATGTCATCATCCCGGATTACGTTCTTCGTGGCGTACCCCTGGGCTACTTCGGCCTCAAGCTGCCCCAGTTCCTCGGCGCTCAACTCGGGCGCAACTCTCCTGGTCACCGCAGGGCCCTGCTGGCTATGCGGTTCTATCACAATGGGCTTTTCGGCTCCAGGTCGCACAGGGACAGGGCCATGAGAAATCGGCCTTTCCGGCAACACCAGATCGCGCTCGATTGGCTTCTGCACAACCCCGTACGGCTCACCATCGCTCCTAAGGGCTGACGGGTTCCTGCGGGCAATAACCGAACATGGGGCAGTGTTTCTCACTTCGTCCTTTCCCAGCAGGCGGTAGGTGAGCTGAAACCCGGTGTCAAGGGAGTATACGCCCTCTTCGGCGAATTCGGCGCGGCCTCCAGATTGGTTGGTAGTCACCGTCAGTTCAGCTTTGGCTGCATCGCCGGGTCCCAGGTAGCCGATGTCCCATGTAAAGCCGGAGCTGGATGGGAGCAGCCCCTTGACGTCGGCGTCGGCCATGCGCGCGTCGCCGACCGACTGGCCAGTCAGGGCGGCTCGGAACGCCTTTCCGAATTGGTTGTGGACGCGAACGTTGGTCATCGACACATCGTTCGGGTTCCTCACTGTTACGATGACCTTCCACTCAAGTCGCTGGCCGAGCGGGGCTATGAAGAGCCTCGAATCCGAGGCGATGATGGCCCTTGACACCGGCACAAATTCTGCGCTGATCTCAGCTCGGCTCAGGTCGGGCTCGAACACTGCCCTGGCTGTTATGCCGATAGAAGCGCCGGCATTGCCCCAGCCCTGGCTAGAGCCAAGCCCGGTTATGGTGGCATAGGGATTAACCGCGGGAAGGCCCGTCCACTTGCCCCACTCATCCAGTCTCCAGGCCGATAGGGGGTGTTCCTGAGCGATCACCGGCAGTCCCATAGCGACGATTGTCAAGACTATCGCAGTTGCCACTGCGAGACTCCTTCGGCCCGACAGTCTCGAGCCTTTCGCCAGTCCCGTCTTGGCGGTCCCAGTCATACCGAACCCTCCCGGTCAACCTGTGTGGTCGATATTTACCGAATATTGCGCATATTGCGATCCCTGTTATTCGCAGAGCCCCGATTCCCGCGTACCTCACCGATTTGCTGCATCTATGGCCAGGATTCCTCGAACTCCCCTTTTGCGTCCGACGCCTGGCGGGTCGGGGCCGACCACACCAGGCATCGTTCCTTTGACTGATTCTCCGCGACTAATGGGATTCCTTCCCACAGATTTCGTAACTTTCTTACATCGAATCTTGATTATCTGTCCTCGAAGTGTGTGAAAGCCAGCTGATCCGGCTGAGGGTCGAAGAATGCCCGGCTGTAGCGGCGGACGAAACTCCACCCTTCCACGCCCCCGGAGTCCCACGTGGCGTCAATGGCCACGATCCGTCCGTTGACCTCCACCTCGTTCCACGCATGTTTCACTACGGTGATTCCGTTGTCGGCGTTGCCTATGAGCACCCACACACGTAGTCCGGCAGCGCGGAGCAGTGCGGCCATGAGGTTGGCGTAGCCTGCGCACACCGACTCGCGGCGCTCGAGGGTAGCTAGAGCGTCCACTGGCCCGGGTTTCAGTGTCTTCGCTCCCCTGACGTCGTATGCTATGTTCCTGGCGACCCAGTCATGAATCGCCTGCACGATCTCGTAATGGTCAGTCTTGTCGCCCACAATGGCGGTTGCTAGATCCCGTATGGCCTCATTCGTGGAATGCGCGACCCAGGATTCCGTGGTCTTGGGGTCAGGTCTTCGTGGAGTGAAAGCTACCGTGTAGGCGCGGCGCGACCCGGGATCTTCGGTGCCCGCCCCGGGCATGCTCACCCGAAGCTGGAACACGTCTCCTGCCGTGGCCCCGGGGGGCATGTCCACCCAAGTCTCGAAGGCCCCGTTCATCACAGCTACATCAGCCCGCCAATGGGTCTTCCCCCCGTCCTCTGAAGTCGTTTCCACTATAACCGTAGGGCTATCGGGGGCCATCCCACGTATTCGAAACCTGCCTGTGGCAAAGATGGTCCCATACTGGTATGCCGGCTCGATCATGTAGATCGAGGGCATCGCCGATACCACGTTGTAGACGGCGGCGCCGCGCCATGTGTCGGCATCGACCTGAAGCGAGGAGAGCTTCACCTCGCACGGCCCGAACCCGACCTCCAGCGGTATCGGGAAGACAAACGACCCGTCCGAGCTCGCTCGCACGGTATACGTACGAACCTCGCCCGTTTCCAGGTGTTCGACGATAGCGCGAACCCGCGCGTAGCGCGACCATCCCCGCACCGTCAGCGTCTCCTTGAGGACATTCGTATCTCCTCTGGGAGACTCGATTGTTAAGTCGTCGCCATAGCCCGCGTATTCAGTGGGCGCCAGCGGAGTCACGAGCGAGGTGTTTCGCACACTGAAACTGCAGACGATGGCGTAGATCTGGCGGCCCGGTGGACGCGTTGCGACGCTCATCCGGTACCAGCCGGGTCCGTCTACAAACCATACCGTTCCGCGAGAATCGCCCCCCGAGTCCACTGTCATTTTCGTGTGCCTCTCGGCGCTGAATCCTTCGAGGGAAGCGATTACGATCACGTCCGCGTATCGGCTTCGCCCAGCGATATCGAGTCTGCCGTCTGCCTCATCGACCCACTCGATTCCTGAGGTCACCTCGAGCATGTCTCTGTATCCAACATACGTCTCAAAGCCGCGCTTTGGGGCGCCTTCTGCAAGAACCGCTGCGCACAGAGCCAGGATTAGGACAATCGCGCCGATCCGCGGCGCCCGCCCACTTCGTGACACCCCAGCACCCCCCGCATCAAAGCGCCGGCTTGCCGGATTGCGCTGCCAGTCGATAGAACCCGGACTTCAGCCCGATAATACCGTGTCGGACGGGTGAACCATGTAGAATCATCCCGGTGCACTTGCCCAGAAAATCCTTCCTTGGGCAGGACTCTGTTGGGAGAAACGAATCGGTCCGCAGGATTCCGTTGTTTGGTGAGGCCATCCGCGCAGAACGCTTCGAGACGCGCGCACAATCTCCACGAACGGTGTCGCTGCGCCTAGTCCACGCCCGCAAAATCACGCCCGTTCGGTGTTGGGTATCCGCGCGATTTCGCGAACGAGGTCAATGCAGGGAGGAAAACCGGCTGACGTACGGAAGGTATCCTATTGTACTGCGGGTCCATACGTTGTGCAGTCGAGGTGGTACGGGGATGTCCATAACCGTAAATCACAAGCCGCGCGGAACCAGCCGTGTCTTCCCGAGTTCTGCGGCGGACCTGGGGTCAATAGTGTGCGATGTGGCCCGACATTTCATGCTCCAGGGCTATGGCGTGTGCGCCCTGCCGGAAAGGAAAGGCCGGTGGCGATTGAGAATAACCAGGGCCGACGTGTTTTCGAAGCCTGTTCCGTCCGGAGCGCGCTGCGCCCTCAGCATATTGCTGTGGCAAAGCCCTATCGGCACCTCGGCCTGCGCCCAGGCGTCGTTATGGCCGTCGCAGCTGACTCGAACCAGACTCGCCGCCACCCTACTCTGGCCATGGATTGGCCGGAGTGTGTGGGAGTGTGTCGAAAGCTCAGGTCTCGACCAGGAGGCCATTTGCGCCGTAGAGTCGGCGCTTAGGAAGAGGAGCTAATCATGCCGGGCCGGCGCCGGAGCCAGCGCCGGCTGATAGCATGACTGCATCACGCGAAGAGGAGTTGATAGGTTCATGAGGCTCGGGAGGTATGCAACTGCAGCGGCGGTATCCCTGCTATTCTGCGTCGCGCTGGCCGGTTGCGGGGCGGGAGGAAACCAGAAGAAGTTGCTGTCGTATTTCCCATCAAGCGAAGGTTTCACATGGGAGTACGCAGGAACAGACGACTATGCCCAGACCATGGGCATTGACTCAATCTACAAGGCATCGTCGGGAGAGGTCACCTACGGCATCTCCGGCGAAACCGTTGTTGTAGGTGTAGATGACGCAGAAGAGGAATCGGAAGGCGAGTTCGCCCTGG
>Ga0116189_1002021_pt1 | contig 15354 bp, 21 predicted proteins | sample AD_JPNTR3_MetaG_FD_89895 | JGI IMG/M metagenome (GOLD analysis project Ga0116189, IMG submission 89895) | Active sludge microbial communities of municipal wastewater-treating anaerobic digesters from Japan - AD_JPNTR3_MetaG | ecosystem: Engineered > Bioreactor > Anaerobic > Digestate | place... | reverse complement strand
GAATGGCATTTGCACACGGAAAGATAAAAAGGTATCCTTGGAAAATCAGGATTTCAGGTACTTGTATGCTCCATATGCCAGGACCCCGACGCCGACCAGTAGCAGTAGCCGCGAGATCGTGCTGGACCTCGGCGGGGTTGTAACGGGCGGTTCGTCTGGCTCCATAGCACAAGTTACCCGGCTCATGAGACAGTTAGGGCACCCTCCGTGGGTTCCTAACCCGGCGGACTGGCAGGAAATTACCCGGTACCCGGGTGGCGGTACGTATGGGTATGATCTACCGCACGTCGCTTCCGCATATCCGGTGATGGAACGCGGGAGGTTGTTCTCTTCGATCTCTTTTAAATTAAATAACTTCGGGTCGTAGATGGGGACTACCATATCATGTATCTCCTGTCAACCAATGGTCATCACGGGTATAAAAAGGTGTCTCACGGAACCTTTTTATGTCGGGGCTACAACACTTCGGTAGATGGCAGACAAAACGATTGGGTCGCAGTTGTGGGGGCATGTTATTTATCCCGACCAGGACGGAAAATACTCTGTCGTTGAAGTGCGGGAATGGTATCATACTTCAGAACGACGGATTATCGAACGGGTGCTCACGGACAGGGTAGATTTGTCTCCGGACGTGGCGCTGGACCTTGCGATAGAACTCTGGGACGAATCCGGTCGCCCGGTGTGTTTGTATCTCAAGGACTACGGAAAGGTGATGTTTGATGATTACTGGGAGAGTGTGGTAGGGACATATCCTCGCGGGTTGGACGAGGTTCTGAAGTATTGCGGGTATACGGGCCTGGAGGATACCAATATTGTCATGATAGACGCCCAGATCAACGATACGACACACACGGCACTCGTGATGGCTGCGGCCATGGACCCACGGACGCCACGAATGGACCCAAAACTGGTAGTGTGTCTTGCGATTCCCAAGGACGCGATTGATGTGTGGCGAAAGCACGCTGAAACCGACCCATCTGCCCAGGGGTTGCAGTATGTGGTAGGGCACCCGATTACAAAGGCTTCGATTCGGGCATATTTCGACATTGTTGAGATTGCGTCGGTCAAACTGGTATTTGATGCGATGGAAGTGGAGAACGTAAATTACGGCTGGTATAGGCATGTAGAAGATGCTGTATATATCAACTATGGCGCGTTTGCTCCCTTGTTCGTCCTGGCGAGTTTGGGTTTGGGCCGGTTCAATACAACTGCGATTCTAGATTCATACGCCGGGGTGATCGTTCATGAACTGACACATCGAGCGGAAAATATCAGCGGATATAAATACCAGGGGCGTTGGGTTCAATCTGAATCATCTAGAAAATGGGCGAAAAAGCCAGAAGGTAGTGAAGTGGTTGCTCAAGGCGCCGAGTATACGGGAGGGTATGCGCTCAAAGAATTCGATGCAGACAATGTCCGCAAACACCTCTGGCAAGCGTTCGATTGTGATGCGGCGACACACGATATACAGAACTCGGCTACGCTCCAGGCGTTTGGGAACCTCATGTACAGGGTAGAACTGGTTCATCGAGGGGCTATAACGGCCATCAGGGGTGCATATGTCCCACAAAAGTCTATGCCACACCTTCGGTTCCGGTTCTGGATCCGGTGTCCGGAAGAGGTGTTTCCGAACATCGAAGCGGATTTCGATGCGTCTGAATTCGATTATGCATGGATAACCAAAACTTACGGTAGTTCGAGTACCAGGACCCCGCCGTATGAGCGTCGATATGTGGTCGCATCCGGGGATATATATGTCCCTGCCACCGACCAGACGTGGCTTGAACGGGCATACCTCAAGTATCCCAATGCGTCAGGAAACCGGAACGTGATGATCCCGTGACGCGTGGTTGAGCGGTTGCGTGTTGTGCTGGAGGCGTGCGATGATTAGTGGTGTGTATCCTCAATCTGGCGATTTAATTGAAATTGGGCGTCTGGACTCAATGCTCTACGACCATTTCAAAGAGAAATTCTTTGTAGATGCGAATCTGGACAGGCAAATGGTAAGTTTTCAGGCAAATAAGATCCGGCCTTGCTTTCGTTGGTATAAGTATAAGGAGGCTTTCTCGGCGGGTCTGGTTGAACATCTCCTGACCGAATACAACATTCTGTCTGGAAGACTGTTAGATCCATTTGCTGGAAGCGGTACAGCCCTATTCACTGCAAGCCAGATGGGTCTCGATGCGGATGGTATCGAACTCCTCCCCATAGCGCAGGAGATCATCAATGCAAGAGTCAGTATCGAGCAACGGTTCTCAGATGAAGACTTTGCCAGAATTCGTTATTGGATCGAACAGAAGCCATGGGAGACGGCACTGACAAGGCGCCCTATCACAACACTACGAATAACCGACGGAGCCTATCCGCCTTCAACATTAGAAAGGATTGAGAGATATCTGGCTGCAACCGATAACGAGAATGACCGCGTAAAAAGGGTACTGTTATTTGCACTTTTGAGCATTCTCGAATCGGTCAGTTATACGCGCAAAGATGGTCAATACTTGAGGTGGGACACGCGGTCCGGGCGGCAGGTGGGCGCAAGACCATTCGATAAAGGGAAAATTCTGGAGTTTAATGAGGCAATTACACAAAAACTGAGTGATATCGTTACAGACTCCACGAGAGCGAACCAAATCAGTCTGTTCAGCCAGGCTACGAGAAAGGGAGCGATCAACCTCTATGGCGGCTCATGCCTGGATATTCTACCAAAGTTGCCTGAAAACACGTATAACGTGATAATTACGTCGCCGCCATATTGTAACAGGTATGACTATACGAGGACATACGCGTTGGAACTTGCACTCATGGGCGTTAACGAGGACGAGTTAAAGGGACTCAGGCAGCAAATGCTGAGTTGTACTGTAGAAAACCGCGAGAAGGAACTAATCAGACAGAACGCGGTATGGGGCGATGCAATTAACGCCGCCGATAACCAGGACCTGTTGCAGTCCATCTTATGCTATTTAGAGGATTTAAAGAGCGAGAACAAGTTGAATAACTCCGGCATCCCAAGGATGGTGAGAGGCTACTTCTACGAACTCGCCTGCATTATCGCTGAGTGCCATAGAGTTTTGAACCCCGGTGCCACTATGTTCATGGTCAACGATAATGTCAGATACGCGGGGGCAAGCGTCTCTGTCGACATGATCTTATCGGCGATTGCAGAAGACCTGGGTTTCACTGTTGAAAATATACTGGTTTTGCCGACTGGAAAGGGCAATAGCAGCCAGCAGATGGGGAAACATGGCCGTATGCCCTTGAGAAAGTGTGTCTACGTCTGGAGGAAGACGTAACGTGCCGGTCATCTGATCAAACACCAACCTTTTTAAACTTGTATGTGCATTTGTTTGTTTAATGACAGCGGATGTTCACAGGGTATCAGATCAAGATGCACTTGATATGCTTCGCCTGTATAGGCTTGCGCCTGCGTCAGAACGCCTGACGCAGAAGGAACTTGCAGAGAAGTATGGCGTGCACCCCCAGACCGTTTCTCGTGCGATAAAACGAGCCGAGAAACTATATGCCGAGTTTGAGAAGGGTGTTGAGCGCGGCACTATTCGCCGGGCTACCGCCATACAGACGACCTCTTCTCATTCCAGTTCGTCGGAGGGCGGGGCCCTTATGCTCCCGCAGCAGTTCGTGGAGGTACTCTCGGATATGGCCCAGATGCAGACCGTGTGCCGGGCGACGGGGACGTTCATGGCTACGGCGGCCCATTCGGTATACGAGGGGCTCACAAACGAGGATATACCTCACGACCAGCAGTTTAAGATGGTGGTGACTGGCGCGGGGGCTCTCATAGGGACACTGTTCGAGATGTACGATGGGGTCCGCCAGATCCGCCGGATGATGGAGAGCAACGCGAGACCGGCCATGCGAACAATTGAGCAGGACGAGACGATAGACGATGAGTGAGCCAGAGCGTTACGTGGCCCGGTGTCTGAGGGGTCACGAGACGGTTGTTACTACCGATACGATAAGGCCGATGCTTGATGTGAACAAGCGGGGCACGACGTTCGTGATCCGGTGTCCACATATAGAAGACGGCGTGGTCTGCGGGGCTCCTGCCCAGATCGCACAGAAAGAGATAGCAAGGTTACTTGGTCTTGAACCAGGCGAGGTCAAACAGATGATGAAAGACATGCATGCTCGGAAGATGGGGACGGGACCGGTCGCGCCATTACAGCCTCCGGAACCAGTCGAGCCCCTGGGTGATGAGGACGAAGACGACTCCGGGGGCGAATCCGGGGGGTGGCAGGACGCCTTGAAATCACCAGCCTCCCCCAGACAGTCAGTTCCGCCTCGCCCGGTGAGGAGGCCGGTCCAGGACGATGACGGGTCTGACGATTTTTCGGCCCATGTCAGGACGGAGCGCCCGAAACTGGAACGGAAGTACCCTCCGATCAGGGTGGTCGAGAAGAAAGACCCGATTGAGGTCCTGAAGGAGGTGATCAACGAGTCTGGTCTGAAGGACGATGTGACCTATACGTTGCACCGGATCGCAGACCTGATGGACGATGGATGGTCTACTGAAGACTTCGTGATGATCGCGAAGCAGTACGGTGTTAGCGACGCTGTGGCCAAGGGCGTCGCGATGCGGTTCAAACTGGAGTGGAAATCGCACCTGAAGCAACTGGAGCAGCAGCAGCAGATACTGGACCGTGCCAGCGGCCCGGCACTAGGGCCGTTCACGAGAGAGCCGATCCCGGGGGCCAACGACCCGCTAATATCGGCGCAGCGCCAGCAACTGGCCCAGCAGATAGGCATGCAAATGCTCCAGGGGAACCCGATGATGCAGGTGTGGGCACAGAGCAATCCCCGCGACTTTGAGGCTATGATCGTGAAGATTGTGGAGCAGACCTTAAAGTCTCAGCAGTCACAGGCCCCTCAGCAGCCCGCGCCTGGGTTCAACCCCGCGATGGGAGGGATGGCGGGGATGAACCCGATGATGGCGGGACAGGTGTTCCCGTATGGCGTCCAGAACCCCATGATGAACCCGATGATGAACTCCATGATGAACCCGATGATGGGCCCAATGATGAACCCCTCGCCGTTCTCCACACCCTCGCCTTCACACCGGGAGACGGTGTCCGAAGAAAAGATTGCCGGGATTGTGGACCAGAAGGTCTCGGCGGCCATGAACGAGATCAAGATGACCCTAGCCCAGATCGGGGCGCAGCAGCGGCCACAGGAAGACCCGCTCCTGAAACAGATCGTATTGAATATGCTCCAGCAGCAGAACCAGGCAAAGGAGGTGGACCCGATGGTGACCATGCTCTTGCAGCATGTGCTTGAGAGTAACAGCGGAAGGGGGGATGCAATAGAGGCAATGCTGGCCCAGTTACTACAGGAAACAAAAAAAGGTCTAGACTCACGCTCCTTGGACCTTGATCACCTTCGGGAGATGATCAACCTAAAATCAATCGAGGGTGAACTCAGTCTCAAGCAGCGTGAGTTCGACGACCGTCGAGAGAGCCGCGACCTGATGCGAGAGGCGTTAAACGAAGGGCTGACTATAGTCGGGCAGGCGTTTGCGTCCACGATGATGTCTCGTGGTATGGGGGGTGCACCGGTGAACACCAAGCACCAGCAGCCAGTACAGACCGAGATGCTCCAGACGGACGATGGGAACATCGTTATGAGGTGCCGGGCCTGTAATGAGTTGATCATGGCCCCGCCAGACGCGGTCGAGGTCATCTGCCCGTTCTGCAATGCCCAGTTCCCCGTGGTCGATGCCCCGGTCTTCAAGGACCAGAACCAGGACCAGAAGCCCACGCACGAAGAGCCTCCCGGGAGACCACCCGCCGACGCGGAGGACGAGCCCGACAGCCCCAGGGCGCAACCCAGGACCCGGGGGCGGGGAGTGAAAACCCTTAAGAAGGAGGCGGCAGAAGAGACTGGATAGGGGGGAACGGCAGATGACCGATTTCAAGTCAAGTTTAATAGCACACGTCGTGGCCAGGCAGATCCGGTCGCTCCTGAACGGGGCCATCGGGCCTTTCACCCCAAACGACATTCGCAATGCAATCCTCACCAACCAGTCGATATGGGGTGGGGGCAAACGCGAGATCCAGCAGTATACGACCCGGATCCCCGGCCTCGAGTCGATTGGGAAGTCGGTCATAGCCGACATAGAAGAGACCTATGGAAGCGTCACCGCCCTAGTGGTGATGTGGTTGCGTGAAGACCATAAGTTGAAATACGGGATGATCGTTAACACACCGGGCGGCCCGGAGTGGCTCGACCGGCAGGTGAACGAGATCCTGCAAGGGCTGGGCTTGAAGGAGGAGGCGACGTAAGAGAATGGCACGAGTACAGCAACGGCAGCAGCAGCAGACGGTTCAAGCGCAGCAGGCACAGGCGCAGGCACAGGCCGCGCCAGTCCAGCCGTTTAACTACAACCCGCAGGTCGTGGCAGCCCAGGCCATGGGGATCCTCGTTAGCAAGGTGGCCATGACACTGGTCGACCGCGTGCTCTATCCAGAGCCCAGGCTCTCGGACCTGCGGGACGAGATGATGAAGGTGATCGATGAAAACGAGCCCCTGGTGCAGGCCGTCCGCGCAAAGCGGCAGACGGAGGCGGCGGCACGCCCGTCATCACCACCTTCACCGCCACAACCGTCATCACCACCCACAACTCGCCCGGATGTGACTACATACATCGAGCAGTCGTTGCAGGCGTTGAAACAGGCCCAGGAGGCAACGGCGTGCAGCGTCTGTAAACGGGAGATCGGGGAGGCGGCCCGGGAAGTAGAGCGGAGGCTCAATACGATCCGGAATACGGACCGCGTATACAGGTCGATGCAAGACCTCGGGGCGAGGGGCGTAATACAGCCGAACGCAAAGTGGAGCACGCTGACGGAGACCGAGCGGGAACTGGTCCGACAACATGCGATGGGACAACATGCAACAGGTGAGTAACAATATGGTGGACAATGTAGATATTCCGGTCACAGAGACCGATACTGAGGAACTGGATAGCAATTCGGAAGAGTATTGCGCGATTGCGTTCGAGGAGGCGGCGATGATGTGTGCGACGCCGGAACTGGTGTTCGTGCAGGCATCGAAGTTCCTGGGCTTCGGCCCGGCGGAGATCGATGCAATGCTGCCCCTGGAAGAGACGTATCGTGACGTGCTCGGGAACGGGGTCGGAGAGTCTTTCGAGGAGGCCCGGAGATGGGTTATCGCAAGAGCCTGGGACGCCCATGTGAACGGGGGGATGACTATATTCGAAGCCTTCATGGTCGCGTGGCAGGAGGCACTATATGAACTCAGTTCGTGACCCGAGGGAAGAGATCCGGGAGTCGCTCAAGAGCCGGTTGCAGGGCCGGGGGCTCCCGGTAGGAGATACCGTGTTTACAGGGGCCGGGGCCGACGAGATGGTTACAGATTTCGATGCTTCGATGATAAAACAACTCTATCTTGTGACCGAGAGGTCGTGCCCCGGGTGCAGTGAAGTGATGGACGAGTTCCTCGAAGACATCCAGGACGGGACATTGCAGGTGGTAGATGTGGGCGATGAGAAGGGGTTCGAGATCGTGAAGGCACTCGGGCTCGCATCAGTCCCGGCACTTGTGGTAGAACTCGTGGGCGGGGGATATCTTGAGTTCAAGCGATCTTGACCTATATGAAGGCCGTGTGAAGATGGTCCGGCTGGATGAGGACCGGCTGGACGAACTCGACTCTCTTTTAGAAGACTTCCTGGGAGGCGCGGGCGATATCCCGGAAGGCAGTAAAATGGTCGTGAATATAAAAGATGATGTGGTGACGGTGCGAGTGCTGGAGAAAAGGGGTTAGGTGTGACCAGGGGTCACTCGCCCTTAGACTCACGTCGTGTTTTGATGAGATACCCGATCCCAATCGCGGCTGCCAGCCCGGCCCCCACATATAGGAGTGTGTTGCTGCCGCCAGTAGACCCCGCGTATCCACAGGAGACCGAGTTGGTTTCCTTGACCACCCAGGACGTGCCGTTACAGCGTTTCAGGGTCGTCCCATCGCAGTAGGTGTCTCCAGCATATCCGGTGGGGTTCGTGCACCCGGTGGGTGTGGGGCCGTAGCCGCAGGTCGCTGAGTTGTATTCCTGGGCTATCCATGTGCCGTTCTGGCATTTCTTGAGGGTATAGCCATCGCAGTAGACTTCCCCGTTGTTGCCAGTTGGGTTGGTACACCCGCCAGGTGGAGGCACATACCCGCACTGGGCTGAGTTATACTCCTGGGCTATCCACGTGCCGTTCTGGCACTTCATTAAGGTGGTCCCACTACAGCGAGTCGCGCCTTCTACTCCAGTCGGGTTCGTGCACCCGGTCGATCCTGGGGGCACGTATCCGCAGTCGGGTGAGTTCTGCTGTTCGACGACCCAGGTGGTGCCGTTACACCGCAACTTTGTTGTGCCTTCGCACCTGGTCTGGCCTGTGGTCCCGGTTGGGTTCGTGCAGCCCTGTACTGGCGGGACGTAGCCGCACTGGGTCGAGTTATACTCTATAGGAGTCCAGACCCCGTTATTACACTGTACCCGGGTCGTGCCTTGGCAGTTGTAGGATCCGGGCGCTCCGTAGGGGTTCTGGCAGTTCTGGACGGGCGGGACGTAGCCACACTGGGGCGAATCCCTCTCGTACACGACCCAGGTCCCCGCATCACACCGGAGACGCGTGGTGCCACTACAGGTGTAAGACCCATCTGCTCCCGATGGGTTGTAGCAGTTGGTGTCCAGGACAGAGATGTATCCAGCATACGTTGAGCGTCCTCGCTCCCCACATGTCCCGATGGCGGTCGCGTACACATTGTACCCACCACGCCGCGTATATGTGTGCGATACGTTCATGCCCCGACCGGTAGACCCGTCGCCAAAGTCCCATTCGACATCGCTGATATTTGACCCGCCTGTATAGGAGAATGTGACCCTGAGCGGGGCCTGGCCGGACAACGGGCTTGCACTCGCGCTCCCGAGGGTGATAATGGGCGGTATGATTGTGACACTGGCCGTTGGCTCGGTGTTGTTCTCTTCACTGTAATCTTTGGCGCCAATAGTATAGTTAGATACGCCGCTTGGAATGGTAACCTGCGCGGATATGGTGAATGCTCCTCCGAGCGGGTTTGTCCACCCTGTCTTTGCGGTGATGAAAGTCCACGGCCCCGAATAGTTACTTCTGCCATAGATCCGGACGTCATAGTTCCCGATATCGAAGTAGTCGGGCTGGACGGTGATGGTTACATTCACCGTGGTTCCAGGGCAGGCTCTGGATGGGCTTACCCAAACGCTAATGACATGCATGCTAGGGAGTAGTGCTAGCAGCAAATATTTATAACTTGGGGCGAGAGTTACATTCATCATGACTGTGCTCTTTAGCCTGACTGTCGATAAGCAGGAAGTAGAGAACGGGGAGACGTTTACATATACGGCCCACGTCCAGAACGACCTGGTGGTCGAAGCCCCGGTTAAGGTGGCGTTTTTTGAACGGATGCCAAACGGGGAACTCCGGCTCCTGAATACCCAGACGAAGACGATTAGACCCCTGGAAAACGATTATTTCTACCTGTATTTGGTGGCCGACCAGGTCGCTGGATATAATTACAACATCTGCGCCAAATCGGGTATCGCATCCTCGGATTTTTACGACGACCTTGCGTGCGCTCCCACGGTGCATATCCGGGAAGAGTCGCTTGGAGTCCTGGTAGAGGAGTGCACGGTCGATAAGACGGCGGTCGATGTAGGGGGGTCAGTCCGGTACACGGCGAGGGTCAGGAACGCGACGGGCATACAACAGACGATATATATCGATTTCTACGATATTGTGGCGCAGAGCGTGCTCGGGATGTACAATAAAATGATGTTGCCCGACGAGGTCGCGACTTTCACACACACCGAGGTCTGTAACGTCCCGCTCCGTCGTTACAGGGTCTGTGCGCGGTGGGTTAGTGCGGGCGGGGCACCGATGGGCGCGTCGGCATGTGCGCCAGATGTCCAGGTTTCGGGGGTGGTAGAGGAAGAGCCGGGCGGCGGTTTTGATGACGGGACTGGCGGGATTGGCGACCTGATAGGTGGCGATATCCCGGTCGCAGCGATTGCGTTCATAGGGGCGTTCGTTATCGGGGGCGGGTTGTTATATCTGTTCGGGAATAGAGGGGAGTAAATAGTATGGTCACGGTCTATGGCAGAGGTATCGGGGCCCGGGGCGAGGCGGTCTGGAACGCAACGGTTGTGTTCAGGCCCATTGCCGGAAACGGCGGGTTCCCGAAGTTCGGACTGTCTGATGGAGACGGGGCGTTTGAAGTATCGGGACTTGAGCCCGGTGCGTATACTGTGGTGGTGACACAGCGGTTCTACGATGTGCACACGTTTTTGATGAACGTGACCCGCGACGAGTATATCGAGATATCACTGGTACCGGACTACGAGCACCCGGAGATATATTGAGCACAGAACATGGCTACAATACTGGATGCGAAACGGTCGGTGGAACGCGCCCTGTTTGGTATCTCGGGTGTGACCGGGGTCGGAATCAACTGGAACACGCTGGCGATCAGGGTTTATGTCGAGAAACTGAGCCCCGCTGTAGAGAGGGTGGTGCCCCGGTCTATCGCGGGGTTCCCGGTAGAAATTATAGTTACCGGGGCCTTTGCGGCGCGGGCAGGTAATATAAATCTGCCAGACTTATATCGCAGGGTCAGGTGGAGGCCGGTATATGGCGGGGTTAGCGGCGGCCACGTCCTCATGACGGCGGGGACGATAGGGGCGGTTGTGTCAGATATAGAGTCTGGCGAGATGATGGTCCTCTCGAACAACCATGTGTTTGCAAACGGGACGATGTTACAGAAACCGGGCGCTTCCGTGGGCGATGCCATATTGCAGCCAGCGTGGCTGGACGCAGGGTCCCCGGTCGATACGGTCGCGACCCTGGAACGGTGGGTCCCGCTGGACCTCGAAGGTGACAACCTGGTAGACTGTGCCCTCGCCCGTCCCATCTCTGAAGGGATGTTCGTCCCTCTCATTGTAGGAGACGCCGAACCAGATGGCACCCTCCGTTGCATTGCTGTGAAAGGGACGGTCGCTGCAAGGGGAGGCGAGACCGTCCACAAGTACGGGAGGACGACCGGTCACACGAGCGGGGAGATCATAGATGCCGACTTTACAACCTGCATCAAGTATTCGGGTGCAGACCCGCTGGTGTTCGTGGACCAGATCCTGGCCTGCATCAAGGTAGACGGGGGAGATTCCGGGTCCCTCTTACTTGACGACCAGGACCGGGCAATCGGGCTCGTGGTTGCGTCTGCAAGGGCCGACGGGGTGTATTACGCAATCGCGAACAAAATCCGGAACGTAGAGGCCATGCTTGGCATCGAGTTCCCGGACGTCCAGGACGATATATATATCCCGGGCTTCGATGCGGTCGGCGACCCGGTGGGTGCAGTATCGGGAGTCCCATCCCTCGTCTGGGTTGCTGCAGGCGTTATACTGGGCGCGGTTGTGTCGCGGCGGTGAGCCCCGCAACCTTTTTCTGTAAGATCGCATATCTGTAATTATGGCTACCCCATATCCATTTGCTGAACGAAAAGCGTATTACGAATCTTTATCAGATTGTGACCTGTTTGCGGCACTAGAAGACGCAAAGGCAGCGTGGGTCAACCAGGAGGCCATCGAGCGCAAATACGGACCGGGCTGGCACACGGATAAGGACGCGGCCTGGCGCGCCGACGATGTGCACACCATCCTCAGCGTACTGAGCAAGCGGAGGATCAAGTCGTTATCAGACTGCGACTGTGGTTGCGGGCGGGAATAATTTCACTTCTTTTCTGAAAAAATAGGGTTTTAGAGTGTGCATGCGCGGGGTTCTTCACGCCGCGACGACGAGATACGCCGTATTGTCTTTGCCAGTGCTGATAGTCAGAACGTTCCCCGTGAACACCACATCTGGAACCGTTGCCAGGATCTGCATGCACGGTATGTTAACCGTTCCAGTACCGGTCCCTACTAGCACGTGATAGAGGCGTTTCCCGTTCGAGGTAAACCCGAGGTCGGTAATTGTTGCTGCTACTTCTGTCATTCCCACACCGTCACTACGCTTTACGTTGCTGCTCGCCGAACTAGTGTGCTCAGGTACGCGTGCTCGTAGAAGGTTATCCCGACCGGGAGGAGAGTCGCTGTCACGTCACGGAGCGGAAGGACGGTCCACTTGATCCCGAGGTCGTTCCAGAGCGGGACCATGCCAAGTGTCTTATGGACGTAGAGGCCAATGCCGCGCTCAATCGGGATGGTGTATGTCGGGGGTTCGCTTATGATACCATACTGGGTATCGGACTCCGAGATGATACGTTGAAGCATGAAACTCGGGGTGGTGCCGATCTCGATTAGCCCGTCTTTGAGGACGATACTGATGGCCCTCTTACCAGGGGTATCGTGTGATTTGTAGTAGTGAGTCGCGTCCCCAAAGAGGTAGTCTTCTCCCGCGTCGTCAAGTTTGATGTCGTGCGTGTTAATTTCCCACCCGTTGTACTCGGTGAAGTCTGCGGCTAAGTCCTTCGCATCAGAGCGGATCGACTGTGGGTTCATCCAGCAGATGCCGATGCCGCCGGGCTGGGACGGATAACTGATAACCTTGTTGTCCATCGCTGCCTTCGCGAACCCGGCCCAGGTAAGGATGTCTTCGCGCTGTGCCTGGTAGATGCTCGTGAGTTTCGGGCTCGTCATTGCGAAGTGTTCAAACCCAGCGTCGAGACATGCATTTACTGCATCGATCTCGGTGGGCGAGAGATCTGTGTACGGGGCTTCGTCTTTCCGGCCAGTATAGATCGGCGTGCGGAATGTCGTGCCCGCTTCAATTGGTCTGGTGATAGCCATGTTCTGATTCACCACTCTCTAATTTGCGCATCTCCAATATAAAGGATACTCAAACATGTATAACATGTTGGAACCCCGGCTCTCAGGCCCCGATCACAAGCACATTGAAGTGCGCCGTAGCCCCGTCTCCTGCGGGGGTCACAGTGATCGTCAGGGTGTTCTTCTCGATCTCATACGCTGCCGGGATTGAGCCGGTAGGGACGATCTCAAGAATCTGCATGCACGGGACGTTGACCTCAGTAGAGATTGGATCTACTCCGGTTGTCTCCACCTTGCCGCGTACATGATAGAGACGCATTCCGTTCGAGGTGAACCCAAGTGGTGTGATATTGATTTCAGTCGCCATACTGTGTCGAGGATATGTTGGTGGGGGTTTTATATATTTCCATGCCTCACGTGTCATACGTGGTAGACATGGATAACACAAAGACCAGGAACGGAAAGGTGATGCTCGCGGTATGGGGGCACCCGAAAGATGTGGCCCGGTTCAAGGGGATTGCAGCCGAGCATTTCAAGGACCAGGCGGAGTGCCTGCGGTATTTCGTGACTAATTTCGAGCAGTTCTCGCGGATAGTGTCGCCGTCTAGCAGGCCGAGGACGTATTGAAGAGGTATTAACTGGGGCCAGAATGGGGTCAGAACCGTTCTTTCGCTTTCCACACCGGGACTTTCGGGACCCCGACCATTTTTGCAGCGAGAGCCCGGTGCCTGCCTTCCTGCTGCGATAGGTGGCCACAGTAGTCATACACGATGAACAGGGCTTTGAAGACGTCGCCCCTGATCATACGTTCTGCCAGGTTGCGCACCTGGTCGATGTCCATACCGAGCCAGAACGACTGCCACCCGTAGTCGGGTGACGACCTGTAGACCCCGACCCTGTCATATCCATAGTGTCCGATGGCGCGCAGCATTGCGGTCCGGGTCGCGATCCGGTCGCGCCGGATGCGGGTGTCGAACATCTCCATCTGGTAGGCGATGAACTCGTCAACGTCCATCCACCCGAACTCGAGTGTGTAGTGGACATGTGGGTCCTTCCAGTCGCGGATGCTTGCGCTCAGGTTAGCATTCGAGTCTACGCGCGATATGTTCCACCGCGTGTAGGCGGTGTCTTCTTCAACAATAGTGTCCCGGGCCGGGTCGGGCGCGATCTCCAGAAACGAGTCCAGGCTGTCATAACACTCCGGCGGGCAGATGGCGTCCTGGACGGAGTCATAGCGTTTGAAAACCGGGGGTCGACAGTCGCAGGATGGCATATTTTAGAGGGTGTGTGTGGGTGGCCTGGGGCCACCGGCCCTTAGTAAGTTCTCGGTTTGCGGTACGTGATTGCGGCGGTGGGTGCTGCAGAGGCGGACGGCGCCGCGCGGGGCTGGGCCATTGCGGGTGCAGATGCCGCAGCAGAACTAACGACCCTGGCGTGGGCGGCTGCTGCAGGGATTGCCTGGACCGGGTCAAAGCCACTAACAAGGCCGCTTGCAAGGGCAGATACGCCGTATGCGAACGCTGCGGTGCGGATGCGGTTATCGCGGACGCCGAGTTTGTTCCCGAACATGCCGACCGCGATGCCTGCGGCACCAGTGCCTATACCGACGAGTGCAGAAGGAGTACCATATGCCCCGAGTTGGGGGATAAACTGGCGGATCCTGCCCGATTCATCGACGTCGTAATACTTCCTGACCAGGAACGGCACTCCAACGCCGCTAACAGCACCAGCACCAATTACCAGTGCTTCTTCGTTGTTTACCATGGGATTTGATGTATCCTCGCAAACATATAAAGGTTTGCCCAATCCCGCAGCAAGTTGGGTTTTCTTGCCCCGACGGGGTAGATTCATATATCAGTTAGCGCAATATTCACACATCGCATCCTTTAACACGGATACGACAATGCTCATCGACCTGATGAGAGTGTTGATGCAACATGAGCAGCGTCATAGATAAGAACGGCCTGGTGAAGGATGGCGGATATCTCGCCGTATTCAACCCGGTCGTGCAGACAGGACGGGACCCTATCAACCCGTCCGTTTCCATTCGCTATAACAAAGCGATGGTGTTTAAGGTGCTTGCCAGGCAGAACACGCTTGGTGAGAAATACGTCCGCGAACTCCCCACGAAGACGACCACGTCTTTCCGGGGATATGACGGAGGAGAGCCCACCGCATCCGCAGATGGGTGCCTGCCCGCGCGGGCATACACGGCGTCGGACGGACTCAGGTTTGAACTCGCCGGGACGGAAGACCTGTATGATATGTGGAAGACGAACAAAGACTACTATGATCGCCTCTTCCACGTGCACCTCAGGGTGTCCCCGGGGTTCGTGAGGGTCGGTGTCGATATGCCGACCGGGGCAAACCAGGCCCGGTTCCAGAGGACAAGGAAGATCATAGGTATCGGGACCGATTTCGGGTGGAGATACGGGTATACGGAATTCGTGCCCTTCCCGGAGATAGATTGCTCATACCAGTTCGGAAACACGACGAACGTGGAACTCCGTCCCAAGTGTGAGTTCACATACGCAGAGTAT
>Ga0116189_1002006_pt1 | contig 15397 bp, 11 predicted proteins | sample AD_JPNTR3_MetaG_FD_89895 | JGI IMG/M metagenome (GOLD analysis project Ga0116189, IMG submission 89895) | Active sludge microbial communities of municipal wastewater-treating anaerobic digesters from Japan - AD_JPNTR3_MetaG | ecosystem: Engineered > Bioreactor > Anaerobic > Digestate | place... | reverse complement strand
GCTATCGCGTTAAGGTAGGCGGGAAGTGTCGCTACCAGCGTTTTACCTTCGCCCGTCTTCATCTCGGCGATTCTGCCCTGGTGGAGCACTATGCCGCCGATTAATTGAACGTCGAAGTGGCGCATATTCAGCACTCGTTTGCTTGCCTCTCTCACGGCGGCGAAAGCGTCGGGCAAGAGTTCGTCGAGCGTCTTTCCTTTAGAATATTCTTCTCTGAAAATTTCGGTCTGAGCTTTCAGTTCGGCGTCGCTCATCGCCGCGTACTTTTCTTCCAGCGCGTTTATCTGAGCGGCTTTCGCTTTGAGCTTTTCAAGTTGCCTCTTCTTCTCTCTGCGAAACAGAAAATCCACTAAACCCATTAATTCACCTCAAAAAAAATTATATTACTAAGTATATCATAGATTATTACAATAAAACAAGGATTTTAACGGCAGGGAAAGGTCGAAATATCGTATAAATGCAAAAAAGCCCTGAAAAAACTCCAGAGCCCTTTTGCTTATGATAAGGGGGAAAATTATGAGCACGTTTTCTTGCTCAGGCAAATTGTCTTAATTTTTAGACTTTTTCCTTTCGCACCTATATCATACCCCATTAATTGCAACTTGTCAAACGCTTCTCGACCCCGAAAAATGTAAAAAAATGGTAAATATTACATAGGATGAACTCTCGTCACATAAAATTTAACAATCCTATCTGAGGTGAACGATGAAGAAAAAAATAATCCTTACCCTTCTCGTTGTTTTATTGGCTCTTACTTTGTTTGCGTGCAAAGATAAAAACGTCGATAAAACAAGCGATATTCGCTACAAAATCAACCTTTCCGAGGGCAGCGACAACACATTTTCCTGCGCTCAGACCACGACGATAAAAAACGTCTATGCGAGCGGCCTTGACAATCTCGTCTTCAACCTTTACGCCAACGCCTACTCCGAAGAGGCGGTAAACAAGGCTTACACCGAAAAACTGACCTCTTACGGCGGAATAAAAATCCTCACGGTCTCGGTAAACGGCGAAAAGGCGACATACAACGTAGAAGGCGACGGGAGTTTCCTTTCCGTAGCAATACCCGAGACGGCGTTAAACAAGGAAATCACGGTCGATCTCAATTACACCCTGACTCTGCCTGTCTGCAATCTCAGAATGGGCGTAAACGGCGATCTTGTAAAGCTGACCAGCTTCTATCCTCAGCTTGCGGTGTTTGAGAACGGCAGTTTCCGACGCGACGTATACACGACGAAGGGGGATCCGTTCTTCAGCGACGTCGCCGACTACGAAGTGACAATCACCGCCGGCAGAGAGTATATGATAGCCTCAAGCGGCAGCGAGGCAGTTTCCGAGTCCACACTCGGCGAGACGACACAGACCAGAAAGTATAACGCAACGCTCATAAGAGACTTTGCGCTTATCCTTGACAAAAACCTCTCCAAAGCTTCCGCGACCGTCGGCAACACCGAAGTTATGTACTACTACTATGAGGACGAAAAGCCGCAGGACACATTAAAGTACGCCGTGGACGCCGTTGAGGTTTTCAGCGAGAAGTTCGGGACTTATCCGTATGAGACACTCAGCGTAGTTATGACCGACTTTGCCGACGCAGGCATGGAGTTTGGCCGTCTTGTGTTCATCGCCGACGATATCAGCGACCTTGAGGACACGATAGTTCACGAAATCGCCCACCAGTGGTGGTACGGCATGGTCGGAAACGACAGCATAAACGAAGCCTTCCTCGACGAAGGGCTTGCCACCTTCTCCACCCTCTACTACTACAAACAGATTTACGGGCAGGAGAAGTACAAGAAGAAATTCAAGGAAGTCGCCGACAGCTACATTCTCTACGAAAGGATACAAGATATGCGCAACACAGGCGCCGACCTCTCCATAAACAAGAGCATCTACGACTTTACCGACTACCAGTACGATATGCTGGTCTACAAGAAAGGCGCGATGATGTTTGCAAGCCTTATGGAGACCATGGGCGAGGAGAAATTCACAAAAGCGCTGTGCACCTACGTCAAGGACAACCGCTATTGCATAGCCGCAACCGAAGACCTCATAAAAGCCTTGAGCGGCGCGTACGGGGCGGACATAAGCGGCTACGTCAACGGCTGGCTGGGAAGTCAGATAAAGGTGACAATGCTATCGGCGTAAAACAAATCCCCCGAGAAAGCAGAAGTTTTCTTGCGGGTACCCCCGAAGCATTATCCCCCAAGAAAGCCGAAACCTGAAAACAGCGGTTTTTTTGGGAAAGTCAATATACAAAACGGGGCGGCACTTCGGTGCCGCCCCTGTAGGTTATTTAAACTTTATTTTCCCTGCAAAGATGTCGGAAAGCAGTACCCTGTTTTTACTCACGGGGTTGTCCTCTTCCCGCTTTTCGTCGATAACAAAGTTGTATTCCTCACCCAGTTCTTCTTTGACAAGTTTCTGCAAAACGGGGTTGTAACGAGGCTTGCGCAATAGTTCGAGCGTAATTTTGTCCTTTGCCAAAGCAATAAGGGTATTGTCGGAAATCCTGACGTCATCGATACTCTCCGCCGCCTGGCGGAGGAGCATTTCGTTCAGGTCGGCAAGTTTAACTATAATCTTGCTCCATGTTTCGTGGGCAAGAAAACCGTTGTCCTCTTCTTCCTCATTTTCTTCAAACACCGTCTTTTCCTCGGTCGCCTCGCTGATTTCCTCGAGCAGCTTCTCAACGTCGGGCTTGGGGGCTTCGGCTATTTCGGCTTTTTGCTCAACCGCGGCGGGCTTTTCTTCCTTGATTCCGACTTTTTCGACCACTTTGGCAATTCCCTCTTCCTCAAGCTTCTTGAGGCGGGTTTCCAGCTCCTTAATGCGGCTTACAAGTCCTTCCGTATTGATTTCGGTGACAAGCTCGCACGCCCTGACGATATTCGCTACCAAAAGTATTCCGGGCTGAGTGGAGTACCGTAACGCCGTCTCCATGCCCGCCATAATGTCCATAGCGCGCGCTATGCGGTAATTTGTGTGGTCTTTGCCCGCTTCGAAAAGCTTTTTCTTTCTGTCCTCGCCGATCGCGTCATTTACCGCGGCGGGGGCGTTTTTGACTTCGATCACATCGGTAAAGTAATTGGCAAGGTCGCGGGCGATGGTGTTTCTGCCTGCCTTAAGGAGGCTCTGCGCCGTCTCCAATGCGGTCTTGACGTCGCCGTCGAGTATTGCTCTGCCCAAGTTGTTCAAGGTGTCAAAATTTGTCGCGCCCAGAATTTCCAGCGTGTCGGCATAGCCTATATGCTTTCCGCAGTAGCTGAGGCACATATCGGCAAGGCTTAATGTATCCCTCACGCTCCCTTCGCCCTGGACTGCAATTTGCTTAAGCGCGTCAAGGTCGTAAGTGACGCCGATTTCGTCAAAAATCTTCTTCAGCAGCCCCGCGAGGATGTCCACGCTTACAAGGCGGAAGTCAAAGCGCATACAGCGCGACAAAATGGTCTGGGGAAGCTTCTGCACCTCGGTGGTCGCAAGAATGAAAATGACGTGTTCGGGCGGCTCTTCGAGGGTCTTTAAGAAGGCGTTGAACGCCGAGCTTGAGAGCATGTGAACTTCGTCGATTATATATACCTTATATTTTCCGTAAGTAGGGCGGTACTGAACGTTTTCGCGTAAGTCTCGTATTTCGTCAACGCCGTTGTTGCTTGCGGCGTCAATCTCAAAAATGTCTATACTCTCGGTAATTTCGAGTGCCTTGCATACCGAACACACTCCGCAGGGCGAGCCGTTCTTCGGGCTTAAGCAGTTTACCGCGCGCGCAAAAATCTTGGCGCAGGTCGTCTTGCCTGTGCCGCGCGTGCCCGTGAAAAGATACGCGTGGCTTATCCTGCCCGACTCAATCTGGTTTGTAAGCGTCTTTACGATGTGGTCCTGCCCGACTACCTTGTCAAATGTGTCGGGGCGGAACCGCCTGTACAGTGAAACATAACTCATAAAATTACCCCAAAAACCGCGGTTTTCGCGGGCCCGTTTTTGTTGTCAAAAGAAATGAAGATTTTCCGTGGACCCTTGATTTGCAGATTTTTGGACCTTTATTCTGATTTTATATTAGTATAGAATAATTTTCGTCGGAATGCAATATTTTTATGCCTCGGGGTATCTTACCTTGATATGAATATTCCTCTCCCCATACGGGAATAATCAGCTTAAATAAAATACCTATAAAGGAGAGCACGATATGGCAACAAATGTGAAAACCGACCCTACAATGAATATCACAAGCCAGGGAAACAAATGCGCGAGAGAAAAATTCGGCTCGCCGTATGAGACCGAAGCGCCCGCGCCCCGCCCTGCCGCCAAACCGGCGCTGTACCGTTGCAGCGTGTGCGGAGTAGTTCATGAAGGAGGCGAAAACCCGCCCAAAAACTGTCTCAAATGCGACAATGACAGATTTTACAGGGTAAGATAACCCTCTGCAGAAGACAAAAAGTCATTATCCTCCTCTATTCAAAAGCCCCGCATTTTATGCGGGGCTTTACCGTTTGCTCCCAAAAAATCGCTGATTTGGGAGATTAATATTATCGGTGGCGGTCTCCTGAAAACAGCTGATTTTCGGGGAACAAAAAAGGGCAATCGGTCGATTGCCCTTTTCCCTTTTGGCGCGTTGTTATATTTCTTCCGTCACAGCCGTCTCGTTTTCAGCCGCTTCCGGGGCAGCCTCAACTACGGGATTTTTCGGATGCTTTTTCAGATAACGCCATGCAAAATATATCGGTATAAAGGTCAGAGCCGCCACCGCCGCCGCTACGTAGAAAAGCTCTTTCGACGCGGTGAAGCCGGGTACGCCCACTCCTTCATAGAAAAGCGTAATGGGCTTGCCGAGGGCCTTGATTACGGGATTTGCTATAGCGGGACCCAATACCATGGGTATGCACACATAGAAGAACAATCTCACGCCCTCAAGCTGTCCGCGCTGGCTCTCGGGGTACAGGTTTTTGCACCACATCATAAGCGTCTGATAGATGACCATGTAGCCGCCGCCCACAAAGATGACCGAAAGCGCGATCATAAACTTGTTGATAAAGTCGCCGTCGCCCACGTAGTGGGAAACCACAAGGAGCAAAAGCCCGATTATATTTCCCGCAAGCGCAAAGCACAGCACGGGGATATATTTTTGCTTGTTGATAAACTTAATCGCAATAAAGGTAAAGGGTATCGCGATAATAAGCCCGATGCCCAGGAGTATTCCCGCCATGGACTCGTCGTAGTTGCGGGTGTAGATAAAGTAGTTGAGAAGGTGCGGGAAGTAGACGTTGAAGCTTATGAAGAACACTGCGAATATGCAGAGTACTATGAGCAGCATCTTGTTCTTCGCAAGGAGTTTGAAGTTGAACGCCTCGCCGAACTGACTCCAAAAACCCTTCGGGTTTACCGCGGGCTTAAGGGTGGGCGAGTCCTTTAACGTGAACAGGCAGTAAATACCGATAAATACCACAAAGCCGCCCATTATGACAAAGAACCAGAAGTAATCGAGCGCCTTTATTATCGCGCCGCCGAGAAGCGACCCTGCGATTGTCGCGACGACGGGCTGAACGGCTACCGCCGCGCCCAAAGAGCCGCGGTTGCTTTCGTTTGTAATGTCGGTTGTCCACGGGTTAAAGCCGGCGTCGTTACCGAGTGAGCCGCAGAAGGACATTATCGCGTCGGCAAAGACCACGATAACCGCCATAGCGGTGATATTGTTGAGCGGTATAAACTCTGTCGCGCCGAACACGATTGTGAACAAGCCCCACAGGATATAGCCGATTACGATAAACGGTTTGCGCCTGCCCGCTCTGTCGCTGGCAGTACCCGAAATGAACGTCGAGAGCGTGCTTACGACCGCGCTCACACCCACCATCCAGCTGATAATGCTGGGATCGGGCGCAATCTTTGCGTAAACGAAGGTGTTGAACCACTGATTTTCAATGTTCCAGCACAGTTGTCCCGCAAGTCCCGCAACCCAGATGATTATCCAGTTGCGCAATCCGATTTTGGATTTTTTGGTTTCTTCCATACTATTCCCCCTTTTCCACCGTCGACGCGGCAACATCGGCGGCAGTATCTTCACCATTTGCCGCAGCGGCTCCCGCCAAAACGGCTTCTTCGTCCGAAGCATAACTCTCTTCGGGCTCTTTCTTTCTTCTCATTATGACAAATTTATTCATGACGAAGGTAATGCAGAACGCTACAAACGAGCCGATGAGCTTGCTTATATACTGGCAGATCGTGACGTTGGAAATTACCTTGGAAAAGGCTGTCGTGAGCACCGAGCCGAGGTAGGTGTTGAGGACGATGATTCCGCACACCATAATAGCGTACATAACCGCAGAAAAGACAATGTTGTTGTTGGCGTTGAAGGTCTTTTTGCGATTGATTACAAAGCTCGTTATCTGGGCAAGAACGTTACTTATCAGAAACGCGATAAACGCGCCCGTTCCGCCGTCCGCCGCGGAGTATCGGAACACAAACCAGTCCATGGGCTGATTTACGCTCTTTAAGCACAAAACGAGTATGGTGAAGGACGCGTATTCGACGACAAACGCCACCATGCTGAAAATCATAAACTTGATAAGTTGGAAAATGCTCTCGTGGGTCTGAAGAAAATTCTTAATTTCGGCTATCATAACAGCTCCCGAATGATAAATTTTATACAAAAAGTATAAGTCTTTTATGCCTGCTCGTCAATACCCTTGATTTCGGGGAAATGGGCTATTCTCAATAAGGTAGAGCCGTAAGGAACGAGGGTCAGAACGGTCTCTGCACCGACGTAAAACACCTCGGGGACCCTGCCCGCCTGATTTTTCTCTTCCTTCCAGCAGGGTATTTCGTAGCCCTTGATTTTGAAGCTCACGCAGGGCGTGGAAAACGGCTCGGGGCAGATGTCCTTCTCCACCACGGTAAAGCCCGCTCCGTCGTCGGGCGCGTAATTCCACTTTGCGTCGGTGCTCATTTCACGGTCGGAAAATCTGTTGCCCTCTTCCTTCATCGTCACGGACGCAGGAACGGGCAACGCAAGCAGGAGATTGCCGTAATAGTATGACACCGAATTGTCGGCGTTCTTCTTTTTCACTATGTCGAAGTCGTAGCTCAGCTTTATCTTCTCGCCCTCTTTGGCGGCGATTTCGGCGTATTGCCCTGTATGCTTTATAAAGTTGAGAAATATGCTTTTGGCGTTTTCGGGTATCCTTATACGAAGTTTCGGATTCCCTTTCTTGATATTAATAATCGCCGTGTTGCGGAAGGGATAGTCCGAAATTATCTCTACCGAAACGTCGTTGCCATTGAGTTTTGTATTGATTTCCATGGGAGAGGGACACAGCAGGCTCAGCGTATCCTCTCCCGACTTAAACGCAAGGTGCTCGCAAAACTTTGGAAAACCTTGATGCATATTGCTTAAGCAGCAGGCGTAATTTGGCTTCAGCCCGTAGATGTTTGCCTTGTTGTAGCTGTCGTACCACGAGCGGCGGGCGGTCGTAGCCGAAATCTGATTGACCTGCTGGACGTACTGATGGGCGCACATATCCTTGGTAAACGTCGCGGGGAATGTGGAAAAGCAAAGAAGTTCCAGCAAGTCGGCCCACTCGTTGTCCGAGGTGTTCTCGTACAGCTTTTCGGCGCTGAACATTGCTTCCGCCACCGTGCAGAGTTCTATACCCTGTGTGGGGTACGGTCCGCTCAGGTGCTCGTCGCAGGTATAAAGTCCCGCGGCGGTGCCGTGGCTCATCATCAGGCGGCGATAGCCTTCCTTCGCCTGACCATAAAGACCCTTCTCGCCGATAAAACTTCCCTTTAAGGCGGGATACTTTAACGCCATAGCGATATTTACGCCGTGGGTCAGATGGTAAAAACGGTTGAATTTGTGATTGTTGCGTTTTATTATCCTCTCGCGCTTCATGGGCTTCAGGCCGAGGATATTGGAGACAAAGTCGCGCCCGTAAAAGAGCACTTTCCGCACATTGAACGCGCCCTTTCCGATATAGTGTTCGGACGGCTCGGTATAGGGGAAATTTTCAAAAACCTCGCCCCAGTCCATACTTTGGGCGATTATTTTTTTGCCAAGCTCGATTAAAAAGCCTTTTCGGGTCATGCCGTAGAGCCAGTCGATACCGATGAGCTCTTCCAACCCGCGCGCGTTTGCCCACGAATAAAGGGGGTGGCGCTCGATGTGGCGCAGCATATAGGAGTAATATTTCAGAAGGAAAGGAATTACTCTCTCGTCTCCCGTCGCCTCATAGTAAGACGGGAGCATTTTGGTGACGACCATACGCGGCCACCAGTCGAGATTATGTTTGGGTCCGAAAAATCCCTCGGCATTTTGCGAGGAAATGATACTATCAATCCATTTTTGTGCTTTTTGTTTGAGGAAAACGTCGTCGAGAAGGAATGCGAGGGGCACAAGTCCGTCGAGATAATACGGTCCCCTCTCCCAGGATTCGCCTTTTCCGCCCAGCCAAGCCGAGTTTTCGCCGAGGTCATCAAAGAGTTCAGTGACATGCCCCGAAAGGCCTTCTGCCTGGACTTTGAGCTGATTCAGCAGCCACCCCTTTGGCTTAATCTCGCCCAACGGTAATTTCTTCAGTTCTCCGTTCAGCATATGCCTCCGAAAAAGCGCTTTATTTATATTCTATTATAGCATACGGGAACCTGAATTTACAATACAAGAACCCAAAAAAACACCTCGGAATCTGCGGTTTTTGGGGAACGGTGAAATATGCCCCAAAAAATCCTTGGTTTTTCGGGTAGCCACGATTTTGCCCCAAAAAATCCTTGGTTTTTCCGGTAGCCTCGACAGAGCGCGGGCATTGTCGCCGCATATAATCAAAAGCCTCGCAAAAAAATGCGAGGCTTTTCCTTGTCTATGGGACTTTCCTAAATACCCATGGCGGTTTTTTCTCGGAATTAATCAGATTTTCTCAAAATCCGCCGCCCCATGCTTACAAATCGGACAGATAAAGTCCGCGGGAAGCGGTTCTCCCTCGTAGATATAGCCGCATATCTTGCAGCGGTAGCCTTTCTTCTCTGTCTTAACGGGCGCGGGTTTGATATGCTTAAAGTAGTAGTCGTAAGTTACCGACGGCTTGTCGGTGAGGATGACTGCGTCGGTGACGTCTGCGATAAACATAATGTGCGTGCCCACATCATACGTCGCGATAACTTTACCCGACACATAGCTGTTGGCGTATCGGGCGCAGTAAGCAATGCCGTTTTCGCCGCGTTTAATGTCGGCTTCGTCAAATTTGTCGGCATTTCTTCCCGACTGATAACCGAACTTTTTGAACACCTCAAAAGGCGTGTCCTCGGTCAGCATGGAGACGTTGAATTCCCCTGTGCGAAGAAGTATTTCGGTAGAATAGTTCTGCTTGCTTAAGCAGACCGAAAGCCTGTTGGGCGTATTTGTGACCTGAACGGCGGTGTTTATGATGCAGCCGTTGTCCTTGTCCCCGTCTCTTACCGACAAAATGTAAAGTCCGTAGCTTATTCTGAATAGTGCGTTAACATCCATATCTGTTTCTCCAAAATTATGATTGTGCTGTTTTTTGTCACCCCTTGGGCTTTCTACCCGTTTTGCTTTGCAAAATGGGGCTATATCTTATAAATTCTACATTCATAAGGTTTTAATATGTTTTCCTTATTGTCGTAGTTTCCGATAAGCAGTTCCGCCTTGTTCAGGTCGATGCGGGCGGGAGCTTTGAGCATAGTATTGCCCTCGCTCATGTTGATGATAACAAAAATCTTTTCGCCTTCAAACCTCTTTTCGCACACAAAGAGCTTCTTGTCGCTCTTATAGTACAGGTGGAAACTTCCCGCAACGAGCGACTTGTACTGTTTTCTTAAAGCAATCAGCTTTTTGTAGAAATTGAGCAGGCTTTCGGGGTCGCTTAAGGCGTTTTCGACGTTGACCTCGGTGTAATTCGGATTAATGGCAAACCACGGCTTTTCTCCGTCGGTAAAGCCCGCGTTCTTCCCTGCGCTCCACTGCACGGGCGTTCTTGCATTGTCACGGGCGGCGTATTTCGCCTTTTTGAGAATGGTCTCGTGCTTTAAGCCCAAGCCCTTAAGCAGGTTATAAAACGCAAAGGTGTTTACGTCCACAAAGTCCGACATTTCCTTGAAGGGATAGTTGAGCATGCCGATTTCCTGACCCTGATAGATAAAAGGCGTGCCCGACTGGCAAAGGAGCAGGCAGGCGAGAGCCTTTCCGCTCTCTGTGCGGAACTTTTCGCTGCCGTAGCGGGAAATTATCCTGGGCTGGTCGTGATTTTCAAGATAGATTGCGTTCCACGCCTTGCCGTAGAGCTTGGTCTGCCAGTTGTTTAGTATTTTTTTGAGCTGAACAAGGCTGAACGGCTTTCTGAACCAGTTTATGATTACCGAGTCGCACGCCATGTGCTGGAAGTGGAACATCATGTCGAGTTCCTTTCCCTTTCCCTCGGTGACATAGCGAAGCGCGACGCGTGGGTTGATCATGGGAGCTTCGCCCACGTTCATACCGCCGTACTCCTCGAGCACCTCGCGGAACTCGGTAAGGTACTTGTGAATGTTGGGTCCGTTTACGTAGTGCTCCATACCGCGCGCGGTGGGCAGCGGAAAGCCGTTGGGCAAGCCTTCGCGCTTGCTGATAAAGGTTATGACGTCCTCACGGAAGCCGTCTACGCCCATTTCGAGGTAAAAGCGCATGATGTTTTTGACTTCTTCACGCACTTTGGGGTTGTCCATATTGAGGTCGGGCTGTTCGACTGCAAAAAGGTGGAGATAGTACTCCCCTCTCACTTCGTCGAATTCCCACCCCTCTCCGGGAAAGGTGCTGTTCCAGTTGTTGGGCGGGCGTTTGCCGTCCTTGCCTTTCCCTTTTCGCCAGATATAGTAGTCATTATAGGGATTGTCGTCCCCGCCTTTGCGGCTTTCGAGAAACCACTTATGCTGATTGGAAGTGTGGTTGATGACAAGGTCCATTATTACCTTCATGCCTAAGGAATGCGCCTTGTCGAGCACTGCCTTAAATTCGTCCATTGTGCCGTATTCGGGCGCAATCGCGTAGTAATCGGCAATGTCGTAGCCGTAGTCTTTTTGCGGCGAGGCGTAAAGGGGACTGAACCATATCGCGTCGACACCGAGGCTCTTAATGTAGTCGAGCTTTTCGTAAATACCCTTAAGGTCTCCGATTCCGTCGCCGTTGCCGTCCTTAAACGAGCGCGGCCACACCTGATAGACTACCGCATTTTTCCACCATTCTCTGTTTACCTGTTTTTCAGCCATAAATATGCATTCTCCATTACTTTTGATGTATTTTTATGTTTGGGAAGCAGCTGGAAGCAGTGGGCATCCCCTTTTTCCGCCGCATAATAAGCAGTGTAATCGATATTGAGATTTTTGAGTTTTTCTTCGAGTAGTTCCCCTTGTCCGCCCACAAACGCGTCTACCTTGGACGCCATTATAAAGCTGGGCGGAAACTTCTCGTTGACAAAGTCGAGAAGATTGGTGTACTCGAAGAGTACAAAGTCCTTAAGGTTGGAAAAGTCGCTTTTTACCTTGTATCCGAACAATGCGCTTCCCACCTCTTTGGCTATGCCGAACGGCGTTTTCTTGGCGACGATGACTTCCAACGAGTACGCGCCGCAAAAGCCCATAAAGCCCGAAATGCTGACGTCAAGGCGGGGTAAATTAAGCCCTTGGCGGAAACTCTCGTTTGTCTGAGCAATAATCGCGCTCATCGCATAAAACGCGCCCGCAGAGTCGCCCGTTATGATAATTTTGCTTAGGTCAAGCTTGAATTGCCTTTGAAGATGCGGCAAAAAGTTTAGCGCGTTTATTACGTCCTCGCACGCCGCCGGGAACTTAAACGCAGGGGCAAGGCGGTAATTTACGTTCCAGACAAAGTATCCTTGTCTTGCAAATTTGCAGCACCATGCCGCGCGGTGGCGTTTGTCGCCCCTCACGAATCCTCCGCCGTGGACGTTGACGAGCACAGGATAGGACGCGCCGCCCTCTTTGTAAAAAGCGTCGCCCTTTGTGTAACCGAAACGGTCGTCATAAGAAATATCTTTCATTACCGTAACGTCGGGAAACTTCTCGAAGTTTCTCGGGTAATGCATAAATAGATCGCTTGCCTTGAAAAAAACGCTTGCTCTGTTCATCTTTCTTTCTCCCTTTATATGGATAATGGTACCATACAAATACACCTTTTGCAATACGGACTCAATTTTTTTGACATAAAAAGCCTTGTAATTCTTGCGTCTCATTGACGGGTATTATATAATGTATATTGTCGTTTTTCGACAATTTGTTTTAGAGGTATTACTTATGGAAAGATTAGTAGGAACAATTTCACGAGGAATCAGAGCGCCGATAATCCGTCAGGGCGACGACATTGTCAAAATCGTTGTCGACAGCGTGCTTGCCGTGGCAAAGAGCGAAAGCTTTGCTTTGCGCGATAAGGACGTGGTGGCGGTTACCGAAGCTGTTGTCGCAAGAGCACAGGGAAACTATGCGACCGTTGACGACATCGCTTACGACGTGAAGAGCAAATTCGGCGATAACACCATCGGAGTTATCTTTCCCATTCTCAGCCGTAACCGCTTTGCTATCTGCTTAAGGGGCATCGCCAAGGGCGCGAAGAAAATCGTGCTCATGCTCAGCTACCCCTCCGACGAAGTGGGCAATCATATTGTCGACCTCGACACGCTCGACGAAAAGGGCGTCAATCCATGGTCGGACATACTCGACGAAAAACGCTTCCGCGAGCTTTTCGGCTACCGCAAGCACACCTTCACGGGCGTTGATTACATCGACTACTACAAAAACCTTATCGAAGAAGAAGGCTGCGAGGCCGAGGTCATATTTGCCAACGACTGCCGCGCCATCCTCGCCCATACAAATTACGTACTCAACTGTGACATTCACACCCGCGCCCGCACAAAACGCCTCTTAAAGGCCAAAGGCGCGACCGTGTACTCCCTTGACGATATTCTCACCGCGTCGGTCAACGGCAGCGGTTATAACGAAAATTACGGCCTTCTCGGCTCCAACAAGGCTACCGAGGACAAAGTAAAGCTCTTCCCGCGTGACTGCCAGCGTGTAGTCGACGGCATTCAGAAAGAAATCCTCGAAAAGACCGGCGCCCGTGTTGAAGCCATGGTCTACGGCGACGGCGCGTTCAAAGACCCCGTGGGCAAAATCTGGGAGCTTGCCGACCCCGTGGTATCCCCCGCCTACACCGCAGGCCTTGAAGGTCAGCCCAACGAGGCAAAACTCAAGTACCTCGCCGACAACGACTTCAAGGACCTTTCGGGCGAAGAACTCAAGAAAGCCATAAGCGACTATATCCGCCACAAGGACGCCGACCTCTACGGTCAGATGGTCTCCCAGGGCACAACCCCGAGACGCCTCACCGACCTCATCGGCTCCCTTTGCGACCTCACCAGCGGCTCGGGCGACAAGGGCACTCCCATAATCCTTGTTCAGGGCTATTTCGATAACTATACGAAGTAAAATCAAATACTAAATAAACATAAAGGGCTTCCGGATCGGAAGCCCTTTTTCATCGTTTGTAAGAATATATTTTCGTGCAAGCGGCTATGCGTCTTTTATCATTTTGCCTGTTTTTGCGTTTTTTATCTCAAAAAGCCAAATAATAAGAGCCGGCTTTTGCCGGCTCTTAATCAGTGTTTGACCCTTATTCCCACTCTATAGTCGCCGTGGGTTTTCTGGAAAGGTCGTAGCAGACGCGGTTTACGCCCTTGACCTCGCTCATTATGCGCTGAGCAACTCTATCGAGGAAATCCCAGTCGAAGTGCTCGATCGTCGCCGTCATGGCGTCCACGGTATTGACCGCTCTGATTATTACCGGCCACTCGTAGTTTCTTGCGTTGTCTCTGACGCCCACCGACTTAAAGTCGGGTATGAGTGTGAAGTACTGCCACACCTTGCCCGCAAGACCTGCGTTTTCAAATTCCTCGCGAAGTATGGCGTCCGATTCGCGCACAGCTTCCAGTCTGTCGCGGGTAATTGCGCCAAGGCATCTTACGCCGAGTCCGGGACCGGGGAAGGGCTGACGGTAGACCATGCTGTCGGGAAGTCCGAGGGCTTTTCCGCACGCTCTGACTTCGTCCTTGAAAAGGTATTTAATAGGCTCTACAAGCTCAAATCTGAGGTCGTCGGGAAGTCCGCCCACGTTGTGGTGAGCTTTTACCGCCTTGCCGAGCTTTGTGCCGCTCTCGACGATGTCGGGATAAATTGTGCCCTGCGCAAGGAACTCAATGCCGTCCAGCTTTCTCGCCTCTTCTTCAAACACCCTTATAAACTCGGCGCCGATAATCTTGCGCTTCTGTTCGGGGTCGGTGACATCGGCAAGTTTGTCGAGAAATCTGTCCACTGCGTCTACGTAGATGAGTTTTGCGCCCAGCTGCTCGCCGAACACCTTTACCACCTGCTCCGACTCGCCTTTGCGAAGCAAGCCGTGATTTACGTGCACGCACACCACCTGCCGACCGACAGCCTTGACAAGGAGTGCCGCAACAACCGAGCTGTCCACGCCGCCGCTTAGGGCAAGAAGAACTTTCTTATCGCCGATTTGTTTACGGAGAAGCTCCACCTGGTCCTCGATAAAGTTACGCATATTCCAGTTCTTTTCGCATTTGCAGGAGTCAAAGAGGAATTTTGAAAGGCACCCGAGGTCGGGGCACATTGCCTTTCTGAATTTAACCGCGACAACGGGCAAACCGATATCGTATATGCCGTGGTCGATGTCTATATGCTCATAATCGCCCGCTTTTCCGTTAAGGATAACGCCCTTAAGGTTGGGGAGTGCTTTAAGCGCTTCCGCCTTGATGTCGTAAGGGTAAATCTCGCTGTAAACGCCCAATGCCCTTATGTCTCTTGCCAGTTCGGAATTCTTTTCGCTGCCAAGGTCTATGACGGCGATCATGTCTTGTTTCATAAAAAATACCTCAAACAATATAAAAGTTACTTATAATTATATAATTTATGGGGTTTCATTGTCAATTTGACGGGACTGTATTTGTGTAAAAAAAGTAAAAACAAATTTTGAGGGCGATTAATGTTGCCAAATGTATAAAATTGAATTATAATTTTATAAGCACTTTTAAAGCCCCCATAAATCCGAAGGATTTTCGGGAAAAATCCACCGAATACACACCCCTTTTGCGTGCAACGGGGAATCCCCGAAAATTTACCGATTTTTGGGGCTATACTACGGGGTCCCCAAAAAATGAAAGATTTTTTGGGGCTATACTACGGGGTCCCCAAAAAATGAAAGATTTTTTGGGGCTATACTACGTGGTCCCCAAAAAATGAAAGATTTTTTGGGGCTATACTACGGGGTCCCCAAAAAATGAAAGATTTTTTGGGGCTATACATAAGGAGATAAAATGGTAATCACCGACATTCT
>Ga0116189_1001982_pt1 | contig 15487 bp, 10 predicted proteins | sample AD_JPNTR3_MetaG_FD_89895 | JGI IMG/M metagenome (GOLD analysis project Ga0116189, IMG submission 89895) | Active sludge microbial communities of municipal wastewater-treating anaerobic digesters from Japan - AD_JPNTR3_MetaG | ecosystem: Engineered > Bioreactor > Anaerobic > Digestate | place... | reverse complement strand
GGCGAGACTATCTTCTTTGTTCGCACCTCCGGGCCTAGCGTCTACCTGGTGGTGGCGGGACACAAGCATCTGCTGACAGGTGATCAGCAGCGAATTCGGCGTTTGCGAGGCATAACTGTGGTCACCGAATCGGAGCTTGATGCGCTGCAGGACGGCGAACCTATCTGTGTCACGGATAAACTCGAGCCGGTGAGGGCCATGAAACCCCTCTATCCTCGGTCGCCGCTTGAACGGTTTGAGAACCGTTTTCTTCCTTTGACAGAGGTCGTTGCAAGGCTAGGGGCTGCGCTGAAAGAGAAGCGCGGGTGTTCACTGGTTCGGCTGGGCAGCGGTGAAGCAATCGTCCTGAACCAGGGAATTTACCAAGTCAACGCTTTCAACACGGATTACTCGGGCGTACACCTTCCTAATCACGAGTTCCGAGAACAGCTTATAACTGCAGTGCGCCAAGCGGATATCGTTGGGCTTTCGCCTAATCGCGATGTGTTTCATTGCGCTGACTTATTGGAATTGTTGTTCAATCATTTCCATACATATCCGAAAAGCTTGTGCTCAGCATATGTCAATTGGGAATTGGCAGGCTTGAATCGAGATACGGGTGTAGTGGAGAACCCTGACCCACCGTTATACAAACTCTTGAAAGGGAAGCGGGTAGCGGTTGTGGGTCGAATGGCTGAAGCTCTTCTCAGATCGGGATCGAGAATTGGCTTTGATGTTTCCGTCCATTGCGGTCTGGAAGGTGCTGAGGAGATAGAGCAAACTGTCGAATTCCTAACCGAGAATCGTGAGAAATTTGACGTACTTCTCGCTTCAGCAGGAGTGCCAGCCGTCGTACTCTGTTCACGTATTGCTCGACATCTCAACTGTGTTGCGATCGACTTTGGACACACGTTGAACCGGATTTTGAACGCCAACTTCAGCGAGAAGACCTTGGGCATTGAAAAAGAGAAATGGCGGATTGAACAGTACATCAAGCAGCATAAGCAGTCCTCGTTCTCCGACACTGCCCCCCATCCACTAGCTGGACGGATTTGCAGAACCGAAAAAGGTCATTACTATTACATAGAACGGAACATCAGGCGCCACATCCCGAATCTTGCACTCGTCGATTATCTGCAGTGCGAAAGGCTGAACGTCCGAACGGAGGACATTCAGTCCTTGCCGTTGGGTGCTCCGATGTGCATAGTTCAAGAACGACTGGGGTCCCCGTACCTGCTAAAGGACGGCCGCAAGATACCCGTTAAACTGGGTCTCAGGTTCTTTGAAGTCGCAGATGGTCTCCTTGATGCTCTTCCTCTTGAAGATCGCGTGGTTGAATGGTTTCCTCGAGTTTCGTTACCGCGAACGGCAAAGGAGGCGATTCCCGACAGTAACGGACGCCTGCGCACGGTTTTCAGACGGTTCGTTCGCAGAACACTCGCCTACGCCAAGACCGGCTAAGGTGAGAAGACGTGGATGGCCCGCCCCCAAATCCTGGCCGCTCCACTGCGAGGTCAGTTGGTGCAACAGACTGCGCCTTTCCGCCTTCGCCTCCCCTCGACCGCGGGCCGGGAGAGCACGCGTTTCGATACGATTCGTACAAAACGCGATCACTCAACCACCGGGGTTCCGATGCTCCGCTGAAGAACGCGGTACTCAACCGCCGTGCTCTCCGGCCGTCCCCGGCTCCGCGCAGACCGGCATTCGTACATTCTCCATTCGGCCCGCTACTTTGTCCTGCCACAGACCAACGGACAAAGAAACACGTCACTCAATCGTCGTGCGCTTAGGGTCTGTCCAAATGATGATTCTCTCGGCCGGGTCCTTGAGGCCGGCGCGACGGGCGTAGTTGCGCAGTTGTTCGCCGGTCGGAATGTCCGACTCAAAGAAGAGCACTCCGATGACCTTCGGATAGCCGGCCAGCGCTTCCAGCCCTTTGTTCCAGCTGTCCGGGTGTTTCGTGCGCAGCGTCTCTCCGATCCCAAGGCAGATGGCCTGGTAGGTGGCCCGGGCGCGATCCTGGGGGTTCTGGCCGCGGAGAAGAAGCTCTTCGATCTCGTCCTTCATTTTCTCCACCAGCACGGCCTTCGAAGCCGGATCAGGCAACGGCTCGATGTTGGCGGCCGGTTCGGTGCGAATCCGAAAAACAGCCTTGCCGTCCTTGACCGTCTTCTCGCCGCCTTGTTCAGCAATGACGCGTTCAGCCAAGGCGATCAACCGATCGCCAAATGAGGTAATGGTTTCGTCCAGAGGCATATTGTCGCGGCGTTGGTTAGCGTAGACATCCTTGATGTTCCACCCCTGTGCCTGCATCCAGCGCGCTCCCTTGGTGACACCGATGACCGTGAGGGCTGTAGCAGCGTTACAGTCGGCGTCCCAACCGAAATTAAACGCGGCTATGGCGGTCTTGATGAAATCACCCTGGCCGTAGAGCAGAGCGGCGACAATGGACGCCGTGTTCAATTCGAATCCGTTCCTGTCGCGCAGAGCGCCGCCGAATCGGCTGTATTTCTCTTTAATAAGACGCCGGACGGTGCGCCAGTCGTCCGGATATTGCCGATGCCAGGAGCGCACGTCAGCTATGATCTTGCGGATGACGCTAGCCGGGTCGAGTGCCGCCGTGCCGGCGTCAAGGATTCTCTCGACGTTGTCCGTCAGGAAAGCAGTGGCAATCATCGCACCGATCATCTGTGTCGTTTGCAGAGGCTCTCCGCAGACTGTTGCGCGGGTGTAGTTCACGCCGATGCGGGCGGCGGTCTGCGGCATGCCGGGGGCGAGCAGACCCCACATATCACCTACAAACTGGCCGGCAATGTTGAAGTCGGCAAAAGGGTTAAAGAGAATGTCCCCGGTCAGCGGAGGCGTCATCCCCAAGTCCATGAGCTGCCGGGCATACTGGTTGGCGGACCATATCCGGCGATTGATGTGTGCCTGCCAGAGCGCCTGTATCTCGGGGGCGGGGATTAGCGTGACGCCTCTCTGCTGCATCGCCAGGACGTACACCCACTCGATGTCGGTATCGTCGTCGGTAAAGGCGCCGTTCGGAAGGGCCGGGGTATACTCCGTCACGTTGCCCGGCTCGGCTATATATTCAAATTCATGTTTGAGGCCGTTCAGATTACCCAGAATCTGGCCAAGCAACCCGCCACGTATCTTGTCCCGGACCACGTCGACGGGCAGCTCAACAATCCCGCCCGGCTCGGGGGCCTGTGACAAATTGCTGGATAGAGAGTCGGCGAAAGCCAGAAGCCTGGCGTCGCTTTGTGATGTTGACTCTTCAATGCTGGCTTGGGAAACCTTCATCGCCGAATGCCCTGATGCTTCCGCCGCCTCTGTCGCAGCCGAGACAGATCCGACAACCGCAGCCAGTACAAATATTTGAGCGAACTGAGAAATAACGGCGAATTTCATTGTTTACCCCCGGCGCCTGTTTCCACACAACTCCTTAAATCGGCCTTGAACGATGCCTCAAGATACCTGCACTCCAGCACTACGATCAATGGGCGCCGCTTGTTTGCCCGGAAAGATGTGCTCGTCGAGGACTTCAACCGAGTGCTGATTTTCGAGCAATGCCTGTAGTGTGCTGTGTATCGGCGTCCAGTCGTGCCATCTGACTGGCGCAAAACACATTTACTGAGGGCCGGCTGATCGAATTCGCTTGGCTTTCGCGACAAGGGTGCTGCAGACTGATGGCGGAACCGAGGTGCGAAAGCGTATGAAACATCCCATTGCCTCTCAGGGCGTTCGAATCGCGGCGCTCGTGGTGCTTATCACCGCAACGCGATGGTGCAAGAAATGGGGACAGTCTACCTATTTCCATGAGCTGGGCTTGCTCAGATGTGGTAGCGTTGGGGGGCGAGGGGAGCTTGGCCAATGCTGACGTTGGAAATTGAATTCCTGAACGGGCTGTCGGGGAAGCAACCCGCGGAAGAGCCGGACTGGACAGCGCATCCGAATCGTGTATTTTCAGCGTTGGTGGAAACCTGGGTGACGCGAGGCGAACAAGCGCAACAGAAGGCAGCGTTTGAATGGCTGAAGCAGCAACCTTTGCGTTTGATCGAAGTTGGCGATGCCGAGCCTGAGTGCGGCGGAACGGTGCCGATTCCGCCCAAGAGTCCGCGAGGGCACGACGAAGCAGTCCCGAAACAGCGCCGCAGCCAATCGCGTTCATCTATGCCTCCCCTGCTCCAGCGACCCGTCGTACGCTTGACGCGGCGGGTCGAGCCCGAGAAAGAGACGCTGGACGCCCTCCAGGCGCTCGCGCAGGACACCAGTTATCTCGCAGGTCAGGCAACGCAGGTTCGCTGTCGGTTTGTCTCGAACGCATCGACGTACATTCATCAGCAGGAGCAAGCCCCGGACCGCCGTGTCCATTCTGGCAGACCAAGAAAACTCGAGGATGGTTCTCGGCCAGGCGCGGGTCCGCGAGCATTGCCGCAAAGCGTGTTTTCAGACCAATGGATCGTCTTCGAAGGCAACGCGGGCCAGAGCCCGGATTTGCTCACTATCGCCATCGTCACGCGCCGCTTCCGGGAAGCCTTGATGAGCTGGTATGGCAAGGCTCGCCTGGCGGTGCCCGCGCTCATCTCCGGACATTACCCGGACGGCACACCGGTGAGTTACCCGCACATGGCCGTTGTTCCCTTGGCCGACGTCGGCTCCCCGTGCTCTGAAGGCCGACTCCTGGGAATTGCCATTGTCTTCCCGCGCGAGACCGACGGGGAGCGGCAAAACATGGAGCACGACTCGCCGGATGATCCTTCCGGGCGGACGATACGGTGGCGGACGTTTGACCGACTGCTTAACGCAGTCACCGAGCTGGAGCTCGGCAAGCTGGGCGTCTGGTCGATCCGCCGCGTCCCGGTGGCGGACACGAAACTGCAGCTACGGAGATACACGCAACCTGCGCGGCGTTGGGCATCCGTCACTCCCATCGTGCGCGATAAATTTCCGAAGGCGAAGAACCCGGTCGAGCGTCATGCTAAAATCGTGGCCATTGTCGCCTCCGCCTGCCAGAACATCGGCTTGCCCGTGCCGCGAGCGGTGAGCGTCTACAGGCATGCCGCCATCAAGGGGGTGCCTTCAGCCCATCCTTGGGGAAAAGCTCCGGAAAGGACCGGCTGGGCGCTGCCGGGATTTCTCAGCCGGCGCGTGTTGACACATGCCATTATCGAGTTTTCGGAACCGGTCCGCGGCCCGGTCATCGTTGGCGCGGGCCGTTACGCGGGACTTGGCCTGTGCATCGGAGCGCAGACCTGAATTCCGTGTGTGGCTGCGGAGAACTTGTGATCACGCTCCGAGATCTTCGAAACTCTGCTATTTCAGCGTCTTCAGGTAGTCGAAGACAAGATTGGTCTGCGCCTCGCCGCGGGCCGTGGTCTCTACTCGCAGGGGCAACTCTTTTCCTCCACTGCCGTAGCAGATGCCAATAACCCCGTTGGCCGCATCCAGTATCTTTGCCCTTGAGCCCAATGCTTGCGCGTCGTATCGAACCGAGGCGACACAATCTATGGCACAGAGCCTTTCCACGAAGCGGTCCCAACCGACCGCCCGATGGTGTTCCACCGACGAAACGTGGTTCTTTTCCCGGGGCGGCGTGGGCACCGGTTCCGGCCAGCTTACCACTCGGCCCATGGAAAGACGCGACTGGGCCACCTTGTAGAGCAGGTCCCCGGCTGCGGAAAGATACGTGTATCCGTCGCTACCGTCCTCCACCAAGGGCCTGAGTTCCGGACGCCCTTTCAGCCAGGATTCCACCTCGATACTTTTCCTCGGCTCATCGTCGATCCACTGGAAAAAATCACGGTGATTGGCGACGAATTCTGCATCCCAAGTCAGTGGCAGGCGAGGGAGACGGACCAATTCCCGATGCAGTTCGTGAATGTAAACAACCTCGATCCCCAGAAGAGCTCCGATGAGGTTCAGGAAGGCGATTTCTGCCTTGAATCCGCCCGTGGCACAGAAGACGATTTGACCTCCCGCCGCGCGGGCTCGATTAACCTCGCGAATCGTCATATCTACCAGCGCCTTAAGCCCGGAGGTAAAGTGAGAAGCCCCATAGCCGAGCTTACCAATTTGCATCAGCTGCACTTCTCGGACCTGGGTGCTGTAAAAACAGTTGAGCCGCTCGGCGCAGAAGCGGCCTTCCGCGGTATCGGAATGCAGTAATACGAGGACGTCTGTTGCAGCAAGGTCAAGTCGCGCCAAAGTGTTCGTCTCGGCGCTGGCCACAGCCACATCGGCCTGCTTGAGCCAGCGATCAACCTGCTCTTCGGCGGGCAGGGGATCACCACATTGCCCGTTCCAGCTGGCCCAAGGGCGATCGTCGCGATTCGTTAACAATGACGTTCCCACGGTGCACAGGATATGACGGGACATCAACGCCTCCTTTCTCCACGTCTCGTTGGGTCCGGGAATATAGGCAAGCCTGCGTCGTTAACAAGATTGGGAAGGGCACGTCGAGTATTGGAACCTTTTTTCTCATTGGCCACAAACCACTTGAAAGATTCTCCGTCCGGGCTGGGTTTTCTTGTAACGCGAGGGTAATGAACCAGCAGCCCGTCCTCAAATCCAGTACAGGTCTTCAGAAATGCTCGGATAAAAGGCACTTGTTCGAAAGACTTGGCCCCAGTGGCTGGACCATATGCGCGAAATACTGCCTGCTTGAAAGCTGCCAAGGCGTTTTCACAAATATCTTCGGCGCTCTGCCGAATAGACCAAGCACGATACCTCTCCCGCAGAACCTCCCCAGTCCTCAGCTCGGATTCAGCGACTGACAAGCGTACGCTCCCGAAGCCTAGGGGCTTGCCGCCGCCAAAGCGGTGATAATGACCCTCGGGCAGCTTCAGTAAATACAATAAGGCCCCCAATTCCACTTCGGACAGATTGGTTACGTGGATGTCGAACCGGAACCGCGCTCCCGGTTTAATCCAGCCAAGGAAGGAACGATTCTGGTCGTCGCGCTGCTCACGCTCGTCTTTTCTGGGGCGTCGGTACTCCTGCCACGGACCTTGTTCATTTTGAGTTCGGTCTTCCAAAGGATTGACCCAATGGTCTTCGGGCAAGCTTCGGTGGTGCGGATACACTTTGCGACCCCGGAGGCCCTTACCGCTGCTATAGCCGGCGTCAACCTTGGAGAGCCCATCGGGCTGAGCCTCACCTTGACAGTATGCGGCGACGTAAAACCTCCCTTGCTGGAGTTTGGGAGCCGCCAAAATGGCCAATGGCAGTCCGGCTCCCAAAAACGTTTCTACAGCTTCCTCAGGAGATGAGTCACAAGTCACTGGTCCGATGCGCAATAATCCTCTTGCCGCTGTTGGTGTCCTTCGCTCTTCCCCTTGGCTGTCGGAATCGCCTTTGACCCATCCAAAAACTCGATCGGCAGGGGAGAGATCCAAGATGGTTGAAGCGGGTCGAAGAGACTCGTGCAACAAATCCCATGGCGTGGCCGGGTAGAGTCTTCGGGCTATCATAACGGGAAACAGGGCTTCGACAGCCGAGTTGTCGTTTCTGAGAAGGGCGTAGCAGAGAGTACCGTCCTCGAGTTCGCGGTCCTCTTTCCTGTACACGTGACGAGACCAAGCGGTCTGGCCAGGCTCGGGACCGAGGTATTGATCCGGCTCCTGGCTCCTCTTCTGCCGCTTGTTTAGGTCTTCTTCATGTATTCGTTGGTAGTTCTCGATCAAATGCACCCATTGCTTTCGAATTGTGTCGGTCAGTGGGAAAGGCCCCGGAGGAGTCCCCTCGCGGAAGAAAACCCTTTCGTGGTACTTGCGGTTGATGTTGGCATTGGTGATGCAGACCCAACCGTGGATGTTGCGTGTCTCACCTGTCGGTTGATGCCATGATCGGCCAGGTCTCCGGCTACCAGCTTCAGCAGGACTAACACTCGGAAGCACGTTACCTGCTCTAGCAATTGCCTGCACGCGCCAATACTGAAAATCTGCAACGTGCGTTTCCTTTTGCTGGTCCCATCTACAATGCTGGATTAGCTCGACCTGGCACTCCACCTCGTCGCCATGTTGAGGAAGGCCGCCATCGGGATAGGTGAGTGCCCGACTCGTATTCTTATCGCTTCCACTGTATCGGGGCAGCCAGGCCGCATACTGCGGACCTTCGGGGAAACCATCGTTCGATACCTTGGATGTTCCGCACATCAGATGGATTTTTCCATCTTGGATCCGGGCGGGAATGAGTCGGAGTCCCTCCGTCGCCACCATACGATACGCAAGCGGCTTGTCGTGTTCTTTCTCGGGGAAGCGCCCCAGTCGTGAGTTGGTCACAGCCTCGTAAGCCGAGCGCAGCATTCCTCGTACGCTGGAAGAAGGCAGAAGAGGCTTGTTGTTCCTGTCTAACAGTAGCGCAAATGTTTTGTGTCCCCGCTCGTCTTCTCGGCAAGTATTGGGATCGGGGACGAGGAGCGGCGTGGCCGCTTCCATTTCGACACGGATACGTCCGGTGATACGATCGGGGTCAAACCGATCCTGCGCTACGGGCTCGTGATCACCCAAGTCGGGGTCTTCTCTCTTGCGAGGCAGCGCAGGAATGAAGTTGTACGGATTATGGAATTCACCACGGCGGGCTGTTCTTCCAGGCGGGGCCTTTCTCTGATCGAATGTCTTGGTATGACCGGCACGGGACGCGACAGCACTGTACCCCGGTGTGAACTGCGATCTCACCTCGCGGATCCTTTTTGGCTGTCCCCCTTCCCATTCAAACTCCACTTCCGCGCCGTTCAGTTCCTTCAACCGCGACAGAATGGATGGGCTCAATTCAGTTTGGGCCGGGTTGAAGCGCTTCCCTTCTATCTCGATTTGGGGTTTTCCTTTTTTACTGAGTACCAGTTTTCCCCGTTCAAGAGGCATCAGTACACCTCCTTGAAACGTCGACTTTGAAAACGTTAACGAGGCGGGTGGCGGCCACGCGGACCGCGCCTGTTTCAGGATTTTCTTCGAAGTAGTGGCGCACCGTGAGGCAAAGCGGCCAGCGTCCACCACAGAAGTCGTCTTTTGTGCACTCCACCGGCACGGCCTGTTGGGTTCCACCGGCCGTTGCGACACGGGAGAAACCGTCCCGGGGATTTGGCAGATCTGGTACGAGGCGGTCTCCCAACAGGATGCGGATTTCGTCTTCGGGCCGGATCGCCTCATCAATTTGTTCCTGTTGATCCGCCAGGCGCCGTCCCAAGAATCCTTTTTCGCTCCGCCAGATCATGATTTCCCCCTCCTCTCCAAAGAGTCGCATTTCGAGGAGATTGTCCTTGGAAACGATCGGGCAGAGGTCCGGAAACGACGTCGAAGACAGCCGCCAGTGAGAGTTTTCGCGTTTCCCCCAAGTCACACCGTCATAGCAGTGTGCCAGCAACCACCTCAGACCGTCGTGGCTTTCGGGCATTTGAGCGCCGCCGGCGACCCAACCGAGAATCTGCTCGCAGGCTTCAGGACTCAGCGGTTCAATGGTGCATCCTTTGAGCCGGCTCATGATTGTGCCTCCCCCGCTGTCAACGGTTTAGCCTCACTAAAGGCTCTTATCTTGCTATCGAAGATCCTCCGGGCTTCTTCGCTCACTCCCAGATCCTCGGCAACTCCGTAAACTTTTCCTTCAGGCAGCCGAACTTCTGCTGTACCGTGCAGGATTCCTCGGCCCACTGAAGAGGCGCCACCTACCGGAATTTCCCCCGAAATCAGATCTTTAAGAAGAAAGAGCAGCAACCCGATTTCGGGATCGTCCGGGTTGCGCAGTTCCAGCCGCACTTGAAGTTTTCCACCCCTATGCACCTGTTCATCGAAAAGTGCGCCTGGCACTACCCCGCCAGTGAAGCGGTCGATGGCAATTCGCACTTGTCTGCGCGCCTCGCCGTTTTCTATGAACGATTCCGAGATCCGCAATCTGGAAGCTATGGCATTTTCGCCCTGGAGACTGTCGTCGTTTTCTTCGAGCCGCGGTCCGAAAAGCTGATCAACCCACAGTTCTCCGTCGCAGCTTTCCCTGACGAGGCGGGCAATCCTAAGTGCCTGGGCGCGCAGCGCTCCTGCCAAGCCTGTGCCCGGGAGCACCGGCCTTCCAGCACTGTGAAGATGCACCACATCCGGCGCGCCGGCGTCGGTTCCGGGACTGCGAACCAAAAGGTCTCCAACCAGTTCAAGCTCAAGGTCCACGAGCAAACGCCGACGTTTGTCCTCCAATTCATTTATTTCAAGGGATGGACAGGCGGCCTGGATCGCCTCCTTGACTGAATCGTAACCAGGCACGTCGTCGCCAATGGGTTTCTCGTGATCCGAGAGCAACCAGGCGAGCCAGCCTTTGCCCGCAGCAAGATGATGGCGTAGGACCTTCCATCGGTCGACCTTCACTACCCCAAGCCCCCGGGAACGCCGCATTCCAATGGAAATCTCGCCGTCCGCAAGACCATTCAAAGCAGCCACCAGGAGACCGACCAGATGCTCCTCCTGTTCAGTATTCCCCACGATGAGCTCCAATCGCAGGGGAAAACATGTTCCGGCCGGTAAAATCTCGAAGTCGAACTTCTTGTGGGCCTCGGCCGTGCCGGTAGCAGGGTCGATGGCCACCCCGTCGCGGATGTCCAAGGCCGCCGCCCCACGAGGCAACCTGCCAAGGGAATCGAAAACGATCAGGGGGCTCTGAGACCCTGCGTCGTCGCTCCGAACCCCTCCGAAAAGAGCTGTCACCTCGGGGCATTCCGGCGACAGGTATCCTCCCAAAACATCCGCCAAGTGACTCCGCAATGCGCCCGCCAGCGAGGTGCCGGGAAGCAGTGGCACACCATCCTTGGGATCACGCAAAATCGCCATGTCTACTGCAGAGTCGCCTGCGCCTCCAAAGTGCGCCGCCGTCTGGAGGCACATTTCTCCGGTGATAACCCATCGGGCCGTCATGGACCGAACACCGCCGCCATCAGCCACTTGGGTCAATTCATCGTTCATCCCCGGCCTCCTTCGTTTTGTTGCGAATGGCCAACGTAGCCAAAACCGCGTCGATAAGTTGGACCGAGAGTTCATGTGATCTTTCGTTCAAAGCCTGCCTGGCTGATTCTTTCCTGACGATATGGAATCGCTGGGCTAGGACGTCCAATTTGATCTCTGACAGAACTCGGTCCTGCTGAGTCGCTTCGAGTATCCACTCGGCTAAATTTTGACCGTTGCGTCCGCGACATTGCTCCAGCTGCTCCATGGCAGGCCGCTTTAAGCGCTCAGCGTCGCTTGGGGCGCTCAACAACCGTTTCAAAGTCTTGATCGCCTCTTCCGGCGCACCGCGTAGGGGGGTACGCAACCGGCCAATCAGGCTGTTGCTCGGCAACTTATCCCCAAAGGACTCAGCGATCCTCGCCGCGCGCTCTTCAACTTTCTTGACGGCTTGGGCCCAAATGATCCTTGCCTCAATCTCAGAAACCAGTTCCGGAACTCGAGAGCCGTTTAACGACGTGCCGGGTTTTTCTATTGAAACATGCAAGCGGATGGGGGTAACCGGTTTGTCAAGAAACACGACTCGGCCATAGCCCTCTTCCCTGCGTTCACCCAATCCCTCATGTTCGATAGCTAAGAGGTCGCGCAGCGGGATATCCTGACGGACCTCGAGCAGGAAAACCGACCCCGCCGAAACGCCCAAAACCTGCGGAAGCTCGAGCTTCCATTTGCGGTTGAATCCACCCACCGGTTCAAAAGACCACCTTGCTCGCATCACTTTGGCCCGGCCTCCCAAGCAGCTTTGAATTAACTCGGGCAACCCTTTCGGATCGATCTGGCCGGTATTGCCATCACGTGCAATGCAGGCGGAGGCGAGTAGCAAGCGGAACCAGTCGCCTTCTTTTATATCACTGGTCACCGGCCGCAACCCTTCCCGGCCCACCCCCTGAACTTCCCGATCTCGGCTGTCCTCCCATTTGATCACTCCCTTGCCGCCATATCCTCCTCTTCGCGAACGACCAACCAGGATGGGGCCCTTCAACAGGGACTTGACGCGGCTTTCGATCTGATCCAGTTGGTCCTCGGTCTCGGCGCGCACTTGGATCAAACCTTGGAAAGCTTGACCGGCATCCAGGGACTCAAGCGTAAAAACCGCCCCATGGGTGACCTCGTCCTGGTCTTTCCACGCCCGTCCTTTTTCGCGGTCGCGTTGATGATGAAAGCGAGCGCTGATTTTGGGTTGAAGTAACGCTGGACGCGCAGCACCGAGGGTGAGGAACCCATACCCGAGCGGTTTCAACGACTGGTTGGCCTCTCCAGTGGTGCCATCAAATGCCGCAAGATCAACGACCTCGACTGAACCACCGTCGTCTGTCGCTTCGTTTTCGTTCCGCTGCAAAGACAGAGGGACGGGGATGGATCTACGGCCATCGAAAGAAGGATAAGCGTTCAAATACCGAACGGTGCTACCCAGAATCAGATCCCGAAATTCCTTTTGCCTCACTCTATCCGTGCCCGGATCGCCTAGGGCTAAGGCAGCAGCCCCGCGCACTGCCGATCCTGGGATAAAAGGTTGCGTCGAGGTCATGTTCGGATCACCTCCCCAGGAGGTGACTATCGCTGGGGATTCCAAGGTCAGGGTGTAGGGCAGATACCGATAGCAGGTCAAGCCCCACCTCCTTTCGCCGCATTCCGAGTTTTTTCAAGATCTCCATCAAGAGTCATGCGGATATGTCCCCGGCCACGGTTTCGGCCCAATCCTGCGTGCCGGGTACCTAGAAGCGCCAGGGACAGACAGCGAATCTCTGCGGCGCCGGGCTCGACCAGCCAATAAAGAGGCGCTCGCAAAACCAGGCCGCGGACAATTACCCTAATTGCCCGCAAAGTGTCGCGGGCCGGCGCCCCGGTCAACCGCTCCTCCGAAGTCTGGTGCCGGATATCGGTCAAGGCTTCCAGAACGGCTGTCCAGGAAACGGGATAGTGATTTCGAACTTGCGCCGCCCTGATCCAGTCCTTGACCCGGTCGTCCACGACGGCGTCGCCGATGTGCAGAATCGAGCACTCGCCAAAATCGGCTTCGGGACCGAAGACGCGCTTGGATGGTTGAGCTAAATCCGGGAAGCAATGTCTCATGGAGAGCCAGGAATCGCGCAAAAGACCACGAATGGTTTTGCCACCCAAGTATGGCAACCCCCATTCATCATGCTCGACCTCCACGTCCACCACTCCGGCCGTCCCTTCTCCCCGGCTGAAGGTGGCGTCAGAGAGAAGCTTAATTTGAATGAACTGATTCGGGCTCATGACGTTCCTTCCTCCCTTCTCCCCTTACTCTCAGGTCCCCTCCAACACCAAATGAAGATCGAGCAACTCCAAAGCGTCGATAAGTGGAGTACGCCCAGCTGAAAAACCGACATTTGCAATTAGTGGTGGAAGCTGAAGCTTTTTGTCCAAGACTCTCCACGCTTCCAAGGCAGCGCTCACGCTGTCTGGCCCCTCCCGCGCCAGCCCTGAAAGGGCCTTCACCTTGTTGCGTCTTCTCGACCAGGCTCCTTGCCTCAAGCCCGTCACTCTGTCGTCCAAGAGCGTGCCGGACAGCCATTTCCACGTCTCTTCCTCGTTTTTTCCCGAATCCAACATGTAAGGGCGACACGTCAACTTGTAGCCGCCGTACGTCTGATAATTCCTCCTTCTGAGCTCTTCCACCGCTTCACCCGGGCGGCAGGTGCCGATATGCCAGTCCAAGGCACAACTTTCCTGCTTTTTCGCCCTCACCATCCGTTTGGCCGAAACACACAGCTTTGCTGCCAGTTCGTACGCCCGGGCAAACGGCCAATGCACCTTGACAATGGCCACGCCAGCGCAGGCGGTGACATTGCCGAGATGGGGGATATTGCTGGAAGCAAAAACCTCGAGAGCAGTCTGGGCAAGGTCCAGCGCAATACGGCCGTCGCAAACAAACGTCAAGTCGTCCCCGCCAAGCAAAATCGGCCGAAGGGGAAGGAACCAGCGGTTACTGTTCCGGGTTCTCTTTAGTTTGAAATTCAGTCGCGCAGGTCTGCCTGTGACCTTTTTTACTTTCTCCCCCGTATCATCCTCATCGTCCTTGATCCGTTCGCAAAGACGTTGAACGACAGCCTGCAATGCTTCCCTCCCAAGTTGGTCAATGGCGTGGGACCACTCGCGGCATTCTTGACGGACCACCTCATCAGGAGAATGTGCATCTTCCAGCTTTTTGTGCCACTCCCTGATCTTGGCGCCGACGCCGTTTCCGTCGATGTGCACCACGCCCATGAAGCTGGTATCGGCGACGGTTCGGCCAAGATCATCAAAGTCCAACGGAAACTCGAAATCATCCCAGCAATCCAGGTAGGCGTGCCAGTGGCTTTTTGCTTGGTTCTCCTGTTCCCGGCGTCTCAATATCAGCTTGGAAAGCGGTACCGTCGATTCACGCCGATCAAATCCCGTGGCCGGGAGACCAGTTTCACGGCAAGAGGCGGTCACCGACAGCCCAAGCAGGGGAACAGACGGAATTGGCTGTGCTTTCGCTCGGGCGAGTTCGATCTGGATCTCGTTCAGGGCTTCGGCGAGATTGCCGGACTCGAACTCTTTGTGGACCACTGCGACACGCAGGCCGGGAGCCCTGTCATGCAGGATGCGGGTATATCGGGCCGCAAACTGCAAAGCGTCTGCTCTGGACCTGGTCTCTACAAGGGCGTTTCCCCCGCCTGCCAGCAGGATTTCTTTCGCGGTATCCACCTCCCTCAATGCTCCTTCTTCCGAGGTGCTCCAGTGGACCAGGTACGATCCCGCCAATACGTCCCGAAGCCGGTTGGAGAAAAACACGAACCGTTGCACCCCCAGAACATCGATTGCCGTCAGACAAGGCATAATCCCCCCTATGAATCGAGCCAGCTTTCGAGTGATTGCAAAGGTTGATTGCCTTTGACACCCACCCATTCCATCAAGTCATCGCGACCGAAGACTTCTGGGGTGTTTGGCGCATCCCAGAGAGCGGCTACGTCTTTGCGCAGCTTATCGGCACGTGTTTCCTTGGAGTCACATCCATCGATCAGGCACACTAGGGCGGAGCGGGCCAAGTCGCCACCTAACTGGCGAGCTCGCATCGCGACTTCGAAAAGTTTGGATTTGCAGATCCCGATCGTGGTGTCAGTGGTGCACGAGATCAGATAAAGGCGATGGCCTCGAACCACCGCGACGTCGATTTGACACTCTCTCCCGTTGGCCAGCGTGCAGTTCAAGTCTACGACGATCTGGTTTTCAGAAAGAATCCTTCGTAACACGCTGCCGCACCACACCTCCAGCCATTCGCAAAAATCTGACCATGTTTCAAACGTTTCCTCTTCTTTCCAATAAGCTTCCGGGATCTGAGGAGCATTTGGAATTCGGGACAGCGCTTCGTGGAGCGATGAGAAAGCGTCGCTGGCTTTGTCAAACGGTACACGTTTACCGTTTTCAAGACGGTGGATACGATAGAGTGTTCTTGCAAAAGTGGGATTTCGAATACCAGCGATGGCGATTTTCATGGCATCACTCTCAGTAGGATCTCCCGTTTGTGGTGATCTCGG
>Ga0116189_1001978_pt1 | contig 15499 bp, 9 predicted proteins | sample AD_JPNTR3_MetaG_FD_89895 | JGI IMG/M metagenome (GOLD analysis project Ga0116189, IMG submission 89895) | Active sludge microbial communities of municipal wastewater-treating anaerobic digesters from Japan - AD_JPNTR3_MetaG | ecosystem: Engineered > Bioreactor > Anaerobic > Digestate | place... | reverse complement strand
TGCTACTGAAATTTGTGGTAATGCAATTGATGACAATTGTAATGGACAGGTAGATGAAAACAGCCCTTCTGCTGCCATTGCAGGTGCTGATACTGCTGTTTGTTCTGTTAACAGTACAATATTAGGAGCTACTGCTCCTTTGGTTGGCAGTGGTTCATGGTCTATTGTTTCCGGTGTTGGTGGCAGCATTGCTCAGCCAAACAATCCAAATTCTACATTTAGTGGTCAATACAATAAACCTTATGTTTTAGAATGGACAACGTCAAACGGTGGTTGTGTATTTTCAGATCAGGTTACTGTAATTTTTGTCAATACAAATTATTCACCCGGTAGAATTGCAGGCTTCAGTGGTCAGACTTCAGCTGTTTGCGGACTAACGCAAACTTATGCTGCCATTCCAAATCATCCGTATGCAACTTATTCATGGAGTGGTTATCCCGCAGGAACAACAGTAAACTTACAATCCGGAAATCAAATTACACTGACATATCCTAGTAGTGGTTTTAATTACTTCCAACTAAAAATAACATCAACAGTTTGCGGTGTCCAAACACCCATTCGCTCCGTAGCAATGAAAGGTGCGCCTTCTGTAAAAGTTGCTAATGGTCCGGCAATAGTATGTGCAAATGCTACAGGAATAGTTTATAATGTTGATTTACTTGCAGGGGTAACTTATAACTGGTCAGTTCCACAAGGTGCTACTATAGTTAATGGTCAGGGTACAAATGAAATTACAGTTGACTGGGGCAATTCAGGTGGACTGGTTCTTTGTAACATCTGGAATTCATGCGGCAGCAGTACTGCCAAAAAATCTGTGACTACAAATTGTCGTAGTGCTCAGCAAACTTTAACTGAGAGTAACAGTACGTTAATCAGCATCTTCCCTAATCCTTCTTCAGGAGTATTTAATCTGCATGCTGACAATCAACTAGAGAATGTTCAGATAACAGTAACAGATTTACAAGGTCGTACATTGATTAACACTTTGTTTACCGGTAATGAAACTACTGTTGATTTATCAAACTACACTCAAGGTGTTTATATGTTACAATTACATTCAAACAAAGAAGTACAAACTTATAAACTGATAAAGGATTAATAAACTTCGTAATTCTATTACAAAAAGGCTGCTCTTAAAAGGCAGCCTTTTTTGTTTAAAGATTTGATTTTACACTTACTCAACTAGTGAGAAATATAAATTTAAATACCGGTTATAGTAAATATGCTACAAAAACTCTATAAAATTCGGTAATTAACCTGATTTATCACCACAATTGGTGATTGCTGTTTAAATTTAATTGACTCAGATTTGTAAAATATATTTTATAATATACTCTTACAAACCGCTAATTAAAAAAATATGAAATGGATTTTTGACAACAATGGTATTTTATTTTAATTCATTGCATTTACAAGTCATTCCGACATGAGTTCACATCAGTAAGATACAAAAGAATATTTGTTATCCGCCATTATCACCAGCAAAAAATAAATCAAATGAAATCTATGCTACTAAATAAATAATCACCAATTAAAATCAAATAAGATGAAAAAAACGCTACTTGTTATCTTCTGCTTAACAGCATCAACACTTTATGCACAAACTCCAATATTTGACTGGGCTTTTGGCCTTGGGGGGACCTATTATGACAAAGGCATTGATGTAGCAACTGATTCTGCAGGCAATGTTTATGCTCTCGGGTCTTTTGCCAACACAGTTGATTTTGATCCAGGGTCAAATGTCTTGAATCTGACATCTAATAATAATAGTGATGATGTCTACATTGCCAAATACAATGCAGCAAAAGACCTTCTTTGGGCGCATGTATTTGGTGGAACCGGAAATGAAACTCCTATTGCAATGGCGCTTGATGCATCTGGCAATTGTTACCTTACCGGACGTTTTAGTGGCACCGTTGACTTTGATCCCGGAGCAGGCACAGCCAACATTACCGCATCTGGAGCATTTGATGTTTTTATTGTTAAACTTAGTCCATCAGGAATTTACCTCTGGGCAAAAAACTTCGGAGGAACATTTGGTACTTTTGTTGATGAGATTTCAGTAGATGACGCAGGTAGTGTATATACTGCCGGTACATTCCAAACAACTACTGACTTTGACCCTTCACCAGCAGTGTTTAACTTAGTTTCAACAGGAGGGCAGGATCCTTATCTTGCTAAGCTGGATGCAGCAGGGAATTTTGTTTGGGCATTAAACACAGGTTTCAACATATCCAAACTATACTGCGACATAAACAACTCCCTTTTCATTGCAGGGGGGTTTAACGACACCACTGATTTTGACTTATCTTCATCACAAACATTGAATATTGTTCCTTCGGGTAATTATGATATATATATTTCAAAATATGACACTGCGGCAAACCTAATTTGGGTAAAAACCATGGGGTCCACAGGTAGTAGTGGAGGTGTACTAGGAATTACAACCGATATGGCTGGCAATATAATCGCTACAGGAACCTTCTCTGGCACTTTGGACTTTGACCCTGGAACCAACACCGTCAACCTTACATCAAGTGGATCCGGATCAACTCTTTCAGACATGTACTTCTTAAAGTTAGATGCTGCTGCAAATTTTGTTTGGGTTAAAAAGATTGGTGGAAATAACTTAGACTATCCACTTGATGTAGCGACAGATAATGCCGGCAGTATATATCTTACAGGCGTATTTAAATCTTCAGTAGTAGATTTTGACCCTGACACAACAGTAACTTTTAATCTTAATGGCACCATGGGCAGCTATGATGCATTTGTGCTTATATTATCTGCAACAGGAAATTTCATTTATGCCTATGAAATTGGCGGCCCATCTAATGGCGATGATTATGGTAATGGTATTTGTGTAAATCCTTCAGGCAGCTACTATGTTACCGGAACTTTTTATGGCCCCATAGATTTTAATCCCGGTGCAGGCACAACCACATTGAATGATAATGGAAATACTGATGCCTTTATACAAAAAATGAACTTTAGCCTTGTGGGTTTAGTTGATACAGATGAAGAAAATTATTTTTCTGTATATCCTAATCCCGCCAACCAGATAGTAACTATTAATTTGCCGTCTGTAAAAAATCAATCTTCTGAAGTCAAAGTTTTTGATGCAATTGGAAAAGAAATATTAAGTACAAGAGTAGCGGGCGGAAACTCAACTATTGACGTAAGTAAATTAGACAAGGGAATTTATTTTATTCAGCTTACAGCCAATACTGAAAATCAAAAACACCTTCAAGTAAAAAAGCTAATTGTTAACGACTAAATAAGAAGTACAAACCTATTAGCTTATCAAACACAAACTAACCCAATATTACTAAAAAAGGCTGCTCTTAAATGGCAGCCTTTTTTATTAGTAAATTTCTCTGTTAAGAAATTCAATCATAATTTTTTTCAAAATATTGTTTTAATCCGAAAAACAATGTAACTTTGATTGTTCGATACTAATATATGAGAAGAGCCGTCAATTGTATATTGTTCTTGGCATTTTTGTTGTGTACAGCATCATCCACTGCTCAACTCACACTGGCAGAATGGAATTTTCCCACTAATCCTGACAATGCCATTGTTGATATTTCAATTCCCATCAATAACACAAAAACCCTCTACACCGTAGGTGGCACTGCTGCAGTAGCATACGGAACAAATACCGGAGCTACTACACAAAGTGCATGGACAACAGGCTGGGATAATGGCTCCGGCACCAAATGGTGGGAAATAGAAGTGAATACCACAGGATATTTTAACCTTGAACTTTCTTCCAAGCAACGTAGTTCAGCTACCGGGCCGAAAAATTTTGCTGTTGATTATAAAATTGGTATTGCCGGTACATGGACAGCATTAGCCGGTGCAGGAGCTATCATTGTAGCTGATAATTTTACATCAGGTGTTATAACGGATATTCCATTACCGGTGGCTTGCGAAAATCAACCATCAGTTTTTTTTAGATGGAAAATGACATCAAACACCAGCGTAAATAATAGTACTGTAGCCTCGGGTGGATCATCACGGATAGACGATGTAAACATCAAAGCCAACGATTCACAAAATCATTATCGAAGCATAACCTCAGGTGCATGGAATGTTTTGAGCACCTGGCAATCATCACCGGACCTTATTACTTGGTCGGCTGCACAGATTCTCCCTAATTATTATTCAAAAACAATTACCATTCGAAGTGGTCATACAGTTACCATTTCTGCTAATGTAAGAGTAGATGAAACTACAATAGCCAATGGTGGCACTGTAAATTACAACTCCAGAGTATTAACCATCAATAATGGCACCGGGGTTGACTTGCAGGTAAACGGAACTTTTACAGATGGTAGTTCAAGCAGTGCAGTATGGCTTGCCGGTGCAACATGGGCATTGGGAGCTTCCGGCACTTATGTAAAAACCGAAAACACTAATGCTGTCAACTGGCAAAACAATTATCAGGGAGGCATTGCCACCATACCTGCCACTGCCAGCTGGGTACTGAATAAAACTCCCAGTTCGGTAACTGCTCCATCATTGACAACACTTAACATGGTTTATCCTAATCTTACCATTATGAACACCTCAGGTGGTTTGTGGACAACCAGTATTGCATCAACATTTACAGGTTCAACAGCATCAGCAACTATCAAAGGAAATTTTGATATTGGTGGTGTATTGGCTCCCCTTTTAGGTACGGTTGATTTTTTAAATGACAATTCATTCGCAACTCCTATACAGGTTCAGGGCAATGTATTAATACGTGGAGGATGCAATCTCAGAAATTTTGGAACAGGATTTGAAATTTTCGGAAACATGACCGTAAATGGATCTACAAGTTATGGTACATCTAATGCACGTAAATACCGATTCAGCGGTGGCAATGCACAATCAATTTCAGGTTCAGCACCGCTAACCTCATTACAGATTTTTCAGTTAGAGATGAATAAGTCTGCAAACAGCCTTACACTATTAAAATCCATAAAGGTTGACAATAATCTGAACTTAATTACAGGTATTATAAATTCTACAACTCCTAATATTTTAATAGTTGAAAATGGTGCAACTGCAACAGGTGCATCAAATTCGAGTTTCGTAAATGGTCCGGTGCAAAAAAACGGGTCGCAGGCATTTGTTTTCCCTGTTGGCAAAAACTCCAACTATAGATCTATTGCCATTGGTAATGATGCATCGGCTGCTGCCTTCTGGACAGAAAATTTTAATACCGGTGCAGGATGGAGCTTGGCAAATGTGCAAGGACCTGAAGGTGCAGACCCCAATCCTTTTGTAATAAGCGATGCAGAAGGTGGAGGAATAGCACCCGGTGGCTGTGGTGCAGCAAACAATGGCAACAACACCTTACATGTCACCAGTGTATTTAATCCAAACGGAGGCGCTGCTTATGATGCAGGTGGCTTATGTGGTTTCCTCTACTGCCCGCTAACAAACAGAATGGCACAATCTCCCCCTATCAACTGTACCGGAAAATCAACTATAAGTGTTGGTTTCAATTATATTGAGTTTGGAGATGGCACAAATGATAATGCAACACTATGGTATTTTGATGGTGCCACCTGGAGTCAATTATTTGATTTGCCAAAAACAACATGTTGTGGTGGTGCCTGTAATGGATTCAGACAAGGGAAGTGGACTGCATTTTCTATTACACTACCTGCAAGTGCAAACAACAACGCAAACGTACGTATCGGTTTGAAATGGCAAAATAATGATGATGGAGCCGGCACTGATCCTTCCTTCGCTATTGATGACATTTATTTGAGTGCGTCTTCTACAAGTCAATTTGTTGCTGAATATCACAGAGCAAATCCTCAGGTAATTATCGGAAATATCCGTGATGCCTCATTAGATCATATCAGTCAATGTGAATATTGGACACTCAACCAAACGCTCGGCACTTCATCGCGCAATGTAACTCTTTCATGGGACGGCAACAGTTGTGGTGTTACTTTACTGAGCGACTTACGTGTTGCGCGTTGGCGCAGTTTAGGAAGCATCTGGAATAATCTTGGTAACGGAGGCACTACCGGCACAACAACAGCAGGTACTATTGTAACAACAGCACCTGATAATATTTTCGGGCCTTATACACTTTCCTCTGCTTCCAGTGAAAATCCATTGCCTGTAGAACTGACCTATTTCAATGCCACTTTGCAAAATAAAGAAGTAAAATTGCAGTGGACAACAGCATCAGAATTTAATAGTGACTATTTTGAAATTGAGCGTGCAAATTCAAACCTGACCTTTGAACCGTTAATGAGAGTTCCGGCAGCAGGTTTTTCAAACAGTCTGATAAATTATAACACAACTGATACCAAACCACTAAGCAATGAATCGTTTTACCGCCTTAGACAAGTTGATTTTAATGGAGATTTTCAATTGAGCAAAACAGTTAAAATTAATATTCAAAATCAACTACCATTTCAAATTATATTGGCTACATACCTCAATAATGGGCAACTTATTTTTAAGATTACTGAAAATATGCAACCGACAATTGCAGCTGAAATCTATGATACTCACGGATCCCTGATACTACAACAAACTTTCAACAGTAGCGAATTACTCTATCAGATACAAATAAACAATTTAGCAAATGGAATATATTTGCTGAAAGTAATTTCTGACAAATCAGTAGCAACTAAAAAATTCAGTGTACAGAAATAACCTCTTTTCTTCGCTGTTTAGCACATCTATTCCCCTGCACCAGCAAAAATATTACCTTCATCTGTACTAACGGTTACTTCACCAATCCGTTCAATAAAGCCACTTTTTTTTATTATTTTGGTCACATCATTAAACCAAGCCGGCATTGAATGTATAGATTGACAATATCAATATTGCTTTTCCTTTTCGGATACTTTCATACCCATGCCGATTCTTTAGTATATAATTTAAGAAGCTACAATACAACATCCGGACTGTCTGACAATAATGTTACCTGTATAGTAAAAGACCACTATGGTTTCATTTGGGTAGGAACCAAGGATGGCCTGAATCGTTTTGATGGAAGAGAATTTCAGGTATTCCAGTATCAAGCAAGGTCAAATTCTGTTTGTGGTAATAACATTTCCTGCCTCGAAATTACAGACGATTCGCTCTTATGGATTGGTACTGCTTCAAATGGTTTTTGCAGTTATGACTATCGAACCAATCAATTTAAAAGTTTTACCTCACAAAACAGCAAACTAAGAGTTGATAACATCAATGATTTGGTTTTTGACAGAAGAAGAAACTGCCTTTGGATAGCTTTGAACAATGGTGGACTTCAACAATTTGACTTGTCAAAAATGCAGATCAATCCAAAAATATTTTCTTATAATACATACTATGCCGTTGCAGTAAAAGACTCTCTTGCCTTTTTTGCCGGCATTACGGAATCATTAAAAACGCTTAATTATCTTGGAAAAGCAATTATTAATGCTGATGGCAATGGACAAACCATTAACACCATATATATTGACACAGATTCAAGAATTTGGTGTGGTGCATGGGATAATGCATTACATCTCTTCAACCAACAAGGCAAAAGATTGAACTCCTATGTTTTTGATGGAACGAATAAATTAAAGAGTATTGGCGAGGAAATTATTTCAATTACCGGTGATGATGAAAACATTTGGTGTGGCACAAAAAGCTCAGGAATACTGATCTTCAACAAAAGCAGTAAAACTTTTCTGAAAAATATTTCTTTCACACAAAAAATCAATACAAGAGTCAACGATCTATATCGTGATCCTCAAAACCGAATATGGATTGCAACAGAAAATGGTCTGTTGGTTTACGACTCACAGTTAAATCTGTTTAAAACTGAACACCTTCCTGTGCCAAAAAACGTAACATCTTGCAAAGTCAATGATCGTATTATTACAGACAACGGATTAGATTTGGTAATATCCCAATGTGGCTTGTTTTACAGATATTCTAAAAACGAATCGTATAAATTTAAAGATATCTATTACAAAAACGAAAAACAGGAATTGTATTCTATCATTCAAAATAAAAATGGTGATATTTTTATTGGAAGTAACAGAACTGTTTTCAAGTTCAACACAAAAGATTTATCATGCCACCCAATTGAGTTGCATAAGAATCTTTCGAATTTATTTTTTTATTTCGCATCAGCTTCACCAATCAACTCACTAGCCAGCATAAACATAAATAATTCAGAACTATTACTAGCCTCATTTTACGGATATTTTATAACGCTAATAGATCTGAAAAAACACAACCTGTTTCATCTGTCTCAAGACAGTGCTTCTACCATAGCGGGTCTGGACAATTTAAGTCGCAAACTTTTTGTTGACTCTAAGAATAACATTTGGATTTGTGGCAAATCGAAAGGTATATCTTTCTTAGATTTAAACAACACAAGCCCATTAAATAACTATGCACCATTCTATGATAAAATAATAAGTTGGCATGTAAACCCTGCTAACTGGCAAAAAAACATTAATAATACCGCTTTAAAAATCACCAATGTGTATGACATTGTTGAGAATAATGATGGCACCTACTGGTTAACGACTCAAGGTACAGGATTGGTACATTTCGACAAGAACAATAAAAACAATCCATTTGCGATGACCCTATCAGATATTACTTCCATGCAAGGGCTGACACAAACCGGAGATTCTTTATTATGGATAATCACTTCTTCAGGCATTTTGAAATTTCATACCAAAACCAAGCGATTTAAACTTTTTGATTCCAACAACGGAATTCAACAAAACATTGCCGGATACTTTTTTAAAAAGAATAAATTTTTACCTGACGAGGTCAGTGTTGGATTTAATGGTGGGTTCATTAGTTTTAATCCCAGACAGTTCTCTTCTCCAAAAGAAAAATGTGAAATTCAATTCACAAAACTTTGGGTTATGGACAAACCTGCAGACACATTGCTTTTTAAAAATATCAAACTCAATTACAATCAAAATTTTTTAAAAGTATATGTCTCATCCAATGTTTTTACCACCAATGAACAAATTACTTATTACTATAAGCTTTCCGGTATTGACCTTGACTGGCGTAGCAATGAGCAGAATCCCCTAATTACCTATACCAATTTGCCTCCCGGTTGCTATACATTAAAAGTTAAGACGGTTACCATTGACAATATTGAAAGCAATATTAAAAGTCTATCTATTGTCATTACACCTCCCTTCACAAAAACAATCTGGTTTTATCTCATCATTGCCTGCTGTGTAGCAATCATTGTTTATATGATTCACCGCTACCGCATTAATCAACTACTGCAATTACAAGAAATGCGCAATAACATTGCACGTGATTTGCATGATGATATTGGCAGCACATTAGGCAGTATTCATCTTTATAGCCAGATTGCAGATAAAAAACTCAGTCAGAGTAATACTGATGATACCAAAAATATCCTGGAAAAAATAAGGAGCTCTTCTAAAGAAATAATTGAAAAAACCAGTGAGGCTGTATGGGTAGTTAAAGCTTCTAACGATAACATTGCTAACCTAACCCTAAGAATAGAAAGCTATGCAGCCAGTGTTCTTGGCGATGCTGGTATTGATTTTAGCCTTCAATCAAACAGCCATCAAAATATAAAACTCAGTATGCACCAAAGGAAATGGTTATTTCTGATTTTCAAAGAAGCTATCCATAATATTGTAAAACATTCCCACTGTACAAAAGTCGAAATCGCTTTAAACAACTATAACAGAGTAATAGAAATGATTATTAAAGATAATGGTATTGGGTTTAACAGTACGGCTGATAGGAATTGTATAAAAAATGGTAATGGCGGTAATGGAATTACTAATATGGCTTCCAGAGCAGCCGATATGAATGCTACATTTAACATCATAAGTGCACAGGGCACCGGTACTAAAATCACTATTTCGCTAAAACATTAATTAAACTCACCATAATTGGTTATTGCAATGGCAAAAAAAAAGACTCAGATTTGTACTGTGAATAAATCTTTAACCGACAAGAATCTGAAAGTTATTATTGTTGATGACAATAAAAATATTCGTGAATCTGTATCATTACTTTTACAGGACACACCCACATTACAATTAGTGGCTGCATACGACTCTGGAGTGGAATGCATTAAACATCTTGAAGAAATTATGCCTGATATTATCCTTATGGATATTGATATGCCTAAAATGTCCGGTATTGAGACTGTAAAAATCATCCGTAAGTCTTTCCCCGGATTGCCTATTCTGATGCTAACCGGATTTGAAGATGATGACAAGGTTTTTAATTCGATTTGTGCCGGTGCTAATGGTTATATTCTAAAAAATGCTAGCATGGAATTACTCATCAATCAAATCCATGAAGCCTATTTAGGTGGGGCGCCTATGACTCCTGTTATAGCCAGAAAAGTATTAAACATGTTTTCAGCCTCTTTTATGGTCAATCATCAGCAAAATGAAAACTATAACCTCAGTAAACGTGAAAAAGAAGTATTGGAGCTTTTGGTCAATGGCAAATCCTATAAAGTGATTGCAACTGAATTAGCGATTAGCTATGAAACTGTTCACAGTCATATTAAGAAAATTTATCACAAGCTTCATGTCAGTTCTATTGGTGAAGCGATATCAAAGACCATAAAACAAAAAATACTTCGCAAATAACATAATACTGTTGCTGTTGCCATCAAGGAGTAATTACGATTTGAAACAGCCACATTCGCGGTGCTTCTAACTGTGAAGGAATACCCGAGTACTCATGATTGAACAAATTGCGCGAAATAATAGAAAGTGCCATCTGCGGGTTGACTTTATAGCTGACATTGGCATCATATACCCAATCGCCACCATGATGATTAGCCCGATATCGTTTCACACCAGGTAATAATTCGTTAAACACAACATCAATATTTTCCATAAAACTATTGTATCTGCAATTCATGGAAAACGAAAATTTACCATATTCAATACTTCCGAAACCTTTAAACAAATTCCGGTATCGGTATTTTAAAAAATTATAACTCACAGTTCCTGTTGCCGCCTTTGTAGAATCAAAATCGGTAAGTCTTGGGTCAATGTATGTATATCCTCCTCCTAACTGAAGATTCAACTTCTTTAGTATTGTCAACTGAATGCCCATTTCAAACTCCATTCCATCAATACGTGTATTACCAATGTTCAATGATTTAAAACCGAGACCAAAAAGAGGATCTTTAAACGGGTCGCCATAACTGCCGAAAGCAAACTCAAGCATGTTTTTATACTGACTTCTGAATACCGATGCATCTACATAGCCCGAAAATCTTTTTCCTGCGGCAAACAGTTGTCTTAACCCAATCTCTGCACTCCATCCACTTTCAGAAAAAATGGAATCGTTTGGATATATCACAATTGATCCAACTCTGGTTCTCACATACTTTTCGGCTATTGAAGGAAACCGGTATCCTTGTCCATAGCTACTGCGCAAATACGTAGCACGTAATAAACGAAGATTGGCTCCTGCTCTGATTACCGGCTTGGATTCTGCCTTGCCATAGCGAAACCGAAACTGCTCCCAACGCCACCCGAAAGACAAATTAAGCCTGTCAAAAAACTTTTTATCTGCCTGCGCATATAATGCCTGATTATATGTTTTCCTGCTACCATATAAATCGCTGCGTACTCCACCATCAGTAATTACACCTCCACCTGTAAGCACCAGATTCCATTTTGCAAAACGCTGTTGCAGCTGAACTTCAGAATAATATAAATCGGCAAATGCTTCCTGATCGGTATCATTATAATTTAATGTCCTGAAATATCGAGTGCGCCACTTTGTACTAAAACCCTTCTTGCTGTGATAAGTAATAAAGGGGTCAATATTATATCTTACGGTGTGATAATTGCTCAAAGTAGATGTTGAATCATCAACGCCTCCACTTGGAATATAAGCACCGGTAGTATCATCGTTCCAAATAATGAAAAGACCACCGAATGATTCCATATAATTGGCATTTACACCTGCTGATAGTCCTTCGATCTTAGGAAATCTGTATCGTGTATTTATATTAACTCTTGCGCGCTTCTCTGTTTCGCCTTTTCTAAAACCTTCATCAAGTAAATAGTGCCCACCTGCAACAAAATCCCACTGACCAAACTTTTGTGAATGAAACATATTTGCACCACTCAACATCTGTGTTTCTTTACCCCACCACTTTATCTCTTTTCTTCGGGGTGAATCATATATTCCATTATATTGAACAATTTTTGTTACAGGATCCGATTTAGCATATCCAGTTCTGAAATTTATGACACCATTCATTGCTGATGAACCATATAGCGCTGATGATGCTCCTTTAATAATTTCTATCTGTTCCAGATTTTCTATTGGCAGAAAACTCCATTTTGCATCATTGGCATCTGCACTCAACATGGGCATATCATCAACCAACACCAGAACCCTGCTACCAGCGCCATAACTAAACCCGCTGCCTCCACGAATATTTGCCTGTCCATCATTTACATTCAATCCGGTTACATGCTCAAGTGCTGTTTCAACATTATTATCACCTGTTGTTTCAAAGCTTTTAGGTTTTATGGTCTCCATTGTTACCGTAACCTCTTCCAGTTTTTGCTCAAACTTACCGGCACTCACTACTACCGACTGTAATTGTTTACTTAAAGGTATGAGATGGATTTGAAAAAAGTTATTTTCGCCAACGAGTATTACTTTCTGGAAAGTTTCGTAGCCAAGCAATTTTGCTTTTAGAGTCCAACTCCCTTTGTCGAGCATCAAAATATAATCCCCATTGGCATCTGTTGTCGTAGCGTGGTTTTCATCTGTATAAACTGCTACACCGGGCAATGCACCTGCATCATCGGTTACCTTACCGGTAACACGTTGTTGCTGTGCATAGACAGCATGAAATCCTAATACGAAAAAAAAATAAAATAAAGTTATTCTTTGGCCAAACATGTTTTTCTTTGCAGATTCAGATTGTAAAGGCACAAACCTAAACTATTCTTGAAAATCTTGAAAGTCAACAATGGAAAATAATTCAACAACCGATGTTTTGCAATATCAGCTTGCACTGACACTCCTACCGGGTGTTGGCGACATTACAGCAAAAAATCTTATCAGTTATTGTGGTGGCGCAGAAGCTATTTTCAAAGAAAAACAACAGGCATTACTTAAAATACCGAAAATAGGTCAGATAGTGACTGATAAAATTAAAAACGGGAAAGTACAGTCGTTAAAAAGAGCTGAAGAGGAAATTCGTTTCATTGAAAAAAATAAAATCAAAGCTTTGTTCTTCACTTCTGACCTTTATCCCAAAAGGCTTAAATCGTGTAATGATTCGCCAATAATGATTTTTGTTAAGGGAAATGCCAATCTCAATCCTGAAAAGTGTATTGCTTTTGTAGGGACAAGAAATGCAACCGACTATGGCAAAATGATAACTGAAAAAATCATATCAGATTTGGCTGCCATTGATGGACTGATGACCATTAGCGGACTTGCTTTTGGTATTGATATAACTGCACATAAAATGAGTATAAAAAACAATATTCCAACTATTGGAATTGTAGCTCATGGGCTTGATATGTTATATCCGGCAGAACATCGCAACACAGCAGAAAAAATGCTGGAGGCAGGTGCCGTTATCAGCGAGTTTATGAGTAAGACTAATGCCGACAAAGAAAACTTTCCAAAAAGAAACCGCATCATTGCAGGTATGGCTGATGCTGTTGTAGTGGTTGAGTCAGCCATTAAAGGTGGTAGTCTGATTACAGCAGATATTGCCAACTCCTATAACAGAGATGTGTTTGCAGTGCCCGGACAGGTTGACAGAGAGTATTCCAAAGGATGCAATGCGCTGATAAAAGACAATAAAGCAAATTTAATTCAGTCTGCAGCCGATATTGAGTTTTTTATGGGATGGGATAAAAAAGATCAGAAGTCTGTTCCTAAGCAGGCAAGATTGTTTGAAGATTTGGATGCAGAAGAAAAACAGCTGGTTGAATTCCTTAAAGAAAACGCTAAATCAGATATAGATACTATTTGTTTCAGGTCGGGTGTTAAGCTCAATCGCATTCCTGCCTTGCTGCTCAACCTTGAGTTGAAAGGTGTGATTAGAAATTATCCGGGAAAAGTTTATGATTTGCTATAAAAAAGAAAAGCCCGCTAAAGCGGGCTTGTATCTTCTAAAATGGGGCTGATTACTTTGTAGTAGCTTCTTTAACAGCTTCAGTAGCCTGATCTACTACAGCACCTGCAGTTGAATCTACAGTTTGTGCAGCATCGGTAGCAACCTGAGCAGCATCAGTAGCAGCTTGTTCAGCAGCAGAAGCAGCTTGTTGTGCAGCAGCAGCAATTGAATCCTGAGCAGCTTTAGCTGTTTCTTCCATTTTTTGTTTTTCTTCAGCAGAAGGACCGCATGCAACGATGCTGAACATTCCGGCAGCCATAACTAAGGCAAGAACTTTTTTCATTGTTTTGTAATTAATTGATTTGAAATTTGAGCGGCAAATATAAATCGCTTTACCGCTGTAAATTAAGTTTTATATTAAATTTTTACTCGCTGAATATCAATGTATTAAAGCTTGCTGCATAGCTTAACAACTCCCACATCTATGTATTTCTTCTGAAAATAGTACGTGACTGACAACAAAAGTAGCGAAATATACTACCTTTGTTGCTTAACAATTAAATTAAAAATTATGTCTTTTCAACTCCCTCCACTACCATACGCACCCAATGCGTTAGAGCCACATATTGATGCCCGCACCATGGAAATACACCATGGCAAACACCATCAGGCTTATGTAACCAACTTAAACAATGCTATTGCAGGCACCGATGCCGAAAAAATGAGCATTGAAGATATTTGTAAAAATATTTCAAAACTACCGATGGCCGTTCGCAACAATGGTGGCGGACATTACAACCACTCACTGTTTTGGACTATTATGGCACCCAATGCTGGTGGCACACCAAAAGGAAAATTAGCCGAGGCTATTAATAGTGCTTTTGGCTCGTTTGACGAATTTAAAACTAAATTTAATCAGGCTGCAGCTACTCGTTTTGGCTCGGGCTGGGCATGGTTAATAAAAAATGCTGCCGGCAAACTCGAAGTATGCTCAACTCCCAATCAGGATAATCCACTCATGGACATTGCTGAAGTTAAAGGTACACCGTTATTAGGTATTGATGTTTGGGAACATGCCTACTACCTGCACTACCAAAACCGAAGACCTGATTACTGTACTGCTTTTTGGAATGTGGTTAACTGGGATGAAGTATCAAAACGTTTCGAGAAATAATTTCCTTTTTAATTAATTTAAGGCTGTCTTAATCCAATTGAGGCAGCTTTTTTATTGACATTAAAAGTTTAAAACTCCATAAAACAAACACCCTATTCCGTAGTTTACTATATTCTAATAAAATTACTTTGCAAAATACATTTTAATCTTCACTACAATTTAAAAAGACTGCAGCGTTTTAAGAGGACATGAATAAGTATCTGCGTTACTTTGTTTTTTTACTGTTGACCTGCTTGGCACTG
>Ga0116189_1001958_pt1 | contig 15576 bp, 20 predicted proteins | sample AD_JPNTR3_MetaG_FD_89895 | JGI IMG/M metagenome (GOLD analysis project Ga0116189, IMG submission 89895) | Active sludge microbial communities of municipal wastewater-treating anaerobic digesters from Japan - AD_JPNTR3_MetaG | ecosystem: Engineered > Bioreactor > Anaerobic > Digestate | place... | reverse complement strand
CCTTGCCAAACGGATTGCCGATAGCGGGTGGGGCGAATTGTTCCGCCAACTGACCTATAAGGGCGCGTGGTACGGGACGGATTTTCACCAAATCCATCGCTTTTTCCCGTCCTCAAAACGCTGTCATGTCTGCGGCTTCATCTATCAGGACTTGCGGTTGTCCGAGCGCGAATGGGTTTGCTCTGAATGCGGCGCAACCCATGACCGCGACAAAAACGCCGCCATCAACATTGAAATTTTCGGCTGTGCCGAACGTACTGGTGGAACGCCAGGAACGCATACGCCTGGGGAGAGTGGGGTTGCCCGCTCATCGAACCAGGAAGCCACCCGCTTTAGCGGGTGGTAGTTCACTGGAGTATTCAATTATGCAACTCAAATTAAAGTTATACGATAAGAACTCGAATCTAGTACGTACATTAACTCTAGATTCTGGTGCATTAGTAATAGAGTTAAAGCCTACGGACGGAGAATACTCTCCAGTAGCGTTTATTCGGGAAATAAATCCTATCAGCTATATTATCCAGACAGTTGTCGATCCGGAATTTGAGAACGCGATCAAGGAGTTCGGACTAAATCTCCATGTAAAAATTGATCGAATTTCCGCGGATATTCCGGATATTTCTATTCCTTCACCGGAATCGCATGGATCAGGAGGAAAAGATGGTTGATGTTAGTATCAGTACCGAGAAGGATTCGCTTTCTTGTGCGATACTCACAGAAGGCGATGCTGTTCGTTTGCATTTTATCATACATTTTGATAGCGCTTCACAGGAGGAGCTAAAATGGACGGATGAGCTTATCTCGCTTGCATGTTTTAAAGAATACTCTAAATTATCACATCCAATCGTTTTCGAAAACGAGAATGCATTTCTGGTCTGGTTTGATGCTAACGAGAAGGAATCTCGTTTTCCTTGGATAAGGCTACCGATATATTGTAAAAATCCTGGCAGAGGGCCATATCTTTACATTGAAGGAGACCCCAATCGCGTTGCCCTGGCAATGAAAGAATTGGAAGATGCACTCGTCGGCTATGCTTACGCCGATATTTGTGCCCTTTGTGCGAAAATCTTTCAAGTGGATTATTCATCATTGACAAAAAAACAACGAGAGACGTATCGTAAGAAGTGCAAGCAGTATATTATTTCCAGATTCAGTAGCATTAGGGATGGTTTATCCGGGAGAAAGTTTCAGTATCATATTGTTGTTCGTGTCTCTGATCAGCAGAAAGCCCTAACGTTAACAAGGTTGAATTCCAATTCCAGCGGCCCTTTGAACTATTGCATCAATGTTGCCTTAAAGGATCTTGATCGGGCTGTTGCTCGATTGCAAGAAATTGGTGTTATCTCAGAAGACAACGCAAAGAGAATTATTCCCGCAATAGCTTCAGAAATTAATAAATTCCTCAATTCATCAGCAAGCTGGTCGGCTTTACTTGCTTGAACCGTGAACCACAGGGACGAGATCGGCACTAAGCCGGTCTTTTTGTGTTGGATCTTTTTCATAGAAAGGAATTGCAAACATGCTAGTACTTTCAAGGAAGGCTCAGGAGAAGATCATTATCGATTGCAATGGTACAAAGATTACGGTCACTGTTGTGTACATTAAAGGTAGTGTTGTTCGTCTGGGTATTGAAGCACCGTCTCATGTCAAGGTAAATAGGGAAGAGATGTGCCATGGCTTTGAGTCTAAAGACAGCGACCAGCCGACGAGGAAGGAAAAAGCAAACTGAGTATTGTATTCAGATCGGAGATTTTCAGGTCAGGGCAACGCAGCTTAGAGGTGTCGGGCCTGAAAATACGCTTTATGTCTCTCGATATCTCACGACAGTAACCTATTCGGATTTAGCTTCAGTTATAACGTATATCTATGGCTACAAAAATATAGCAGAAGCGATGATTGGAATCCTAGAGGATATCCTGGAGGCTCATACATCGCCAATTGCATATTTACAGCGACAGCTCCAGGCTCCTGGATGTCCTCATAAGGCTCGTGCCTATGTACAGATCGATTATATCGAGTCGCGCTACTCCGTAATCAGGTATGCACGTTCTTGTGGCGGTTTTCTCAAAAAAGCTGTTAACTATGAAAATCCCGATAAATGGAATGCTATCAAAGAGGAAATTAAATCGCTTTTTGATTATGACATGCAGCCCAGCGTATGGGTACCCAGTGGAAGTCGTAGCCATTTAACCCCCGGCGTTTGTTTCTCAGAAAAGGAGAGCATGATGACCTCCGTGGAAACTTGGACGATTCCGGAATTTGTCAAGTATGATGTACTATCGGCGAGCGATCTCTTCGCCGGATGCGAACATGTTTACGATCAGGTTTGTAACCGTCTATTAGAGACCGGTATTCCCTTGTATGCTTGGGTCGTTCCCTTATCCCAGCTTAGAAAAATACTCGTCGAATTGCGTTGCGAAAATGCTGCTACCGTTTTGGGTCGAATTAATGCGATCTGCAAATTATTCTCAGACCTTGGTCGATCTGGTTTTGACATCTCGAACATTTGCGTCGATTTTGCAAGATAAACTATTCTGAATCTGTCGCGGTCCGGCGGTAGCTCAACGGTAAGAGCGGCGGCCTTATAAGCCGTAGGTTGAGGGTTCAATTCCCTCCCGCCGGACTTTTTGTTTTTATATATGATGGGAAATTAGGATCGGAGGTCGGTGTATGAGCAAGTCAAGTATTGAGAAGCCAACCCAGATTTCTGGTTATTGCGGTATGTTTAATTACGATGGGATAACTTTTTCTGTTCAATCCAAAGAAAGACTTATTGTGGATAAGGATTATATTTTAAAGAAAATTAATGATGTTGGTGTTGCGGTGCCTTTGGAATTCACCGGAGAAATTTGTGTTTTCACTTCTTTTCCTCGTGTTAAGGAGCAGCGAATTCTATTCTTTTCTAATGGCGAGCTCCTACATAGTGTCACGCTTACTTTTGCATCACGCTCTTCGAGTCAATCAGAAACTGCTAATGGAGGCTAAAATATGGGTCAGAAACACTTCGTCATACAGCTTCCTATCCATATAACACAATTTAATTTCTTGTCCTTTCTACCCGTTTCGACTCCTTATCGAATAAAGACGAGCAAAGTCACGCTCAGTTATCCTTTATCTAATTCGCTGGGACTTGACTGGCGATGTGATGTCTCTTTTCCTTCTTATGAAGGTGCTGCCCTTATTAATATTGATTTGGATACGTCTTCAGATGACTCCTTATGTCGTGTCGAATTCTTGAAAATCGTTCGTAAGATTTTGCTCGCGGCGCTTGCTCTGGATGTAGAGTACGTCAATTTAAACGGTAAATTATTTCGTGTTCCCGAATGCTTTACACTTTCTCTTTCTGATAGGAAAGATCCAGAAAATATTAATTTATCGTTTAGCTCCACATATGACAAATTGATGTACATGTTTAATTTGCTCACTGGAGTGGACCCTAGTCTTGTTGACATAAAGCCTTATTTAGAATATCGCGTGCCTTTGCGTACTGGACGTTTAATGGAGGATAAATACGAACATCTTCTTCCACAGATGAGAGTTTGTTTGTATTCTCCGCTTAATGGTAAATCGCGATGCGATATTCGTATCCCGGTTCTTTCAGAGCAGAATATTTTGGATTCTATGCTAACTAAAGTATTAGGGACAGCGATGTTATGTGGAATAACTGATCTAAATTTTGATAATGATTTGCAAACACACCATATTTGCGATGTTATTTATTTCTCTGCATTGAACATTTGACTTTGTCCAAACGAACCAACGATCCAGAAGGAGACATCCGATGCTTCAGAAGTTTTTCTCTTACGTTCCTCGTAGTGGCTCCCGTGTCATTTCCTTCAAGTTTAACGATTATGTTGCCATTAGCCGAATTCGAGCTGGTACCGTTGTTGCCGGTAATCTGGCTGTGCTCCAGTTCTATACGGCTGTTCCTGGAGAACATTACTGCCGATACGAAGCACATCGCCTATGTGAAGAGATCATCGATCTCGTTGGAGGCTTAGCTGAGGATGACGGAGGGACCATCACATTAGCGGTTCCATCGCATAAAGGATGGGATGTTTGCACCATCGTCGATGGGTTGCTGCCGTTAACTCCTTGCGAGCGGCTTTCAATGCGTCGGCAGCTCTGGTTGCAGGGTCTGGCAAAGCTGACTGGCTTGGAGGATTATGCACCAGTCGAGGTTAAGTCTCAGATTATTCGAGTTTTGCCTGGATGGCGATACAATAAAGAGCTAGGAAAGGACATTCCGGCAATTTGTATCGTCTTGGAAGACGATTATCAGAAGCACTTGCGGCTCGAACTGAATGCTCCTTACGTTATATTTATCACGGATAAGGGTTGGCCGATCAGTGCTGTATACAAAGATAATGTTATTGTGGACAGCCCTTATTATAAGGATTACTTCTTGGATATCACTGAGCCCAAGGCTGTTAAAATGGCTTTGGAAACTATTAATCATTATCGATTGCCAGCAACTCTAGTCGATGATAACTACGATATATGTGTTGAGTTATCTGGTATTACGTTAGCCAAGGCCGATGACACTATTTCTCTTCAGATTTACCGTGGCCAGGATGCTGACGTAGACTCCGTTTTCGATAAGCTTATCCCATTAGCCGCTTCAGTTAATTGTCATGCCGATCTGCCATCATGGGCGGGTTGGGAACATCGACATCAGATTCCACAGTATATCTGCTAAAATCGATGAAGGATGGAGTCGTGACCACGTGGGTGCAATGCTCACGTGGTCACATTTGGTTTAAACCCATTTTTCATGCTGATAAGGAATGCGGTATATGATCAGGTCAACAAAAGAAGCTTATTCTGTTAATGTGACCATCCCGGTCAAGATACGGGTTAAAAGACTTCCATGTGAAGGCCAATATACGCTGGAGTACCTGCGAGTACGAATCGGTAGATATATTTTAAAGATTCGAGCCTTGATGGATACAGATCCGGTATCGCCAAGAGAATGGGACAATATCTGCAGGATGATCTGCTTCCACAAAAAGTATCTGCTTGGTGACAAGCATGATTTTGCCAAACCAAACGATTTTCTTGATTGGCTCGATGCTAATGATTCGAAGTATTTTTTAGTAAAGGAGCTCTACATCTATAACCACAGTGGATTGGCTATAAGTACGGGTCCCTTTAGCGATCCTTGGGATTCCGGTCAGGTTGGCTGGATCTATGTTGATTTGCGAGAGGTGTGTAAGGAATTGTTCGGTACATTCTCAGAGGAAACTTTTGAGAACAACCGGGCTAAGATTGTTGAACAAGCTAAGAAATGCATTCGAGGTGAAGTTGAAGAATACGATATGTACTTGCAAGGAGAGGTATATGGCTATTCGATAGATTGCTACAAAAGCATGAATGGTACTCGTAAGAGGTACGAAAAAGGCTTTGACAGTTGTTTTGGATTCTACGGAAGGGATTATTTTAGGCAGGAGCTTTACTCTGCCGTCTGTTATACTATTAAACAATTATTATCCTGTAATGAAGAGGATGCTCGCAGAATCTGCGATCTTATCGCTGATGAGTCGGATTATATGCGTCGTCCCCGGGTCCAGAACAGAAGAAAAGAAAATGCTTCAGCAGAATCCGCAGCAGCTACTTCGTATGAGATTCAAGTGTGCCGTTTTGTTCTGGCTTCGGATGTATTTAAAAATTATCGCGACATCTTGGATCTTATTAGCGAGCTCAACTGGTTTACATGGGGTGATGCTGATAAGACACTGGTACTTGTGTCTGATGTCTATGATCATCTGGATGAATTTGCATCTTATGAGGCTCAGCGTAACCCCGAATTGGGTAAGCGCGTACGAGAATTCTTGAATGAAGTCCTTTTGGATCTATGTTCTATTGACGGGCTTTGCATCGATTTTGAAAATTAATTGACAAGGAAATCACAAATGAGCCAGCAACTTCCACAGCAAGCTATTTATAAGGCTGTATCGCTTTCCGATCTAATCGATGCCCATCCGGATGTAAATGATGTCATTCGGCATATGGACATATATAAATGGATAGATGTTAGAACCCTGGTGCCTGCCTCGCAGCTTTACGATGCACTAGAACAATTTGCAATTTCGGCAGCCGAGGATGATCCGGAGTTGAGCGAAAAGATTTATAGTTTTCTGGATCACGGATTATTGAAGTTGCTTCCGATTAAAGATCTACATATCGATTTGGATAGTTAATTCGATTTCTATTAAATTGTCTCTTTGAAGTCAGAGGAACCCAAGCGGGCAAGCATTGCCTGCTTGGGTTTCCTCTTTGTTACTTGTAGCTGAGGGATAATCATGACAAATTTGCAGGAATTCTTTCAAGAGAGAATCGTTCAACATGAACCTTGTCCTAGCGTCGGTTTCCTTACGGAGTTGAGGCAATGTCTAATTGAGATTCATAACGCAGTTTTTGCTTTAGATTTCCTACTTAAAAATAGACCGGATATTAATAAGGATGCTTTTATTTTTGGAAACGATCTTTACGAATTGCGTAAACATTTAAATATCTTATGGTCGGAATTCGTATTGATAGCCAATCAGCTTTCTGATTTCTCTCGGGCTGTCTGTTTTATTTCTCTTGAAGAACAGGCTAATTCAGGCGAATTAACCGCTCGTTTTGATTTAAATGACATAGTCGAATACATTAATTACGTACCAAGGATAGATCCAACTTTTTGTGAAGTTGTTCTAATACTGGATCGGGCTGAGACAATCATTGAGTTATGTAATTCTTATTGGGAACCATACATTCATACAAACACATACAATGAATTTTTACAATCTGTCGGGGCTATGATCGGGTTTAGCACTACCTTGCTCCGGCGTTCGCTGAATAATCTAGCTATCTATCGTAAAGCCATCCTATTACGAGATTTGCTATTAGCTATCTTCGATCTGCCAAATCCAACAACGGAAATGGATCTCGGGTTTGTTGCACAACCGGGTGTCTTTCAAGGAATCGAGTCTAATTATGAATTAATGTTATCTTTAGTTAGCAGCTTGATGACGATGAATGACGACGAGATCATAGGTTTGCATAAGCTCTTTTATGAGTCGGTTCAGGATGATGTAGCTTCCTCGTCATCTACGTCGGTCCTTTGCGGCCTTCTGATTCTTTTATGGGGATTAAAGACTGGCGTTCAGAAAGGTATTTATTCTAAATCAATCATAAAATACTTTCTGGAGGTCTGCAAAGAACACTTGAGTGCTGAGACATATAAAGTATTGGTCGAACACTCAAAACTTGAGGACATTAAAGCTTTACCCGAACCTATTGACATCAAAAGGCATGTCAACAATCTTTATTTCGATCTGGTTGAGAATCTGGGTGATTCGATGCCGGATGCTGTAAAAGATTTAGCAGCTACAGTAAAGTCGATCAAGTCTATTCCAATTAAACGAGTTAGATCACGTTCCAAACAATCCAGATCATCAAAAGGCAAGAAATAGCCTGGAAATTTAGGAGATCTGCACATGGACCCCATTCAATCTTTGGCACATATTTACGAATTGGTTTCTTCTAATTTTGCTTTATACTGGGCATTACATGTCAACGAGTTCCGAGACGGAGCCATATTCACATTAACTTACAGTCTCGTTTTGGTCCCGATGGCTGCACTCTTTATCTATGCAATCTATCACGATGATGTAAAATGCAGATGGGCTACGGTATTGGATAAAACCCTCCAAGTGACCGCTTTCGGCGGTCTCTTTGTTATCACACCGTTGTTACTGATTTTGCTCTTAATAACGCCTGGAACGCAGCAGGCATTGCATCTTTTGGATGCAAATGCAAATATTAAATACGATGTTCAGTTAAAATCGACTGAGCTTATTGAAAAGCTACCTGACTCCGTTTCCCTAGCCGATAAATATCTCTATCTGCAGGCAGATATTTTAAGAGGCGGTTTTATTTGTGGGGCTATCATACCGCTTGTACTGATAGGATTTGCAGCTTTTTTAGCGGCTTGCTGGCATTCTGATTTACCAGAGAGGGAGAAACCTCATCTTTTAATCAGATTGGCGACTATAGCTACAATATTCTATGTAATTATGCTAATTTGTTTGTTGGGTGTCTTGTTCTTTCCTTCTACAAAGACATTAATTCTTTTGCATCTTTATGGGAGCTGAGAGATGGATACGAACATTCTGTTAGCTACGCTTGAGAATCTGGGGCAGTTTATTATTCGTAGCGATGCTTCTTATCTCGGATTCTCACAATCCGAATTGGATAAGCTGCTTTCTGTTCGTATAAAGGATGATTTAGTTCTTTTGAATTACACCGCCGCGGCACAATACGCAAATTCCTGGACCGATCCTCTGCGTATGTGCCGCGGCATTATTTTTAATACGAAAGGGGAATTAGTTTCTTTTCCCTTTCACAAATTTTTCAACATTAACGAGCACCCCGAGACGGCTTATAGTAATATTGCCAAATGGCATATTCGTAGTGCCACGGAAAAGATCGATGGTGTTTTAATTCAGCTATTTCAATATAATGGTGATTTGATCTGGGCGTCCCGACATAATTTATGGACGCCTCCTGCGGAATTGGCTCGTTCTATTGCTGGAGAGGCCATTCATGATCTTATCAAAAGGATACCAGCTTCCCGATGGACCTTCATGCTGGAGCTCGTTCATGATCAGATTTGGCAGCCAGGAATGGTTCCTCCAAAAGGCGAAGTGGCTTTGTATCCACTGGCAATTAGGAATCTGGATACTTTAGAGCTTATTCCTGCCGTAGAGATCTGGTATGCAGTCCCTCCTCCCTTTAAGCTTCCTAAGCAACACTATATTGTTCGATCCATAGATCGTGCTCTAGAAGTCGTCCTACAAACAGAGACTCCGGATTGGGAAGGCTTGGTTTTGCAAGGTACAGACAATGATGGTAATAATCTTGTAAAGATTAAATCTCCTTTGTATCTCAAGCGGTTGGCATTGGTTAAAGGATTATCATCAAAGCGTCTCATGCAGATCTATGAGCATGGAGGTTGGTCTTCCGTTGCAGAATTGACGAATGGCATTGAGGAAATTATATTAAACACGAACCTGGGTATTATTTTACAGGCCCTTAGAAACACGGAGAAGGATGTCGTAAGGCAAGCCAAGGAGTATGCAGAACTACCAGCAAATCGGATTCAGGAGATACCCTTCGAATGGAGATGGTGTATTGGTTATAAAGATAAGCCAGAAAAGTTTGAGCAAGCTATTCGAAGAACGGTGATACGTCTTGTCGAGAGTAGTCATACGACCCAGATGACCTTTGATATTAATTGAATTTTCCAAGGACAAGAGAAAGGAAGGCAATGGCTAGCGACAGAAAGAATTCAATCACCTTTGGAAGTGCTCGTGATGGAATCGAAGTGACGGTGACAACTGATGGAATTGTCGTTACCGGCTGGTTTGATTCCATTGTAAGCATGGGAGAAGGGAGGTTGACATGGAATGATCTATTTAAGTTAGCACCCAAGTCAGCGTTTAGGAAGGTCAAGTCGGCGTTGAACAAGCGGTTCCAGGATTCCGAGAATAAATGAGGAAAAAGCCATGCAAACTATTAGACCCGTTCAACCTGCAAGAGTCGAGAATGGTGTTCTTCAATACCTGGATATTGAGGCAAGTCCACCTGAGTGGAAGGATAAGCTGTGCCCATATCACGGAAATGGATCTCGGGTTTGTTGCACAACCGATTGTGCATTATTCTGGTATGCAAGTTCGAATAGCGTTATGCTGATGTGTGCCCATACGATAATTGCACTTCATGAGCATGTTGCAATCGATCATCATGCTATGGATAGTGCGGTAAGTTAATTCTGATTAAAGAGGATTATTTAACGCTTCAGGTGCAAGAGAAGTGATTTTTCGGTTGGGTTTGGGCCCTCGGAGGAATGTTCTTCCGAGGGCCCTTTTGTTTCTGGAAAGGAGAGCTCAAAATGATGACGATCGGTCTTTCTGCGACAAAGGTTAGCCTTTCTGACAAGCTTGTTGCGATTGTTTCCGAAGTAGGTGTAATTCCGTTTAAGGAACGTGTTTTTTACAATTCACCTTCGACGAAGCTTTACTACAGGCCTTCGGCTATTGTGACGTTGCTTTACTACGGGGATCCGATTAATCGTGGTTCCTATGAACTTCTTTATTCAGCATTCTATACTGATAGTGCCATTAAGCCCGAAGAAGATAGCTGTGCAACAGTTGATATTTGGAATGCCATTGGGTGTGTGCTTGAGGAGTTACAGTTGGCTCATGACGATCCGGCTGAATTTTTAAAGCTCGTTCTGGACAGGGATGATCTTACCTCGGCTCAAATTACTGCCATTGATTACCTGCGAACCTGTGCGCAGAATCATTGGCCGCGGATCAAGGTCGAGCTTGAACGGAATTTACCTGCTTTATGCAAGGTGCAGCACGAGGGCTTTCTTGATGCTTTATTGATCATCTTCCCTGAGAAAGAAGAAGAGATTCTGGAAGAGGCCAGGAAAGCTTCGTCGTCGGCAACTTCCTGAGCGTTTTCGACTATAATTGACTAGGGTTCCTCATTTTTGTCATCGCTAATACAGTTATCGGAAGCAAGATATTCAATAAAGATGCTTCTGAGTAGATTGTCTTATTATGTACGAAATAAGATCCGTGGAAAATCTGGAGGATTTTCTTGCCGGATCGAAGCTATTATACGATAATTACCTCTCTGCCGGTCTCATCAATAAGAATAGCTTCGGTTTGTATATAAGCCCATATCATACATTGCCTGTCACGGCAATGTATCTTTGTATCAAGGACAAGCCTCTTTATACGGCATCTCTCGTCCGTTCCACTAAGGAATATGGACTTCCTTCGCAGGAGGATTTCCCTGAAATCCGAGAGCATATTAGTAATAGCCTTTGCTGTGAAATTACTTGTCTGGCTGGAAAGAACGATTTCCGTGCTTTGAATAATCTTTTCAGTTATCTTGCCGATCTTCTCTCTTATTTCGAATATTATTTACTGGTTTGTCATCCCAGGCATGCCGGTTATTATGAACGAAAGTATCAGGCACAACGGTTAAGCGGTATTAGGAACATTCATCGTGTGCAAGGCAACCCAGGTGTTCTGCTCAAAATAAGTAAATCATTTCGATCTTTTTCCGATGAGCCATTATTTCCGGAGCCTTACTGGTTTCCTGAGAAGCTTACCACGCAGATTAAGGAGCTTTCTGAACTTATTTCTAGGATAGGTTAGGCATTTCAGGAGAGGAGGAAAAACAATGCTTTGGATGGTCCTATTTTGGGTTGTTTTGGCTAGCTTTGCCGTCTATGTTGTTTTAGATCAGCGTAAGAAGAGAAAAATTGTCGATCAGCTTTGCGACCAGGCTGAGGAATTGGAGACAACATTACGGGATAAGCTTCAGACAGCAACTAGCAAGGAAGCTTTGCATTTAACGTTGCAAGCAATGTACTTTTCTGGCTGTGTTAATGCAATCGCAGCAGCCTTTGAACATCCTTTTAAAGCCGGAAGGATTCCTTCTTATTCCGAGCATGTTGCAAACAGTACCTTGGAGATTATGAGAACGATCGTGAAACCAGATGTAGGGAACAATTAAAATAACGATAAAATCTTGGCATTAATATTGTGAGGAAATTAGAAGTATTTTTGGGTTTCGGGCACGACGATTATTGATCGTGCCCGAAACCCGTTTTTGTTAACTAAGGAGCAACGGTGCTCCGAAGGGCGACCACGGCCCCGATCAAAACGAATGTGAGTTTGCTTTCCCTTGTGGTGAGGGAGAGCAAAGCATAAGGAGGTTCCTTATGTCTAAGTGGGAACAGTTATTAGCTTTGGTACGAGCAGGAAAGATTTCCGCTACGTGGGTGGAACCTAAGGAAGAGATCGTGAGCGAGGTCAGTTTTATAAGGCCAAATAGGACGGATGTTCTGCAGTGGTTTGAAGTCATCACGGAGGATGGCTCCGGCCCCCATATCCAGAAGATAAGCAGGGAGTGTAGGGGAAGAACGGAGGAGATCTGGTATGCGGTGAAACTTAAGCCAGGGACGGCGATATTAGAATATTACGCGGACTTTGACCGGGTTGTCGCATCAGCGACAATATGTCGCTAAGGATGTGTAACCCAGGTCGCCCACGCAGAGGAAAATGTTTTCCTCTGCGTGGGGTTTCGTATTTTTTTACATATTCCACGCTTAAATAAAAATATATTATTTGCTACGGCATTAATATATGATGAATAAAATAACTTATCCTTCAGCATCAAGCTGAAGGATAAGTTATTTTATTACTAGGAGCAACGGTGCTCCGAAGGCGGCCACGGCCTTAATAAACGAATTGTATTTGTGTCCTTTTGTGGCGAAAGGGTACATAACATAGGAGGTTTTCCTATGGCTCGTTCTAATGTCACCATTCTCGATCGGATTTACGACGTTGTCTCCCCTGCAGGGGGGGACATTAAGTATCGAGTTACTGAGGTCCCTGAGGGATGGATTCGGACCCATTCGGTCGGTCCATTCCACAGGAGGACTTACTACATTTGCCGCGAGCAGGATATTGAAGGGCGGAAATTAGTCCTACTCGGGTCTCGCGCTGCCAGTGAGTGCGCTGCCCGTTTCGGCGTCAGCCCCTTGTGGGTGGGGCAGTGCACATATGCTGTATATGCCAGATATAAAGGGGATTAAAATCTACAATAAATGAGGCATTAATATGTGAAGGATTTTACACCCTTCTGGTGACCTGGGTCCGGTTGAGGTCCTGCCCCGCCTCCCGCCAGGTTGCCAGAGGGTGTGAATCCTTTGCGGTTGGCCGCAGGATGTCCGAGGTCTTTCCGGAGGGCCGAGGCTTCCTGCAGCAGATTGTCCGAGGTCTTTCCGGAGGGCCAAGGCATCTGTGCCGATCGCGCCGTTTTGATCGAAACGACCGGTTACCTGTCCCGGTCGGAGTAGATCAAAATGGCAAAAAAGGGAGTGGAAGCTGGGCGCGCCCACCACCCAGCGAACACTTCCTTTTTTTAGTTATTTCAGGTTATACCATGTTGGATTAGCATCTCTTTTTTAGTCATCTCGAAAAGGTGTTAAAAAACTCATTAAATTGCGGTATTAATATATGATAGGAAATAAATGGAGCCCGTTCCTATCGGGTTCGCCAGCGGTCCCACTGGTGAGCTTCCTTCCACCCAGGGATTGGGTGGACGCCAAGTATGCGCGCCCGGCCACCGGCGTTGTACTTGGTGGGGTCCGAGTGAAGGGTTGACCGCCCTGGACCAAGGAAGTGGGACATGGTCTGCGGAGTGGTGAGAGTCGGCACCGTGACCGCAGACTAGCGTTGAAATACGGCGGCGCAACTCCGACTCCCGGAAAACGATCCCACGCAGAGAGATTATTCTCTGCGTGGGTTAATCCTATTTTTTTTATTTATTCCAATCGGATTCATGCTCCTTTTTAGACCTTTTAAAAACCATTAAAAAATCCACTCAATCATGGCATTAACACATGACGGTAAGCAACGGTGCTTACCGTTGGGGCGACCACGGCCCCGATCAAAACGAATGTGAGTTTGCTTTCCCTTGTGGTGAGGGAGAGCAAAGCATGGGAGGAAGTCTTATGTTTCTGAGTGCTGTGTTTTACCGAGCAGCATGGTTTGCGGTTTTGCCCGGTGGGAAGTACTATGCGCGGACTCTTATACCAAAGGTTCCTTTGCAGGGAACTTTGGTCGAAATTCAGTTTGTCCGAGCTACGGACGCGGACGTGGCGCGGGAGCTTGCGGGCAAATCCGTGAAGTTGTTTGGACTGGAAGCCACGATCTCGGAGGCGGCTTGCGTTTCCTTCCCTCTGGAGCGCCTCATCGAGATTGCAAAAACGAAGCCACAGTCCGAGCTTAATCTTCAGGTGGATGGGGTAATCTGGGAGGAGTACCCGATCCTCCATTGAAAATTTCATTTTTTCCGTTTGGGGTGGGAGAGAGATCTCCCACCCCAGGCGTTTTCGTTTAGCTATGCCATTTCGGTCATTCATATTTTATAATTTATTGTTCCGGGATTTTTTCCAGCTTTTAAAAAAAGAGTCTTTTACAGGAGCCCATTCAATCCCATGCAAGGTCCAGCAGGCAAAGTTTTATTGGAAACCTCGCTTCCTCCGGATCTCCGGGATCCCGATCGTATTTGGGATGCCAAGACAACGAAAGAGCTTCTGACGAACATTGCCATCAATTATCCGGACAAATACAGAACGGTTGCCAACGATTTGCTTGAGATTGGCAAGCTTGGGGCCAATTATTCTGGAGGCTATAACTTTTCGCTTTCTGATCTCATACCCCCGGAGGATCTTAACGAATACCGCAACGAAATAAGAAACGTTATTACAGACTACTATCGTACGAAACGATCAATGGAGGCTCAGGATGTAGAGCTTGGCGAAAAATTATACTATATTACAAATAAGTATTTTGATAAACTTAGTAAGAAATTATCCGAGTCGAATAATCCTGTCTATAAGATATATGCTGCGGGTATTCGTGGTAATCCTACGGTTGTGAAACGTTTTTTATTCTCGGAGGGTGTTTATGGCGACTCATGGGACAGGCCTATACCTTGGCCTATCATGAGGAATTTTTCAGAGGGTTTTGCGCCCCCCGAATATTGGGCAGCCACGTATGGCTCGAAGAAGGGGATTGTGACCACTAAATTAGCTCCTGGCGATGCGGGCTTTTTGTATAAGCAATTGGCTCAGGCGGCTCACAAGTTAATGGTGCTCAAGCCTGATGGTGCTTCTGTAGGTACATTACGTGGCTTACCGGTTGAAGTTGACGATGATGATAACATTGGTGCTTATTTAGCTGCCCCAGCCGGTCCTTTCCCAGCCAATACATTAATAACACGAAAGGTTCTTGACACTCTAAAGGATAAGAAAATAAAGAAAATTTTGATAAGATCTCCTTTAGCCGGTGGTCCTCCTCAAGGGGTTTATGCGAAGGACATAGGGGCACGTGGTGGCAGGCTTCCTGATCCTGGTACTTTAGTGGGGCTTGAAGCCGCCCAGGCGATCGGAGAACGCATTTCACAATCCTCAGTCGGGAAGAAGCATCAGGGTTCAGTGGTTGGTGGGATTAGTTCTGCGACGGAGGTTATCAGCAAGATATTGAATCCTCCCAAGCAATTCAAGAATGCTGCGGCCCATGCGGAGACGGATGGCATTGTATCGTCGATTGTTAAATCTCCTTTAGGTGGGTATGATATTTACATTAATAATATTAAGCATCACGTTCCTGCCAATGCCAATATAACTGTCAAGGTTGGGGATCGTATTGAGGCGGGGGACATCCTTTCTACGGGTCTTCCCAATCCTGTCAAGATTGTGCAGTATAAAGGTATAGGAGAGGGCCGACGTTATTTCACAAAGCTTTTTACAGATATCCTACGATCATTTGGTTTTGCAGTGCATCGTCGTAATACAGAGTTAATATCCCGTGCTTTGATTAATTATGTTCAATTTGACGATAGGTATGGTCATCATTATCCAGGAGATATAATTGAATATAATGTGCTTGAGCACAATTGGAAGCCACGCAAGGATGCCAAGCAACTTGATCCTTCATT
>Ga0116189_1001947_pt1 | contig 15606 bp, 15 predicted proteins | sample AD_JPNTR3_MetaG_FD_89895 | JGI IMG/M metagenome (GOLD analysis project Ga0116189, IMG submission 89895) | Active sludge microbial communities of municipal wastewater-treating anaerobic digesters from Japan - AD_JPNTR3_MetaG | ecosystem: Engineered > Bioreactor > Anaerobic > Digestate | place... | reverse complement strand
CCGTGAATATGTGATGGTCCCGAAAGGTCTCGTGGAACAGGGTCGGGAATCCCAGCCCATCGAGAAAGGAGCCGAAGCTGGCGGGGTTGCCGATGGCCGAAAAAGCCGCAACGGGTAGTTCCGGCGGACCGCTTTCGTCGAGGCCCGCCCCCGGACCCCGAAAACTGGACCACCCCGCCAGGGCGAGGGTGGAGAGGAACGGGTCCTTGCCGGTGACAGCCCTGATGGAGGCTGAAATTTCCTCCACGCGGCCCCCGGGCGCCTGGTCGGCCTTGGTGATCACCACCATGTGGGCCCTCACGAGCGACGCCGGGCTCTCCCTGAGCATCCCGGCGGGCATAAGGCGGCCGTTGCCGAAGGGGCAGGTGGCGTCGATGAGGACCACGTTCACGTCCCGGCCCATCTTCCTGTGCTGGAAGCCGTCGTCTGCTATAGCGAGGTCCACACCCTCTTCAGCAAGGCGCAGGACTCCTCCGGCGCGGTCGGCCGATACGGCAATAGGTACGTCCCCGAGCCTTCCGGCTAGGAGAAGGGCCTCGTCGCCCAGGAGGTCTCTGATCGGTTCGCACTCCCCGGCCAGGAGGCACTCCCTCTCCTTCCGGCCGTAACCGCGCATGACTATACCCGGCCTGAGCCCGGCCCGAACGAACACCCTGGCGAGCATTTCGACGAAGGGCGTCTTGTTGGTGCCTCCGTGGGTGATATTGCCGACGCTCACTACAGGGATGGGCATCTCCCGGGAAGCCGACAGGCCGTGATCGTAGGAGAAATTCCTGACCGAGGAAAGGGCGTCGGTGAGCCACCCCAGCGGGGCCAGGAGCACCCAGGGAGCTCCCCCCCCTTCGCCCCGGATGTGCCGGAAGTAGCTATTCAGCAGCGCTCCCATGGTTTTCCCCGAACTGGAGACAACAGAGCCTGGCGTAGAGTCCCCCGGAACGCTTCAGTTCTTCGTGGGTGCCCTCTTCGACGATCCTGCCCCGGTCGATGACCAGGATGCGGTCGGCCTCCCTGACGGTGGCGAGCCTGTGGGCGATCACGATCGATGTCCTGCCCGACGTGGCCTTCTTCATGGCCTCCTGGATCTCCTGCTCCACGGCGGCGTCGAGGGAGGAGGTGGCCTCGTCCATGATGAGTATCCTCGGGTTCCTGACGATGGCCCTGGCGATGGCGACCCTCTGGCGCTGGCCTCCGCTGAGGGTGACGCCCCGTTCGCCCACCTCGGTCTCGAAACCCTCCGGCAGTGACTGTACGAAATCGTGGATCCCCGCCACCCTGGCCGCCTCCTCGATGTCACCCTCGGAGAGGTCTTCGCACCCGTAGGCGATGTTGAAGGCGATGCTGCCCTTCAGAAGGACCGGGTCCTGGGGGACGACGCCGACCTTCCGCCTCAGCCCCTTGAGGTCGAGCTTCCTGATGTCCCTCCCGTCGATGAGGACGGCACCCTCCTGGGGGTCGTAAAAACGGGTTATTAGGTCGGCGATGGTCGATTTGCCCGCCCCGGTGGGTCCCACGATGGCGACCTTTTCGCCGGGGAGGACCCGGAAGGTGACGTCTTCCAGGACCCAAGCGCCCTCGTTGTAGGCGAAGGAGACGCCCTGGAAGGCGACCTCCCCCCGGATATCATCGACCCTCTCGGGATGCTTGGGAGGCGTGACCTCGCTCTCCACGTCGAGGATCTCGAAGACCCTGTCGGCGGAGGCCAATCCCTGCTGAACCTGGGCGACCACCCTGGAGAAGATCCGGACCGGCTGGACGAGCAGGGCCAGGTAGCCGAGGAAAGCGATGAGTTCGCCCGGCGTGAGTTCACCGGAAACCACCAGCCTCCCGCCGAACCATAGGATCATCGCAAGAGCCGTTATGAGTATGACCTCCACTATCCCTGTCAGGGCGGCGTTGGTCTGCACCCCCCTCATAAGGGCCCTGAAGTGGGCGTTGCTCTGGGATTCAAATCGGCCGTACTCCTGCTCCTCGGTGGCGAAGAGGCGCACGATGCGGATCGCCGACAGTGCCTCGGCGGCGATGGCCGACAGCCCCGCCAACTGCTGCTGGACGTCGTGCCCGACGACCCTGAGGCGCCTGGAGGCCGCGTCCAGTACAAGGGCGGCCAGCGGGAGGACGAGGAAGGATAAAAGGGAGAGCTTCCAGTTTATGTAGAGCAGGAAGGCGATCATCCCCGCGAAACTGATCGCCTGGACGACGATATCGATGAACACCGTGGTTATCATCCCCTGCAGGATGGTGACGTCGTTCGTTATCCGGGAGAGCATCTCGCCGATCCGCTTGCCGTAAAGATAACGGAAGGACATTCTCTGCATGTGGTCGTAGAGCTGGAGCCTGAGGTCGACCACCACCCGCTGCCCCACCCAGTTCATCAGGTACTGCTGCCCGTAGAAGAAGATGCTTTTCGCGAGGTAAAGGAGCACCAGCCCCACGGCGACGAGGTTCAGCATGACCATGTTCCTGCTTATGAGCACATCGTCCACGATGTTCCTGAGAAGCCAGGGTGCCGCGACCGCGCAGGCCGAGGAGAGCACCATGCAGGCGAGGGCGCCCAGTATGCGGTGAACATAGGGCCTCGCGTAGGCCAGGAGCCTTGGATAAGCCCGTTTTCCTGTCTCTTGCCTTTTCTTCAAAGATTTCATCCCACCAACCCGGATAATCGCACCGCTATCCTGCCGGCGGCTCCCGGTGACCGGGGAATCTTCTCCAAGCCGGCTCGGATCTCCCTGAGCCCGGCCTCGTCACCCAAGAGGGCCACCGCCCTGTCCGCCACATCGGCGGCCGTTATGTCGCCCACCATCTCCGGCATGACCTCCCGGCCCGCGATGCGGTTGGGCCAGGCCAGGAATCCCTTATCCCCGTTTCGCCGGCGGAGTATCCTCTCCTTGAGGGCCGGGCCCGCGACGGGCAACGAGCCCAGGAGCCCCAAAAACCCGGGAAGGGGGATCCGCCTGAGGAAAGCGAAGGGTACGACCACTATGCCGGGGACAAGGCTGTAGGCCAGTTCTAATGTGTTCGTGCCCGGCTGAGTGACGGCGAAGTCCGCCCCTTTGAGGATGCTCCCCGTAGGGGCGGCCACGGCCCTCAAGCACGGCGACTTCCATTTCCCCTCCTCCCAGGGTTCGGAAAAGGGGGAGAGGACCACGACGATCTCCGACTGGGGAAGTCGTTCTTTTATCCTGCCGGCCAATTCCGTAATGAAGGGCAAAGCTGCGGAACGGATCTCCCCGCGGCTCCCCGGGAAGAGCACTATCCTCGGGCTCCGCCCCGGGGTCCACCGGAATTCGCCGCCGTCCATTGCCAGGGCATCGGCTACGAGGTCACCAACGACCAATAGCTTATCACGGACGGCGCCCCCGAATTGGCACGCCCCGTCAAAAGCCGAAAAAACCCCGTCGCACCGGTTGAGCAGGGGCTTGGGGGCGTAGGTGTAGCAGAAAAGAGGGGCCCTGTTCCGGGCGGAGAAGGCCAGGCCGAAAAGCAGGTCGCCGCCCAGCTGCAGGACCGCATCGTAACCGCCCCCCCTTTTCCCGGCGAGGGCTGCGAATACGGACATCGGAGGCTCGACCCCGCCCTCGACCATGCCGCCCGCGATGTCCTTTTCTTTGCCCGAAGCGTACTGGCAGGGGAGGAGCCTCAAGGAGGCCTCGAAACCTCGCTCACCCAGGGCGGGTATCATCGGCCTCACCCAGCACCAGAGTTCCCCCGGGCCGTTGGCCAGGAGCAAGATCCTCTTCATGACGACAGGGCCTCCAGGATGGAGCCCGCCCAGCACTGGGGGGCGTCGCCACACCCGAGGGATCGGGCTGCGATCCTCATCATCGCGTCGGTCTTTCTCCTGAGGGCCCGATCGCCGACGTAATCGTCGAAATGCCGGAGAACCCTCCCCGGGGTGGCCTCGAACTGGAGGAGTTCCGGGTAAAGGTCGCCCCCCGCCAGGATGTTGGGGATGGATACCCACCTCGTCCTGACGAAGATCTTGAAGGCCAGCCATGAACTGAAAGAAGCCCGGTAGAGCACGATCATGAACCTGTCCAGCATGAGGGCTTCCACGGCCGCCGTGCCGCTAGAGCCTATCACCAGCCTCGAAGCAGCCATCAGGGCCGTCCCAGGACCGTCGTAGACGTCCCACTGCAGGCATCGGTCCCTGATCATCGCCGCCGTCTCGGCTCGAAGCCCGGGGGCGGCGGAGAAGACCGGGCGGTAACCCCTTCCGGCAAGCCCCTTGGCGGTCTCCAACAGGACGGGAAGAAGCTTCAAGACCTCGCTCTTCCTGCTCCCCGGGAGCAACGCCACGGTCTTTTCCTTCGGGGAACCCACGTCGGCCGGTGCCGTATCCCTCAACGCGCCAGAAAGGGGATGTCCCGACCAGCGGCAAGGCACACCGCGGCCTTCAAGAAAATCGCGTTCGAAAGCGAAAAGGGGGAAACAAAGGTCGCACAGCGCCGCCAGGAGGGACACCCTACCCGAACGCCAGGCCCAGACGGCCGGCGGGGCGATGTAAAATATCTTTCCGCGGTATCCTTTTTTCTTCAGGGCCTTGAGAAGGGGCAAATGGAAATCGGGGCTGTCGATGACGACGACGCCCGCGGGGGACCGCTTCAGTACCTCGGCGCAGATCTCACTCTTCAGCCTCGCCAAGCGAGGAACGGCCCCTAAGACCTCCGAGAAGCCCATCAGGGAAAGGGCGCCGTTGTCCCAGGCCGCCTCCCCCCCCGCGGAGACTCCCATGGGGCCCAGCATCCCCCATAGGCCACCCTGGAATCCCGCTGCCCGGAGGGCCTCGATGAGGATCTTAGCGTACTGGTCCCCCGAAGCCTCGCCGCAGCTTACGAAGAGGGAACCGGGACCACGCCGGTCACCGCTATCTCCCATACCTCTGCCCTCTCTCTGAAACCTTCACCCCCCAGCACGATGGTGCGTCCCGCCTCGACGGCCAGGCAGCGAAGGCCTGCTTCGTGCATCTTCGCCAGGGTCCCGGGCCCGACGACGGGGATGTCGTACCTTTCATCCTGGTCGGGGCGCATCAGTTTCACCACCACGCCGCCCCCGGAAATGGACCCAGCCCTCTGAATAGTCTCATCGGTGCCCTCCATGGCCTCGACAGCGACGACGGACCTCCCGCAGACCACCACCGTCTGGCCGAAGGATAAAGGCACAAGCGCGCCGGCTATACGCAAGCCGTAGAGGATATCCTCCTCTTCGTCGGGGCGGGGCCGCCTGCCGGCAATGACACCTTCGGGGGCCAACAGTTCAGGGATGATATCGCGATAGGACAATACCGTGACGCCCCGGGATTCGAAAAAGGACACGATCCCGCCAAGCAGGGAGTGATCGTCCCTGGAAGGGAGGGACGAGAGGACACGGCGGAGGTCGTCGTCCAGGAGGTCGGGCCGGAAGATCAATCCCTTGGGGACGAACCCTGCAAGGACGAGTTTCTTCACCCCCCTGGCCCGGAGCCTCTCTAGGAGTTCACCGGCGGAGGCGCTCCCGATCTTCGTCACCTCCAGGGCCCACTTTTCCAGGGACGAAGGGTCCTCCCTGAAGGAGAATACCTGCGGGGGACTCCCCCTCTCGGAGAGCCGGCGCGCGATCTCGACGGAAAGGTCGCCTTCTCCGGCGAACAGGCCTATCGTTCCTCCCAAAGCTCCCACCGCCTATCTGTCGGCTATCCTCACCAGGTAACCGGCGATGATGAGGAAGACCAGGTTCGGAGCCCAGGCCGCGATGACTGGGGGCAGGTATCCGGCTTCGCCGAAGGAGCGGGAGAAGGACATGAGCACGTAGTAGGCGAACACTATCAGCACGCTCATGGCGAGTCCGACGCCGGCGCCGGACCTGTGGTGCCCCACGCCCAGCGATGCTCCCAGGACGGCCAGGATCACGCAGGCCCAGGGGACGGCCAGTTTCAGGTGGAAGAGCACCCTCAAGGGGGCGAGGTTGGCCCCCTGCTTGTTCATGACGCTTATATGCCTCCAGAGCTGGAAGGCGCTCATCTCGGCCGGCCTCTGGGATGTCTGGGCGACCTCGGCGGGCGCCAGGTCCAGGGGGAGTTTTTGCCGGGCGAAGGTGAAGAGGAGCTTGACAGTCCGGTCCTTCAGCACTTCGAAGGTCTTGCCGTCCTCGAGCCACCACTCCCCGCCCCTCCAGGTACCCCTGGAAGCTGTGACGATGCGGCTCATCGCGCCGTCCTCGAACTCCTGGACGACGATGTCCTCCATGGTCCCCAGGTTCTGCCTGAGGCGCGAGATATAAATAACCCGCCGGAGCTCCCCATCTCCTTCGTCCCTCAGGAAGACCTTTTCCCTTAAAAGGGTCGGTCGTTCGCGGGCTATATCGTACCGCATTATGTTGTCGGCGGCCCTGTTGCTCAAGGGCACGATCGTCTCGTTGAGAAGGATGGCGGCCAGTGAGACCAGCATCGAGGCCGCCAGGACCGGCCTTACGATCCTGCGGAAGGAGATCCCCGCCGCCCGAAGGGCGACGATCTCGCTCTGCGAGGATAGCCGGCCGAAGGTCAAAAGTGACGACAGGAGCGAGGCCATGGGGAGGGTCATCACCACTACTTCGGGCAGTTTGTATATGAAGAGACGGACCACTACCCCGAGGGCCACCCCCTTGTCTATCATGAGGTTAGCGACTTGGAACAGCAGGTCCCCCGCCACGAGCAGCACCGAAAAGACCAGCACCCCGAAAATGAAGGAGTTGCCCATCTGGGTGACGATGAACCTGTCCAGGATGCTGACGGAGCTCCCTTTCCTTTTAGATTTGCTCATTTCGCCTTTTCGTTGAAGGACAGGATGTCCTCCACGGCATCCCGGACGGCGCCGTAACCTCCCGGGGCTCCTGTGACAACATCGGCGGCCTCTCTCGCCTCGGGCCGGGCGTCGGAAGGGGCGAAACCCCTGCCAGCCCAGGCGATGCATTCCCGGTCGTTCACGTCGTCGCCGATATAAGCGATCTCTTCGGGTGAAAGGCCCATCTCCTCCGCCATCCTCGTCAGCTCCGAGAGTTTGTCCTTGGCGCCCTGGACAACGATGCCTATCCCCAGTTCCCTCGCCCGCCTCTCGGTGACGGCCGAATGCCGCCCGCTGATGATCGCGGCCCTGACCCCGGAGGCCCTGAGCCTGGCCACACCAAGGCCGTCCCTGACGTCGAAGCGTTTGAATTCGCCGCCGTCGCCGTCGAGGTATACTGCGCCGTCGGTCATGGTCCCGTCCACGTCCATGACGAAGAGTCTAATCATCGCGGTCACCCCTGCCGCCCCAGGAAGTGACGCCCCGCTTGGAGGAGCGGATGAAGTCGAGGATCTCCCCGACAAGATCCCCGGGACCATCCTGTTCCAGCCTCGCCAGGGCTTCCCTGTCGATGGAGGAAGAAGGGAAAAGCTCGTGGTAAGCCCTCTTGACCTGGAGGCGTTCCTCCTGGGTGATCCCCTTCCTCCGGAGGCCCACGACGTTAAGGCCGTAGATCCTTGCGGGGTGGCCGTCGACGAGGGTGAAGGGAGGCACGTCCTTAACCACTTTCGTCAGGCCTCCGACCATGCAGAGGCTTCCCACCCTCGTAAACTGGTGGAGACCCGACATCCCTCCGAGGACGCTGCCGTCACCCACGCTGGAGTACCCCGAGAGGCCGACGCCGTTCGCCAGGACGCACCCCTTCCCTATGGAGGAGTTGTGGCCGGCGTGGGAACCGACCATCATCCAGGTCCCGTCGCCGACAATGGTGACCGTGTCTTCACCGCTTCCCCTGTGGACCGTCACGTTTTCCCGGAGGACCACCCCGTCGCCTATCCTGACGAAAGATCGTTCACCCCTGAAGGCGAAATCCTGAGGTTCACCGCCCAGGACGACGTTCTCGAAGACCCTGCACTTTTTGCCCAGCGTAACATGCTCCAGGATCCTGACGTAACCTTCGAGCCTCGTCCCCTCGCCGATCTCCACATCAGCGCCTATGACACAAAATGGGCCTATCCAGACTCCAGGTGCGATCCTGGCCTCCCTGGATACCTCCGACGTGGGGTGGATGAAAACGCTCATCCGGCTTCTTCCCCCGTGAGTTTCGAGGCGATGATGAAGCCGAGGACGGCCTCGGCAGCAATACTGTCTTCCACCCTGGCCACGGTCCGGACCTTCCCGACACGGCCCCGGATCTTCTCTATCGAGGCCTCGGTGACGAGCCGGTCCCCCGGCACGACGGGCCTCCTGAACCGGGCCTTCTCAACGGAGGTCAAGTACAGCACGGAACCCTTCAATTCAGGCCGCAGGGCGATGAGCATCGCTCCCACCTGGCCCATGGCCTCGAGTATCAGGACACCGGGCATTACTGGCTCGGAAGGGAAATGGCCCTGAAAGAAAGGTTCATTGATGGTGACGTTCTTGTACCCCACAACCCTGTCCTCGCTCATCTCGGTTATCCTGTCGACGAGGAGAAAGGGATACCGGTGAGGCAGGGCCTCAAAGATCCTATGGATGTCGAGCATGGCCGTTCTCCTTTCCTGTTCAGTGTAAAATCAGGCTTCGGCGGATCCGTCGGACCAGTTCAAGGTGCATCCTGTGGCCTGCCCTGTGGGCGAAGACCTTCCCTTTTAAGGGCCTCCCCAGTGTGGCGAGGTCCCCGACGAGGTCCAGGACTTTGTGCCGGACCGGTTCCGACGGTACCCGGTATTTCAAAGATGAGGGAGGGTCACCGTCGCCGATCACGAGGACATTATCGGCCGAGCCGCCGAGGCCGAGCCCTCGCTCCCGGATACCTTCGATCTCCGACGCCAGGACGAAGGTCCTGGCGGGGGCGATATCCCCGGCGAAAACGTCACTGCTGATTCCCCCCTCGTAGACCTGGACACCGATGGCCGAAGGATCGTAACTTATGGAGCAGGCGATCTCCAATCCTTCCGATGGTATCACGCCTATGTAGCCCCCCCGGGGGTCACCAAAGGCGATCTCCCTGGCCACGGTGATGGGATCGACCTCGAGCCCTGGCTCACGGAGGGGTATGAGGGCTTCAGCGAAGACCCCGGCGCTCCCGTCCATTGCGGGTATCTCGGGCCCGGACACGGTCAACAGGGCGCTCCAAATCTCCAGGCCCGCGAGGGCTGCGAGAAGGTGCTCCACCGTCATGACCCTGGACCCGTCTGGGAAGGTCAGCGTGGTACCCCTCGCCGTTCCGTCGGCCGCTGCGGACTCGACCGGGAAAACACCGCCTCCGAAGGAGAAGAACAGCCCCGGATCCTTGAAGGGGGCCGCCAGGACCTCCGAGGTCGACCCAGTATGGATCCCCGCTCCCTTGAAGGAGGCTTCGCCTTTTAACCGGAAGAACTCGGCCATCGGTCGCTTCTCTCCTTCAGTTCTTCGACTTCCCTCTTTAGTCTCCTGATCTTCTCGCGCATCTCGGGCAACCTCGCCGTCAACGCCTGGATCTTCATCTGCTCGCGGTGGTCCCTGGCGGGAAACCCCGAAACGGTGACGCCGGGAGGGACGTCCTTGGTGGCGCCCCCATCGGCTGCAACCTGAGCCCTCTCACCGATGGTGACATGGTCGGAGACCCCGCTCCGAGCAGCCATGACGACGCCGTCCTCGAGGACGGCACTGCCGGCGATACCCGTCATCGCGACTAGAATGCAATTCTTCCCGATCCGGGCGTTGTGGCCGATATGAACGTGGTTGTCTATGACGGTGCCGTCGCCGACTACCGTCTCATCGAGGGTCGCCCTGTCGATGGTGACGCAGGCCCCGACCTCCACCCTGTCGCCGATCCTGACGCGCCCCAGTTGGGGGATCTTCACGTGCCCCCCTTCGAAATCGGGGATAAACCCGAAGCCGTCACAGCCGATCACCGCCCCCGAGTGGATGAGACAGTCTTCCCCTACGATCGTCCCGTCCCTCAGAACAGCCCCGGCCTCGACGCGGGTCCTCGCGCCGATGGAAACGTTCGAGCCCAGGTACACCCGGGCCTCCAGAACCGCCTCATCGCCGATGACGCAGCCCGCGCCCACCAAGCAAAGGGGGCCGACGGAGGCCGAGGGGGAAAGGACCGCGCCGGGAGCGACGACGGATGTCCCGTGCACACCCGCCGTGGAGGTCCTCGGGGGTGTGAACAGTTCCAAGACCCTGACAAAGGCCTTCTCTACGTCGGGTACCTCCACCCCTGTCAGGCCGTCTGAAGCGACACCCGCGGGGACGACGACGGCGATGCCGGCGACGGGCGTTGCGGCCTTTCGGGGATCCCTGGAGACAATGATCCTGGAAGGGTCTTTCCCCTCGGGCCCCTGGACACCCGTCACCACGCGCCGACCGTCTCCGAAGGGGCGGCCGCCCAGCATCTCCGCCAATTCGGTTATGGTGATAACCCTGAAGAAGTCCATGGTGCTTCTCCTTTTCTGATCCGCGGCGTCGCTAAAGGTTCCCGACGAGCCTGACGCAGATCCTGTCACCGTCGCGGCTGTCATAATAGAGTTCCCAGGCCAGGTAACCGCCGAAGCGCCACCCGACCCCGGCCACGGCGTCGCCGTCATTGTTCAGCCTTCCCCAGAGGTAGACCCTTGGCAGGATCTCTTCGAACCACACCCTGAACCAGATATCCTCCCCGGGGTACGCTATCTCGGCGCCCAGCCAGATGTCGGGCCAGGCGGGCCATCTTACACCCCACCGGCTCTCAACGTGCAAGTCGTTGGTCCGGGCCACCCATTCACCGTAGAGCTCCAGGTCCCACCCCGGGGCGGGTGAGACCATCCTGCCGAGGTGCACCCCTATCTCGGGGTGCCTCTCGTCGGAGCCCAGGCTGACTGCGGCCCAAGCCTGGAGGGTGTACCGGTCGCTCTCCACCCTGATGTCTACGGGAGCTATACGTTCAGGGGTGATATCGACGGTAACCTCGCCCCTGACCTCCCGGGCCGCCCACTTCGTCTCGAGGGTCCCGGCCACCATCATCTCGATGGCGGCTTTGTGCCGTTCAAACCACTCGCCGGGGAGGCCGATGAAGGGGGCGAGGGCCTCCAGAGCGTTGTCGGTTATCTCGGTCTGTAGGATCCTGGGGAGGGTCCTGGAACTGATCCTGGGCGAGTAGGCGATGATCACCGGCGGGAGGGGGCTGAAGCTGATGTGGGCTTCGATGGCGCTCTCCTTGCCCTGGACAAAGAGTATCGATGGGCGCCAGCCGGGGACGGCCTCGGTGAGCATCCTCTCCGCTTCCTGCTGGAAGGACTGCCCCGCCCAGGAAAGCGACTCGATCGGAAGGGGTGCGATCATCTTCTCGAGCCGGGATGCTGCGTCCCCCAGGTCCTGACGAAAAAGGGCATCCAGTTCCGGGACCAGCCCGGGGGAGTTGATGCTGACCCTCCACCCCCCCGACGGCGGGGCGCCGGGGGAAAGGTCCACTAGCAATTCATCACCCGAGAGGATGATGTCCTCGATCTTGACGCCGGGGAAGATCCTTTCCGCCACGATGCGGAGGGTTTTCAAACCCGGTTCAGGGTCCTTGGACCGGAGGACCTCCTCCCACACGGCTTCAAGGGGCCTTGAGATGGTTGGTCCGATCCATTCGGGGACCCCCGTCACTCTCACCGAAGCGCTTGCTGGTGCCGTTAAAAGCAGGGCCACGGCGAAGAAGCCGGCCGCGGCCCTGCAGAGGTGCTGTCGGATTCTCACCGGATGACCTCTTCCCCCGTTTAGAACATTTCCCCGAAGCCGAAATGGGTCCTGTTCTCGTCTTCCCCGTAGGCGAAATCCACCCTCAAGTTCCCCATGGGGGTCTTGACCCGGACACCGATCCCGTAGCCGCTTTTCAGGTTGGAGAAGGCCGATTCGTCGCTCGCCATCCCTATATCATAAAAAGCCACGATGGAAAGGGCTTCCTGGATCGGGACGCGGAGCTCGAAGTTGGCCAGGGCCATCTCGCTCCCCTTGAAATAATCATCCCGGTAACCCCTGAGCGTCCTGGCCCCCCCGACGAAGAACTGTTCCGCGTAGGGCAATTCCCCCGAGGAGTAACCTACCCTGATCCGGGAGGCGAATATGACGGGGTTATCCTCGGTGCCGATCTCCCGGCTCAAGAGATCCTGGAAGAAAGCGAAGAGTGGGAGGTAGTACCTCCACTCAACCCAGTACTTCATATAGTTCATGTCTTCTATCGCCGGGTCGGCCGATTCGAACATGCCGTACTCCACGCTCAGGCTCTGGACCTGCCCCTTGGGGTAACTGAGGTAGGGATCGAGCAGGTTCCTCGTCAGAGTGCCCGTGACGGAATAATTGGTCCCGGAGAGGCCCTTCTTGGGGGGGAAATCCCTGCCGGGTTCCTTACGGACGTTGTAGAACTCCACTTCGTGATAATCGGCCCTCAGGAACCAGCTCAATGTCGGGTTATGCCGGAACTTCTTGCCTATCCCGGCGTAAATGCCCCGCTTGTCCTGGTCGTAAGTGACATTGAGGGTGTCATCGGTGTAGTCCACGAGGTCCACCCATTCATAGCTGTACAGCCCCGCTTCCCAGGCATAGGTGTGCTCGTCCATGTAGGGTGCCCGGTACTGGAGCCAGTACTGCTGCCGGTCGCCCATTTCAAAGCCTATCCCGACGATGTGCCCGAGGCCGCGGTAGTTGAGCTCCTCCCAGGCCGCCCCACCTGACCACCCCGACTCGGAGCCGTGTCCCACGGTCAGGGAGATCCTGGAAGATTTTCCTTCCTCGACGGTGAGGACGATGTTGACGACCTCGGGGTCCGGCGTGGGCTCAAATCCCACCCTCACATCCTCGAGGAAGCCGAGCTGGTTGATCTTTTTAATTGAGTGGCGGAGGATGTTGGCGTTGAAAAGGTCCCCCGTCTTGAGGTTGAATTCCCTTTCTATCACGTGGGTCTTGGTCTTCTTGTTGCCCTGGATGACCACCTCGCCCACCTTCGGCTCCAGGATCCGCACGTCAATGACCCCGTCATGGATGCCCACGTCCTGGACCTGGACGAAAACGTAGCCGGCCTTTTCGTACTTCTCGCTGATCCTCTGGAGGTCATGCCTGAAGAAGACCCTGTTGAAGACGGCGCCGGGGCGGGTGAAGACGACCTCCATCAGCTGGTCGGCGGTGAAGACCGTGTTGCCGGTGAAAGTGATGTCCCGGACGATCGGGTTCTCCTGGACCTTGAACTCCACGAAAACGCCGCCGAACTGCTCAACCACATTGACGTCGACGAAGGAGAAGAAGCCGAGGCCGTATATCGCGTCAATGTCCTGCTGGACCTGTTCGGGGTTGAACTGGTCCCCGGCCTTGGTCCCGATGACCCCGAGGATATGATCGGACACTACTTCCTGGTTCCCGGTGACATCGACGCCGACGACCACCGGCTGGACGGCCGAAGAGGCAACGCCGGCCGCCAAAAGGAGAAACGCGACGGCAAAAGCCGCGGACCATACCCGTTTCAATCGAACAGCACCCCTTTCCCTGGACTGGAAGCACCCGGCGGGCCGGGGTCACCCGGGCGGTCCCCCGGATGACTCATACCTTGGGATTATAAACTATTACTCGGGACTTTGGATAACTATCCCTTCACCTCTCAGGGTTCTCTGCCCTATCTCGATGAGGGTCAGTATCTCGTCGAGGGTCCCGGCGGGCGCGCCCTGCTCTTCCCGGGCGATCCGGGGGGAGGACCCTGAGGGTTGCACCATCGGTGCGTAGGCCTCGGGCGCCGCCTCGACGGGGTAGTCCTGGTTCAGGGTCTCCCTGGCCAGGTTCATCTCGCTCAGGCTGGTCCTCAAGGCCGAGAGGACGCTCTGTTCGTCGACGGTTACCCACTCAAGCCGCATCTGCCTGGTATCCGCTACCCCCACGGGGGCATATCCCCCCGTGGATATCGGAATGGCCGCCACCATGATTACCAGGAAAGCCATGACGATGGAAAGGAAGGAGAGACCTACAAAACGCCCGGCGCGGTTTGGTTCCGCCGCTCCCGATGCCCTCCGCCATATTTCATCGCCGGCCGATTCGAGTTCAGCCCTGGCGCACTCCACTTCGGCAAGGGCCGAGTCCCACTTTTCGTTGCGGCACGCGGCGATGCATCTTTCAATCCAGCGTTGCACCCGCTTGAGGTTCTTCTCCATTTCCGTACGGGCCTCCAAAAGGAGTATTTGCCGGCACCCCCGTAGGGTACCCTGCTCCTTTCATTATCCCAACATCACGGTCGATCCGTGGCATCACCCAGTTCCAGCCAGGTCCTGAGCCTGGTTAGGGCCCGGCGCTGGATCCTGTAAACGTTGCTGACATCCATCCCGACGCTTTCGGCGTAATCCCTGGCCTTGGATCCCTCGAGGACGAGGGCCCTGATGATTTCGCCTTCACGCTCGGAGAGCGCTTCGATGCCGTCGGCGAGGCAGATCTTCCAGTCAAGGGAGTCCGCGTCGAAGGGGTCGGGTACCTGGATCTCGGCGTCCTCAACCGGGGGAGGGGCTTTAGCCTCGACCCGTTGAAGGAAATTGGTCATCTGGCCCTTTATCCGGTAGAAGCCGTAGGTGACGAAACGGATGTTCCTGTCGGGGTCGAAGCGGTCAACGGCCTTGATCAGGGCTAACATGCCCTCCTGGACGAGGTCCTGGTATCGTTGGGAGGCGACCCTGTATTTGCGGGCGATCCAGAAGACCAGGGGACGGTAATAAAGGATGAGCCTCTCACGGGCCTCTTCATCGCCCTCACCGCAAAGGGCCCAAAGCCGGGCCTCTTCTTCCCGGGACAGGGATCCCTTTTCCGGTTGATCCTGTACGTCATCGCTCATGAAAGGACCTCCCCGGTTCTGCTGGACCCTTTATACCACGACAGGGAGGTGTTTGGCCACTACAGCAACGGAAGGCTACCGGCAAGTTCCGGGGTGACGCGGGTGTGAAGGGTGTCGTTCACGTAGCGGAGCGTGGTCCTGTCGGGTGACAGGTCGATGGCGGTGATCGAGCAATTGTCCGTCCGGAACCTCCAGGCCGTCACCGGTGGGAGGTCCATCAAAACCGAAAGGAAGGCCCGTATCGTCCCTCCGTGACAGACCACGAGCAGGTTGTCCCCTTCACCGGCGAGGACCTGATCCAACACCCGGCCCACCCTGGCGATGAGTTCCGGGAAGGACTCTCCCCCGGGCGGTGTCGTAGAGGAGGGGTCACTGCTCCACGCGGAGAAGAGGTCGGGATACTGCTCCCGTATCTCACCTATTCTCAGACCTTCCCACCGACCGAAGGACATCTCCGAAAGATCCGCTATGGTGGTCGCCTCCCGGACGTCTTCGTTCAGGCGGACGATGGCGTCGGCGGTCTGGTAAGCTCTCAAGAGGGGGCTGGTATAGACCTTGTCCAGGGGCACCCCGGCCAGCCGTTGGGCCAGGAGGCCCGCCTGGGACAGCCCTCTTTCGCTCAGGGGGACATCGGTCCTGCCCTGGAAGCGGAAGGCGCTGTTCCACTCAGTCTCTCCATGCCTTACAAGCAGGATCCTGCGTTTTCGCGTTTCCATCGGGTACCTCCGGTCTTCGATCTTTACGAAAAAAGCCACCCGCTGGGGTGGCCTCAATAAGCCTTGGAGCCGGCGGGCGGACTTGAACCGCCGACCTGCGCATTACGAGTGCGCTGCTCTGCCAACTGAGCTACGCCGGCAT
>Ga0116189_1001945_pt1 | contig 15618 bp, 7 predicted proteins | sample AD_JPNTR3_MetaG_FD_89895 | JGI IMG/M metagenome (GOLD analysis project Ga0116189, IMG submission 89895) | Active sludge microbial communities of municipal wastewater-treating anaerobic digesters from Japan - AD_JPNTR3_MetaG | ecosystem: Engineered > Bioreactor > Anaerobic > Digestate | place... | reverse complement strand
TTGGGGCTCGCCTGGAGGGCACCGAGGGCGACGGTGTGGCGAACGTCCGTCCTGATCACGAACGGCTGTTTCGATTCTCGGCATCGCTTGCGATGAGAACCACCTCGTCCACGCGGTGCCGTTGAATGGATTCGACACGGGCGGTGAACGTGCCGAGGGGGACGGTGTCGCCAGGCTTGGGCATTCGCTGCAGTTCGCGCGTGACGTAGCCGCCGATGGTTTGGACGTCACCGAGATCGATATCTTCGACGTTCAGTTCGTCGATCAGGGCGTGCATGGGGTAGAGGCCAGACACTCGGTAGACATCTCCCTCTTTCCGCAGCGTCACGCTCACGGGCGTGTCGAATTCGTCGTCGATCTCGCCCATGAACTCCTCGATGACGTCCTCGAGTGTCACGATGCCCTGCGTGGCTCCGTACTCATCCACCACAATGGCCATGTGGTTGCGCTTCTCCTGGAAGAGCCGCAGCAATTCGGGCAGGGGCATCTGTTCAGGCACGTGGACGGCCTGGCGTTTGATGGCCAACAGATCGATGTCACCTGATCCGATCACGTGGACGGCAGAGCCGGGCATGCCGTCGATGATGGCAATGGTCTCGCCGTTGTCGCCTTTGGCCAGCCGCAGCCGTCCCGGGCTGAGTTTCAGGTGATTGAACAGGTCCTTCATGTGCACGATGCCCACCACCTTGTCGATGGAGCCATCGCACAAGGGTAGCCGCGTGTAGGCGCTCTTTTGAACCGTGGTCAGGATCTCGCTCATGGGCTGGCCCAGCAGGAGGTAATCGACCTGCGGGCGAGGGGTCATGATCTGACGGGCGTGCAGATCACGAAACCGCGAGGCGGTCCGGATGATTCGCTCCTGCGTGGCGTCGATGTCGTTGGCGGTCAGGGCGATGCTGGCCAGCGCCGAGATTTCCTCGACGGTGTGTGAATCCTCTGCTCGCCGTCGGCCTTGGAAGGGCCGATTGACCAGGTGGACCAGCCAGAGGACCGGCGTGACCACTCGCACCAGCAGTTCGAGCGGCCGGGCGATCATCGGGGCTAGAGCCCGGTTGTAGCGCACGCCGAGCGTCTTGGGGAGGATCTCGGTGAACTGGAGCATCAGGTAGGTGAAGATGAGCGAGAACGCGATAAGCGAGGATTTGCCGTAGACCGCCTCGAATTGGGCGCCGGCAATGGTGGCCCCGATGGTGTGGGCGGCCGTGTTCAGGATGAGGATGACCGCGATGGGTTTTTCGATGTTCTGTTTGAAGCGTCTCCACACCGCGGCAATGCCGGGCCGGCGCCGTTCGAGTTCGGCGATCTGGCTGGGCGTAAAGCTCAGCAGCGTGGCTTCCAAAAGCGAGCAGAGTGCGGAAACGCACAATGCGGTCAGGACAGCGGTGATGAAAATGAGCATCGGTCTTTGTGTATTGGCGACGGTCAACCGGCTCGTGGGCCCAGGCCAGCCGGCCGACTCTCGACTGTACTAAATCCGGCGGCGATCGACAAGCTGCCGGAGCTGGACACAGGCAAAAAGGCCGGCCGGTTGGAGTGTTGACGCTGGACCAGAAAATCGAATCAGACGCTGTGGGCCGGTTCGGGCAGGTCGGAAGTGATGGTCTGCTGGTGAGACTCTCGCCCGTTGAAGCTGAACAGCACCATCTCGTCGTCGATGCGGGCCTGTAGGTGTACGGGCCGCTGCCAGATCCGGTAGACGTTCTTGAGGGTCTCGATGGCGTAGCGGATCTGGAGGTCCACGCCGTTGTGCTTGTGGCCGAGGTACAGTTCGCCGCGATTGGCGTAGTTGCCGTCCAGCACGTAGATGTAAGGCCGGCCGTAGTTGCTGAGCGAGAACAGTAGCTGCTGCTTGATCTTGTCGAAGTCGCGGTTGACCACCACCATGCGGCGGGTGTTGGGGTCGTAGCGATAGTGATACAGGTTCAGGCGGTCCACCAGTTCGGGCGTGAGGAACTCGTCGACGAAGGTCACGTCGTTGTAGATGCGGCGGATGTCGAAGATCTTTTCGCGCCCCGGCGACTCCTTGCCCTTGACCCGTTGAGGACGCTTGCGGTCCTTGTTCCAGTTTCGGCGGGCCTCGATGTCCTCCAGACTCTCGTACTCCTTGCCATAGCGGCCCAGATCCCAGCGTTCCTCGATGTCGCGGAACAGTTCGAGCCCCAGTTTGTAGGGGTTGAGCCGGCCCGGCGACGTGGCGACGGTTCCGGAGTGGTGGTCGCAGTAGGTGACCACCTCGTCGTCGCGGAGGCAGTAGCGGGTCATGATGGTCGAGTGCCAATATGTCGCCCAGCCCTCGTTCATGATCTTGGTCTGGCCCTGGGGGGCGTAGTAGTAGGCCTCTTCGCGGATGATGGACAGGATGTCGGACTGCCAGTCCTCCAGAGGGGCGTTCTCCAGGAGATAGAGCAGGACGTCGCGAACAGGCTTGGGCGGCTCGGCCTTGCGGTCCTTCTCATGATCGCGGCGGAGCCGTTCGCGCTCGCGGGCCAGTCTTTCGGGCGGGTTGATGAACCGGTCCATGTAGCGCTTGGCCGGGTAACGCACGACCTCTTCCTCGATGTGCCGGGGCCGCGGCATGTTGGTCGGATGCTCATGAGGCATTCGGCGCATGAACACGCTGTGCGGGTCGATGAGGTCCTCCATGGTGAGGCAGACATCGAGGAACTCCTCAACCTCGTCGAAGCCGTAGCGGTCGATGTACCGCCGGATGCGGGTAGCATGGTTGGCCATCTCGTCCATCATGCGGCGGTTGGTGTGCTGGAACCAGATGTTGTTCTTGAAGAAATCGCAGTGGCCGTATACGTGGGCGATGACCGTCTTGTGGTCGACGAGGTCATTGTCGTTCAGCAGGTAGGCGTAGCAGGGGTCGTTGTTGATGACCATCTCGTAGATCTTGCCCAGGCCGTACGAGTGCGTCTTGCGCAGTCGCTCGTATTCCATCCCGAACCGCCAGTGAGGGTAGCGTTGGGGGAATCCGCCGTAGGCCGCCACCTGGTTCATCTGGTCAAAGTCGAGTAGTTCGAAGACGGTCTCGTAAAAGTCCAGGCCCTCGTCGCGGGCGTACCCGGCGATGGTCTCGATCTGCTCGGCAATCTCTCGGGGCAAGGCTCTGTACATGAGTCTGTTGGTCATCCGTTGTAGTGATCCGCCGGTTGGCCGCGGCGCGCGGTTCGCCGGTCGGGATCACTTTCCGGGCGCAAAGAAACTCTTGATACTGTCGTAAATATCATCCTTCCCGTTGACCCGGGTGGTAATCACTCTCTCATCGTCGTGCAGATAGTCGTGCAGCACGTTGATGAAGTTCCCGCTGCCGTAGGCGCTGGCCACCTGGCAGTATCCGAACATGTTCACGTGGGGCAGGAGATCCTCGCGGAGAATGCGGCAGCAGTCGCGGTTGTCAGACTCGCTGCTGTTGTCGCCGTCGGAGAAGTGGAACAGGTAGATGTTCCACTCATCCGAGGCGTAATGACTCTTGAGCATCTCCTGGGCACACTTGAACGCGCTGCTGATCTTGGTGCCCCCATCCTCGCGGAGGTGGAAGAAGGTGTGGCGGTCCACCTCGGCCGCCCGCACGTCGTGAACGATGTAGCGGCTTTCCACCCCCTGATAGTTGCGGCGGAGCCAGGCGTCGATCCAGAACGCCTCCAGCCGCACGAGCTCCTTCTGTTCGTCGCCCATGGAGCCCGAGATGTCCATCATGTAGATGATGACGGCATTGGACTGGGGCTGGAGAATGGTTTTCCAACTGCGGTAGACCTTGTCGGCACGCTCGAAGATGATCCGCGGCCGCTCGGGGTCGTACACGCCGCTGATAATCTGACGTCTCAAGGCCCGGCGGAACGTCCGCTTGAAGTGGCGGAGCGACTCGGGGCCGGCCTGACGGACGCCGCTGTAGCGATCCTTTTGGCTGGTCAACGAGTGTCGGCCCTTGGGTTTGATACGAGGCAGCCGCAGTTCCTCGCCGAGGATGTCGGCAAGTTCGTCCAGCGTGATGTCCACCTCGAGCAGGTGCTGGCCGGGTTCCGTGCCGCCGGGGCCGATGCCTTCGCCGTTGGCGTCGACTTCATCACCCGGCTTGCCGTCGCCCGCTCCGACGCCCGTGTCGGAGTTGTCTCCGTAACGGAAGTTGGGGATGTCGATGCCTCGCACGGGAATGCTGATCAGGTGTTTGCCTTCCTTGCCGATCAACTCACCGCGCGTGATGAATTTGCGCAGATCCTCCCGGATTCGTCCTTTGACGATCTGGCGGAAGCGTTGATGGTCTTTTTGGATCTTCAGTAGCATACCTGTCAGTTGTCAGTGGTCAGTTGCCCGTTGTCCGCGGTCAGCACGGGGATTGAGGCGGGCGAGACGCCCGCCCCCCGTTAGTCCTCTTGCTTGCTGTCGCCGCGGGCGAAGATGCTGGCCACGAAGTTGAGCACGTCGGTGGCACTGGTCTCGTTGTAGCCGAAATACTTGATGAGCCGCTGCTTGACCACGTCGATCTTGGCCTGCGTCTCATCATCGACGACTCCGCTGACGACGTTCTTGAGCTTGATTGTATCCCGCTGATCCTCGAACAGCTTGAGTTCCAAAGCCTTTTGCAGCCGGGCGTTGGTCTGGTACTCGAACTTCTTGCCGTCCAGGGCGAGCGAGCCGATGTAGTTCATGATCTCCTGCCGGAAGTCGTCCTTCCGGGAATCCGGGATGTCGATCTTCTCCTCGATGCTTCGCATGAGGCGCTCGTCGGGCTCCTCGTCGCGGCCGGTGTACTTGTTGCGGACCTTCTCGTGCTGGGTGTAGGCCCGCACGTTCTCGATGTAGTTGGCGCAGAGGCGCTTGATGGCGTCCTCGTCGGCGCTGATGGCCCGCTGGACCTCCGTCTTGACGATGTCCTCGTATTCCTCGCGTACCACGTTGAGCAACTCCCGGTAATGCTTTTTGATCTCCTCGTCGCTGATCAGGCTGTGATGGCTCAGGCCGGCCTCCAGCTCATTCAGCAGCATGAACGGGTTGATGGTCCGGTCCTGCATGGCGGTGTCGCTGACCAGGCAGTTGGAGATTTTGTCCTGAATGTATCGCGGGCTGATGCCCTGCATGCCCTCACGGGGGGCTTCCGCCCGCAGTTCACGGATGCTGTCCTCGGTGTAGCCGGGGATGCTCTTGCCGTTGTACAGCTTGAGCTTCTGCATGAGCGTCAGGCCGGCCTTCTTGGGGGGCTCGAGCCGAGTGAGAACGGCCCACATGGCCGCCACCTCGATGGTGTGAGGCGCGATGTGGACGCCGCGGACCCGGTGCTTGCCGAAATCCTTCTCGTAAATGCGGATTTCGTCGGACAAGCGGGTGTTGTAGGGCACGTCGATCTTGATGGTCCGGTCGCGGAACGCTTCCATGAGTTCGTTGTTCTGGAGTTTCTTGTACTCCGGTTCATTGGTGTGCCCGATGATCACCTCGTCGATGGGCGTCTGGGCGAACTTCTTCGGCTTGATGACGTGTTCCTGCGAAGCTCCCAGCAGGTCGTAGAGAAACGCCACGTCGAGCTTGAGCACCTCGATGAACTCGATGAGCCCGCGATTGGCGATGTTGAGTTCGCCGTCGAAGTTGAAAGCTCGCGGATCGCTGTCCGAACCGTACTCGGCGATCTTGCGATAATTGATGTCGCCGGTGAGTTCGGTGCTGTCCTGATTCTTCTCGTCCTTGGGCTGGAACGTGCCGATGCCGCGACGATCTTTCTCCGACAGGATGACGCGGCGAACCACCACGTGATCCATGACCCGTCGCCAGTCGCCGTTGTACTTGATGAGCAGATCCTCGAAGTTCTTGCGGCAGAACGGGTCGAGATCGCCCTCGATGCGGATCTCACGGCCTTCCGGCAGGTCGGCGTTGAGCGTCTTGAGCACGGCGGGCCGGGCCTCAGCCGGAATCAGCTTGAGCGGCTCTTCGTGCATGGGGCAGGGGTAGACGTGCTTGTGGCCGTCCTCGCCCTCGAGTTTCCAGGCGAAGGTGTACAACGCGCCTTCGTCGAGCCGGGAGTAGTACTCCAGGCCCTTCTTGAGCAGGCGGGTGATGGTGCTCTTGCTGGAGCCGACCGGACCGTGAAGCAGGAGAATGCGGCGGTCGGTCCCGTAGCCGTGCGCCGCCGATTTGAAGAAATCGACGAGCTGCATGAGCGGTGCGTCCAGCCCGAAAATGGCATCCTTGCCGTTTTCGATCGGATCCGAGAAGAAGTGGTATCGCACGTAATCCTGCTTGAGGTACGTGTACCGCTCGAACCCGAAGTACAGGACCATGTCGTAGATCCGCTGGAACGCGTTACGGGCCACGCCGGGGTTTTGCGTGACCAGTTCCAGATAGTCGTTGAATGAGCCTTCCCAGTGATGGCTCAGGAATTGCTTCTGATCGATGGTCGAATCGACAATGGACAAAATCGTTTTTCTGTCCGCCATTGTGTACACCTCGTTCGTGTCCCAGTTTCGAACTGGGCGGCCGCGGCCGTGAAACGTCGTCGCGACGACCCGTCTTGTCTGGCCGGCTGCACGCTCATGCCTGCGATGCAGACAAGAGTGCGGGCCGAAAGTCTCTCTCCCGCCGGACTGCCGGTTCCGGCCGGTTATCGTCTGAAGGCGGGTTCAGTCGTTCAGGACGGATCCGCGCACGGCAAACCACGGCCCCTGCACAAAACGCCAGGGACGCGTGTAGCGCGTCGCACGCCTTGAACCAGGCGGATCGATGAGCTGTCAGACTGGACCCAACCGATCATAGTGGCACCTGATGGCCCAGACAACCAATCCAGGTCGTAAGTGAAGCCGCAGCAACGTTTTGCGAAGGAAACCGCTTCCAGTGCTGCCCTTTGAAATACTATAGCGGGCCATGCATGGCTCGGCTGATCAAACGGCCAATCTTCAGCAAAAGCAGCCTACAGCCACGAAAACGGAGGAATTGCCGTCTGATCGCTCAGGTTTTCGCGGAAATCTAAACCCTTACGCAATGCATCAGTGGATCCCTGATGGTGTGACGTATTTCGGACACTTATGGTGCACACGAGAAGTGGCATGGCTCAGAAGTGCAGACCGATATCTTCTTCTTTGTTCATCCGTGGCAGCGGTCCTATCCGTGCTACTATGCCGCGTCTCCACGCGCATTCAGGTCAGGGATGGCGAGTTGTTCAGGCAAGCAGCGAGGTGATGATGCCCAGCGTTGACGGCAACGGTCGTTGCCAAAGCCACTGCGTTTCCAGCTTCAGACCCGGGAGCACGCGGCTGGCAAACGTGCCGTACTGGGGAGTTGCATCGACAAACCCGTCGGGCTCTCTGATCAGGAAGGTCGCCCGCTTCTCGTCGGGATCAATGCTCCAAACCCGAGGAAATCATCGAATGTGTGCGGGGGGGGGCGTGCGCGCGTGACCATCGTGTTGCGCTCCGGCATCTGGCACCGGCATCACTGCCGCGCGGTTGGGGCGAATCAGCTCTGGCCGGCCGGTTTCTTGCGGCTGGAGCGCTTGGCTTTTTCCGGTTTGGGCGCGCGGGGATCCTTGCCTTGCTCGATGAGCTTGGCTTCGCGAGCCTTCAACAGTTCGACCGCCCGATCGACGGTGAGCGTGGCAGGATCGGTGCCCTTGGGAACGGATGCGTTCACGACACCGTCGGTCACGTAGGGACCGAATCGGCCGCTCTTGATCTGAAGCTTGGCGCCGGACTCCGGGTGCACGCCGAGTTCGATGGACGTGCCGCGGGCGGGGCCGCCACGACGGCCTTTCTTGGGTTGCGCAAGCAGTTCGAGCGCCCCGGCCAGATCGATCGACCGCAGTTGCTCGTGATTCTCGAGGCTGCGCGTCTCCTCGCCGCACTTGAGGTAGGGGCCGTACTTGCCGTCCTGGACAGTGATCTCTTCACCGGTGTCGGGGTGTTGACCGATGACCCGCGGGAACGACAGAAGCATCAGCGCCTCGTCGAGCGTGATGGTCTGCTCGGACATGGACGGCCAGAGACTGGCCATCTTGGGCTTGCCGCCGCGCTTGAGCTTGCCCGACTCGGTCCGTTCGGCTTCGCCGAGCTGCACGTAGGGACCGAAGCGGCCTTTCTTGAGGAACACGGGCTTGCCGGTAGCCGGATCGTGGCCCAGCACGCGGTCGCCGGTGGCCGCCTGAGCGAGCAGGCTCTTGGCCCGCTCGAGGCTCAACTCGTCGGGAGCGATATCCTCGGGGATATTGGCTCGGATTTCGGAGTCGCCCACCTGAATGTACGGTCCGTAGCGGCCGATCCGGGCGGCGATCGTCTGACCGTTCTCGTCGGTGCCCAGTTCGATGGTGGACACCTTGCGGGCATCGATCTCCTCCCAGCCGCTGCCGATTCGCCGCTTGAGTCCGACGTGGCCGATGTCTTCCTGGCCGTTGGACCCGTCGCTCTTGCCGAAATAGAAAACGTGCAGCCACGGCTTGGGCTCGAGCTTTCCGGAGGCGATGGCGTCGAGATCGTTCTCCATCCGGGCTGTGAACTCGAAGTCGACCAGATCGGTGAAGTGCGACTCGAGCAGGTTCACCACGGCGAACGCGGTGAACGTGGGGACCAGGGCGGTACCTTTCTTCCACACGTAACCCCGGTCCTGGATGGTCTGGATGATGCTGGCGTAGGTGGAAGGCCGGCCGATGCCGCGATCTTCCAATTCCTTGATGAGGCTCGCTTCGGTGAACCGCGCCGGCGGCGTGGTGGCGTGTTGACGCGGTTCGATCTTGACCGGATCGAGCCGGTCGCCGCGCTTCATGGCGGGCAGCACGCGCTCCTGATCTTCGAGTTCGGCGTCGGGATCGTCAGCGCCCTGGACGTAGGCTCGCAAGAAGCCCGGGAAGGTGATGACCTTTCCAGAGACGGTGAACGTGGCAGTGCCGTGGCTGCGAGTGGGCGCGTCGATGCGCACGGTCGTCCGCTGGCCGATGGCGTCTTTCATCTGGCAGGCGACGGTGCGCTTCCAGATGAGGTCGTAGAGGGCGTAAGCGTCGTCGTCCAATTCTCCTCGGACTTCCTGAGGAGTGCGGAAGACTTCACCCGCCGGCCGAATGGCCTCGTGGGCTTCCTGGGCACCCTTGGCCTTGGTGGCGTAGATCTTCGGCTGGGCGGGCAGGTAGTCCGGCCCGTACAACTCAGCCACCTGCGTCCGGGCGGCATGGATCGCTTGCGTGGACAGGTGGGTCGAGTCCGTACGCATATAGGTGATGTAGCCGTTCTCATACAGGCTCTGGGCCAGCCGCATGGTCCGGGCCACCGGGTAGCGCAGCTTACGAGCAGCCTCTTGCTGTAGCGTCGAAGTAATGAACGGCGGATGCGCGCGTTGCGTGAACGGCTTCTCGGCGATGTCGGTGACGGTGAAAACCGCCGACTGCAGTTCATCGGCGACGGATCGAGCGGCTACACCGTCGAGAGCAATGGCGGATCCTTCGCCGGTGAATCGGCCCTGTTCGTTGAAATCTTTGCCGGTCGCGACCCGTTTGCCCTGCAGTTCCACCAGCCGGGTCAGCATCGGGTCGGCCGGGCCTCCAGTCAGCCGGAGTGTCGCTTCGACATCCCAGTATTCGGAGCTGACGAAGCGCATGCGTTCGCGTTCGCGATCGACGATAAGTCGGGTCGCCACCGATTGCACGCGGCCGGCCGAAAGCTTGGGACCGACCTTTCGCCACAGAACAGGCGAAACCTCGTAGCCGTACAACCGATCGAGGATGCGCCGGGCTTCCTGGGCGTTGACCAACTGTTGATCGAGGTCGCGCGGATTGGCCAGGGCGGCCTGAATCGCGTTGCGGGTGATCTCGTCGAACACCATCCGCTTGACCGGCACCTTGGGCTTCAGTTCCTCCATGAGGTGCCAGGCGATGGCCTCGCCTTCCCGGTCCTCGTCAGTCGCGAGATAGACCATTGAGGCTTTCTTGACGAGATCTTTGAGCTTCTTGACCTGGGCCTTCTTCTTGGCCGGAACGATGTACAAGGGCTTGAAATCGTGCGCGACATCCACCCCAATACGAGCCCACTCGGCGTCCTTGTATTCGGACGGAATTTCGGCGGCGGTCGAGGGCAGGTCGCGGATGTGCCCGATGGAGGATTCGACGACGAAGCCAGGCCCCAGGTACTTGGAGATGGTCTTGGCTTTGGCCGGCGACTCGACGATGACCAGGGCGATCCCGTCGGAACGTCCTCGAGACGGTTTCTTGTCGCTGGCAGTCGCCGTTTGGGTCTGTTTATCTGGCATCAGTGGTTGGTCACCGGCTGGGGCTGTGGCCCGCTTGCGCTTGAATGTCCCTGTTTTTACGCCGGGCCGCGTGAGTGATTGCCGACAAACATGTGGGCTCAAGCCCAGCGGCCTTTTTTGAAGCGCCACCCCTCCTGACAGTTATCGGCGGGGTCGGGCGGTCCCTGGAGCGGGAGTATTATAGACAGTTTCGTCCGGAGTCAATGTCAGGTTCGGTTAAAGCTGAAAATGAATCGCAAACGGGATCAGTGTGGGCCCCGGGGCGGGGGGCGGCGGCTCGCAGGGCCCCCTGCCCTTGCTTTTATGGTCCGGTCCAGTATCCTTAACTCCTTTGTCACTATAAAGGAACGCTCGCGAGATCCCAGGAAATTACTGCCATGATGAAATTCTTCCGTAAGTACATGAAGACCATGTTGGCCGTGTTCATGGCCCTGTTGCTGATTGTCTGGTTGGGGGGGGAAGCCCTTACCAGCTTCCTGAACCGCAGCAACGACTTCGCCGAGTTCGTGGTCGGCCATGCCTACGGTCAGCCAGTCAAGACGGCGGATCTCGCCCGGATCACGAGCCAGGAAGAGATTGGGGCCCGGCTAATCGGCCAATACTGGTCTCAGCCGTGGAACGCCATTCTGCCGCGCGCCACGAATGACCTGCAGGTCATCCAGTTCCTCCAGGCCCGGGGGCGCGACCGGCTCAGCGCCGAAGAGTGGTATCTGCTGGAGACGGAGGCCAAGCGCCAGGGGGTACACGTCTCGCAGGCGGAGGTCAACGAATTGAAGGCCGCTTTGCCGGCCGAGGCCCTGAACGCGTTCCGCGAGCAGTTCAAGGTTTCCATTCGGCAAATCGACGATGCCCTGCTGGCCTACCTGCGGGTGTATAAAGCCGCGGCGCGAGCAGTGGATGCGGTGAACGTTTCTGAGGCGGACATCCGGGACTTCGTCCGGAACGTGGGCGAGAAGATCCAGGTCGAGATGGTGGTGGTCGATCCGCAGAAGCTGATCGACACGACGTACCAGCCGACGGAAGAGGAACTGAAAGCGCAGTTCGAGAAGTATAAGGACCAACCGGCGGGGGGGCCGGGGGACTTCGGCTATCAGAAGCCGGAGGCAACGCAGGTCGAGTACATCGAGATCTCGGTGGATGAGTTGGCCAAGACGCAGGAGGTGACTGAAGACCAGGCCTATAGCTACTGGCTTGCCCACAAGACGGAGTTCAAGAGGCCTGCGACGCAGCCGGCCTCGACGCAGCCGACCACTCGTCCCGAGCAGCCCAAGCCTTACGATACGTTCACCGAGGCCAAATCCCTGGTCCGCCAGAAGCTGCAGCAGGACAAGGCCAAGCAGGCGGCCAATCGCTTGGCAACCGACCTGATTCGGCAATTGTCACGGCCGTGGGCGAACCAGCCCACCACGCAGCCGGGCAACTTCAAGCAGCCGCCCGAGAGCGAAATGGCCGGCGATCTGTATGAGAAGCTGGTCGCCCGGTACCAGGAGCGATACCCCGGTGTCTTGAGCTACGGTCGTACCGAGCTGGCTCCCGCGGACCAACTGGCAAGCAACCCCCGGATCGGGCGGGCCAGAGCCTTCGCCGGCACGCCGCAGACCGTGCCGTTCCAGCAGGCAGCGTTCATGGTGGCGGGCCTGAGTGCGGTCGAGGGGCGCAACGATGCCAATGCCCGGCTCTTCCGGAACGTCTACGAGACCTCAGCCGAGCCGCTGGTGGATGCGTTGGGGAACGTGTTTGTCTTCCGCAACATCGCCACACAGCCGGCCGAGGCTCCGGCCTCGTTCGAGGAGGTGCGCGACAAGCTCGTCGAGGATCTGCGGACCATTCGTGCCGGCGAGCAGGCGGAACAGACGGCCCAGAATCTGGCCGAGCGAGCCAAGGGATCGGATCTGAAGACCGCGTTCCAGTCCGATGCCGCGCTGGCGGCCAAGCTGGAGAGCAGTGCCCTGTTGCAGCCCGAGCCGTTCGCTCGGCAGAGCGTGTTCCCGGGACGCAACGGCGGCATGCCTCAGGTGTATGGCACGTTCGTGCCCGGCGTGGGCTTCGATCCGCAACTGGTAGACGCGGCTTTCGAGCTGGCCAGCCGGGCGACCACGACGCAGCCTTCGCCGGTGACCACGCATAAGGACAACCGCGGCCGGCACATCGTCATCCAATACAAGCAGACACTGCCGGTCACGCAGGAGGAATACAACCAGTACCGTGATCTCGCGAGGGACTACCTGTTGACGCAGCGGCGGATCGCCTTCCTGTTCGACTGGTTCTCGCCCGAGAGCATCCACGCCCGGACGGATTGGAAGCCTACTCAGCCGGAGCAGAGTCCGGAGCAGGCGGACCAGCAGGGCGAGCCGGCTGGGCAGGCGGCGTCCTGACTCGGGGTGTAGTCTCGGCCCGGTCCACGAGCCGGCCCCCGTCAATCAGGGATAGAGCGACAGGCCTGTCGGGATCTCGATTCCGGCAGGCCTTCTTCTTGCCCTTCTGGGTAAAATTCTGTAGAAATAGAACGCGGAACCGAAACCTTCTGTCCCTGGAACGTGTCTAGGGAGACGAGTTGCTGCTCAAACGGCGCGGTGAGTATCAAACCATTCGGAAAGGTCTGACACGTCCATCTGGCGAGCGACCGGTGGTTGGACCGGCGGGCGTAACGCCTGGCGATTCGTCTGCCGGTGGGGCAGCCTTGTCGGTCTCGGGCTGTGCAGCGGGCTGTATGCCGCCGAACACGCGGCACTGAAGCCCGGCGACACGCTGGACGATTTGACACTCGAAAGCATCGAGGGCATGACCGTCTCGATGCGTCCGCCGGCGGGCAAGCTTCTGCACGTGCACTGCTGGAACCCGGACGTCCCCAGCAGTGACGACCTGGTACGTTCGCATGAACGCCGGCCCGTACAAAATCAATCGCACGGCCTGCTCGGTGTTGAAGCCGCACGAATGAAATGTCGAAGTCCGAATGACGAATGACGAATGAAGTTATGAGCTGTGGCCGGACGCTGTTATTGACTTAGGCTTCGGCATTCGGGCTTCATTCGACATTCGGCTTCGACATTCGGATTTCTGTCGCTATTCGGGTCTGTCAGCGCTTGATCTGCGACACGACCTGCACGAGCCGGTCGGTATCGACGGGCTTGATCAGATGGGCGGCGAATCCAGCGCTGCGGCTCTGTTCGACATCCTGCTCTCGCCCGTACCCGCTGAGGGCGATGGCCGGCATCTCGCGTCCGCGCGCGTGCAGTTCCCGCAAGAGGTCCACGCCCGTGCCGTCGGGCAGCCCCAGATCGCTGATCAGCAGATCGAACTCGTCCTGCTCGGCCTTCTCCAGGGCCGTCTGGACATCGCCGGCCAGCGTGACCTGGTGGCCCTCGGATTCCAGGACGAGCTTCATCATGTCCGCGGTGTCACCGTGGTCCTCGACCAGCATCATCCGCAATCCGCGGTGTTGAGCCGAGGGCGGCTCGGGTGGCGGAGCGGCCGTGACAGCGGCGTCGACGCGGGGCAGTCGCACCGTGAAGGTCGCTCCTTTTCCCCTGCCTTCGCTGCAGGCTTCGATGGTGCCGCCGTGGAGTTCCACGAGCGACTTGGTGATTGCCAGACCGAGACCCAGGCCGCCGAACTGCCGTGCAACGGGCGCCTGTGAGAATGCGTCGAAGATGTGCTGGAGCGCTTCGGGCTCGATGCCCATCCCGCTGTCGTTCACCTCGACCACCACGTGCCCGGGTTCGGCTCGACAGCGGATGCCGATGCATCCGCCGTGGGGCGTGAACTTGATGGAATTCTTCAGCAGATTCCAAAACACCTGCTGCAGGCGAGCCACGTCCGCCTCCACGACGTAGGGCGGATCGCTCCCCCAGTCCACGCCGAAGTTCAGATCGCGATTCTTGAAGTCGGGGCCGCAGACCTCGGCGGCGCGGCGGATGATCGTATCCAATTCCACCCGCCGACGATCCAGGTCGATCCTGCCGCGGGCAATCCGCGTCATGTCCAGCAGGTCGTCGATGAGCCGGGCTTCGAGTTCCACGTTGCGGCGAATCATCTCGAGGTCTTTGACTGTCTGACTGTCGAGCTCCGGTCTGCGCTGGAGCAATGATACGGCTGCCAGGACGGGGGTGAGAGGCGTTCGCAACTCGTGCGAGAGGACGGCGATGAACCGGTCCTTGGCCCGGCTGGCATCCTCGGCCACCTGCCGGGCGTGTTCGGCAGCCTGTTGAGCCGCCGCCAACTGCTCCTGCAACTGCTTTTGCTCGTGGATCTCGGTACTGGTGCCGAACCAACTGACGATCTGGCCCGATTCGTCGCGTACCGGCAGGGCCCGCCCCAGGAACCATCGGTAGGTCCCGTCGTGGGCTCGCCGGAAGCGATACTCGATTTCGTACGGCTCGCCGGTGGTCAGGCTGTGATGCCATCGGCGTTTGGTTCGCTCGAGGTCATCGGGGTGCAGCCACCTCATCCAGTCATCACCCTTTCCCTGATCGAAGGTGGCGCCCCCGTACTCGTAGCAGCGGCTGTTGAAGTACTCGAGGTAGCCGTCGGGGCGTGCGATCCAGACCATCTGGGGCATGGCCTCGGCGAGCAGCCGAAAATGCTCTTCTCGGCGGCGGAGTTCCTGTTCGGCCTGCTTGCGGAAAGTGACGTCGTAGGCTGCCCCTACGATCGCCGGTCGGCCGTTGTACTCGATGCGCCCGAGGGACATGTCCAGCCAGCGGATCTGTCCATCTTTGGTGAGCAAAGCCACTTCGTAATTGGTGGGCACGGGCTCGCCGAGCTGGCGCCGACGGGCGGAGTCGGCCACTGCTTCGCGCTGGTCCGGGCGAATCAACTCGACGAAGTCCATCGAAAGGATCTCGTCGATGGTGTAGCCGCTGATCTCGGCCAGGTACGGGTTGGCGTAGACGAATCGGTTGCCTTGGACGATCCCGAAAGCGGCCCGCGCGTTCTCGGCGACGATGCGGAATCGCTCCTGGCTTTCCCGCAGCGCCTCCTCGGCGCGCTTGCGCTCGGTAATATCGATTCCGGCGGCGAGGATGGCGGGGCGGCCCTGGTATTCGATACGGACGCCCCAGAGTTCGACCCAGTGAAGCTTGCCGCCTTTATCCAGGAGCTTGTACTCGTAGCTGGGGTCCAGCGGCTCGCCGTTCTGCCGTCGCCGGGCTCGATCGAGGACCATGTCGCGGTCTTCAGGCGGAATCATCTGGGCCAGGTCGAGACACGTCAGTTCCTCTTGGGTGTATCCGCTCAGTTCAAGCAGATAGGGATTCGCGTACAGGACCTGGCGGTCCCGGCAGATGCAGATCAACACCTTGCAGTTTTCCGCGAGCAGGCGGAACTTCTCCTCGCTTTCCCTGAGGGCAACCTCGGCCCGCTTGCGTTCGGTGATGTCGAAACCGGTCCCGATGATGACTCGCTTGC
>Ga0116189_1001942_pt1 | contig 15625 bp, 13 predicted proteins | sample AD_JPNTR3_MetaG_FD_89895 | JGI IMG/M metagenome (GOLD analysis project Ga0116189, IMG submission 89895) | Active sludge microbial communities of municipal wastewater-treating anaerobic digesters from Japan - AD_JPNTR3_MetaG | ecosystem: Engineered > Bioreactor > Anaerobic > Digestate | place... | reverse complement strand
TATCTGAGAGTGAGCCAGTGAGATACCTAAAAAGAGAATCAGAACTGTTTTTTTCCACATAATGGCCCTTTCTGAAAATTAGACACAAATTATTTCTATTAAAATATGCTTTAAAAAAAGAAGACCGCTGTTCAGAAAAATCATATATTTAACTAAGTGTTTACTGTTTATATCAAACGGAGCACAGATGAAAAAACATCCGGCGCGGGACAAGGCCGAGAAACTCATAAAACGACTTCTTTTTGCCGGGGATATCGATACCCTTCCCTCAGTACGGGAACTATCCCGTCAAAGCGGTGCTTCACCGGCTACAGTATGGAAAGTAATTTCTCATCTGCATAAAAAGAAACAACTTGTAACCCGCTGGGGGCATGAGGTCAGGATCGTCAAAAAGGGTGCTGATCCTAAACAACCTGCAGAAAACAGCAAAAAACGTAAGTGGCAACTGATACGGGAAAAAATCTCCAATGATTTTCTTAACGGTTACTATAAACCCGGTACACTCCTTCCAGCTTCTAAAGAGCTCCAGCGTAGATATTCTGTCTCTTATCCTACAGTAAGGAAAGTACTTACCTCTCTTCAGAGTGCGGGAAGTATCGAGAGTGCAGGAAGCGGCTTTAAGATTTCCCGTTATCTTCCGGAAAGGCGTTGGAGACCCAAAATAGTACTGATCTGTGCCGGTTCCCGGTCAGGAATACCAAAGATTGACACAGAAAGGGAGAGGGAATTCTTCTATTTCCTTTCGCTTGAAGCATCCCAGGTGCAGGTAAACCTGGAGCATATTATTTACGAGGACTGGGGCCAGGAACCGGTTTTCTATGCACCCCATAAAGGAACTGGATTGACCGATGATGACAGTGTCCTGGGTTACATCCTGTCATCATGGCATATCAGGGACTATACTGAATGTCTCCGGCGGCTCTCAATATTTCGTAAACCTGTTGCGGTATGGATAGAAAATACTATTACTGATGTCAAGATGATGCATTCGCAAAGGGCATTTTTCAATATCGGTTATTCAACCATCCCTGGCAGACGCATGGGTGAGCACTTTTTGAAGCTGGGCCACAGAGAGATTGCTTACCTGTCTCCATTTCACCGCAGTAAATGGTCACAGGAAAGGTGCGCAGGTCTTTTTGAGGCTTTTAAGGACATGGGAGCGTCTTTCAAAGTGCACCCCTTTACGGAGAGCCAGGCTGCAAGCGAATGGGACTTTCTTGATCTGGCAGAGAAAATGAACAGCATCAGGGAGCAGGAAAAACTCCTGAGCACGATCTCCGGTTCGCTGCATTCATGTCTGAGTCACCGCGTGGAACAGTTCCGTTATGAGGGCATAAAACTTCTGCGTGATTCGCTGATATTGCAGAGCATGGAAAAGCATCTCCTCCATATTCTGGAAAACAAAGATATCACTGCTATTATAGCAGCAAATGATCTCTGTGCTCTTCTTGTACTCGATTATCTCAGGAGCCTCAAGGTCGATGTTCCACGGCAGATTTCACTTGCCGGTTTTGACAACACGTTTGACTCTTTGACAAACAGGCTTACCACTTACAGTTTCAACACCCATTCTCTGGTTCGTGCTATGGTTCGTCATGCTACAGGTGATCCTTTTGCCTCTCATCCCAGAGAAGTACAGTTTTTTGAGGGGGAGGTCATTGAGAGGGCAACCACCCGGGCGTGCTGAATCGTCCAATATGTATCAGGAGATACCCTTTACACAATTGAAGGGAATGTAAACAATCGGGTTACAAAGAATAATAACAGGGTGGGAAACTTATCAGAACGGGATTGCAAGGATTGACGTGATAGGAAGGAGAAGCGGGACTCTGAGTTTTACTCAGTGAGAAACCCGGCTTCTCCGATTGATCCAGGGTATTACCAGTTCTCTGCAAGCAGCTCAAAGTGGGCCTGGGGATGAACACATGCAGGGCAAGTCTTAGGTGCCTCTTCACCCTCATGAATGTAACCGCAGTTGCGGCAACGCCAGACTACTTTGGAGCTTTTCTTGAACACTGTTCCTTCTTCCACGTTTTTAAGAAGTCCAAGATATCTTTTCTCATGCTGCTTCTCAGCAACTGATACTTTTTCAAAAAGAACAGCCACTGCCGGGAACCCTTCTTCTCTTGCTTTAGCCGCGAATGCTGGATAAAGCTCAGTCCATTCCTCATGTTCTCCGCCTGCTGCAGCTTTCAAGTTCTCTGCAGTTGTTCCAATTACTCCTGCAGGATATGATGCTGTAATCTCGAGCATCCCGCCCTCCAGAAAACTGAAGAACCGCTTTGCGTGTTCCTTTTCCTGATTTGCTGTTTCCTCGAAAATATCTGCAATCTGAACGAATCCCTCTTTCCGGGCAACACCTGCGAAATAGGTGTAGCGGGTGCGGGCCTGAGATTCACCGGCAAATGCTTTCAGAAGATTCTTTTCTGTTTCTGTACCTTTGATTGAAGCCATTATTTCCCCTTCGTTTGGTGATATTGATTTAATTATTGAATTATTGTTTTATATAAATGTGAATAAATGGCAGAATTACTGTCAATTAGAAAATTAAAGGTGGATTAATGTAAGAAAAAGGACAGCGAGATTAAGTAATTATTGAGAAATTATTGTATCTGCCGTTAAGTTACTAATTCTTATCCGGGATGAATCTTCTCATAATCCGATATAACCCGGGATTAAAACACCAGATGCTCAAGTAATATCTTTATTGCAATACCGATAAGCACTATCCCACCCAATGCCTCGAACCTTTTTCCGCAAATATCCCCGACTTTTTTTCCGAAGAATACTCCTGCAAGAGAGATGAAAAAAGTGATAATCCCTATTATTATTGCAGGTTTGAGGATGGCAACTCTCAGGAGTGAGATTGAAATCCCCACCGCTAATGCATCGATACTTGTCGCTAATGCCAGGACAGGAAGGAGGCTATAGCAGAAGGGATCGGTCTTTTTCCCGGAATCATCGCACCTGCCGCATGATTCATAGATCATCTTTGCGCCTATTACTGTAAGGAGTATGAAGGCAACCCAGTGATCAAATCTTTGAATGTAATCTGATGCGTAATATCCAATACTCCATCCTGCCAGGGGCATTATCGCCTGAAAAGCCCCAAAAAAGAGTGCCATTCGAAGTGCATATCGCAGACGCATCTTTGCCATTCCGATACCGCTGCTTATCGACACTGCAAAAGCATCCATGGAGAGCGCGATTGCTATTAATGTGGTAGTAATTATCGACATAGGATCAAGAGTATAAATAATTTGATTCGTTAAGACAAAGGCTTTATTAAGAGCAATGGAATTCTTTTTCTCTCTTTTTATCTTTTCTAAATCATGTCAATCCGCTAACCAGGTAAATCATCATCAGTTTTGAATAAACTTGTAATTATTTTTTACTGTTATTTATTTTTAAACTCTTTTTCATTTTCATTTTCATCTTTTCAGGAGGAACGATGCGGCGGTTTTTTACATCAGAAAGCGTATCTCAAGGGCACCCGGACAAGGTCTGTGATCAGATTTCAGATGCCGTCCTCGATGCTATGCTGGCTCAGGACCCGGATTCAAGGGTGGCTTGCGAGACTCTGGTTACAACCGGACTTGTAGTGGTTGCCGGTGAAATTACCAGTAAAGCTGTTGTTGACCTTCAAGATGTAGTCCGCAAAACAATAACTGAAATCGGGTACACCGATTCTGCTCTTGGCTTTGATGCCAATAGCTGCGGTGTGATGATTTCCATTCATCAGCAGTCTCCTGATATCTCTCAAGGTGTCACAGAAGGACAGGGACTCTATTCCGAACAGGGTGCAGGCGATCAGGGTATAATGTTTGGCTATGCCTGTAACGAAACCCCAACCTATATGCCGCTTGCGATCCACTACGCTCATCGCCTGATGGAAGCGCTTACTGAGGCTCGCGAAAAGAAAATTATCCCTTACCTCCGTCCCGATGCAAAATCACAGGTCACTGTCGAATATGACGATCTCAAACCGGTCAGAGTTGATACAGTAGTTATCTCTACACAGCATGCACCTGAAGCTACTCATGAGCAGATCACTAATGATATGATCGAAAAAATCATAAAGAAAGTGATTCCAGCGGAGATGCTTGACTCCAATACAGTCTATCACATCAACCCTACAGGCCGTTTTGTTATCGGCGGACCTCACGGGGATTCAGGTGTGACAGGACGCAAGATTATCGTTGACACATACGGAGGATATGGGGCACATGGAGGAGGGGCTTTTTCCGGAAAAGATCCCTCAAAGGTCGACAGAAGCGCCGCTTATGCTGCACGCTGGGTTGCAAAGAACATTGTGGCAGCAGGGCTGGCAACTCATTGCGAGATACAGTTTTCCTACGCTATCGGTGTTGCCAAACCGATCTCTATCCATGTTGACACTTATGGAACCGGAAAAATCTCTGAACTGAGGATCTGTGAAATTATCCAAAAACTTTTCGACCTGCGTCCGGCAGGAATTATCAAGAGACTTGATCTGAAGAGACCCATCTACCGCGAAACTGCTAGAAACGGTCACTTCGGACGTGAATTTCCCCAGTTTACCTGGGAAAAAACCGACATGGTAGATGCAATACGTAAAGAGGCAGGTCTCTGATAAACAGGTCAACAGGGACAGGTGCCCTGGCAGTGAATCGGCTGTAACAAAGATGTTCAGCGTATCGATGCAGATACCCATTATCGCAGACTGCGAAATGGGTATTTTTTTTAAGTTATAGAATAGAATTTTAAATAATCTGGGAATCGAAAGAGTATTCCTAACCGGAGTAAAAATGTTTAAAATCCTGAAAAAATAGCAGCTTTCGGAACAGGTCTGGCGGCAGAGGATCGAGGCGCCGCGTATTGCCAGAAAAAGAAGAGCTGGACAGTTTATCATCCTGAGGCCAAACGCTGACACTGAGCGCATTCCTCTGACTATTGCCAGCGCAAATCCTGATGAAGGGTGGATAGAAATAGTTTTCCAGGTAGCAGGAAGGACTACTTCTGTTCTGTCAGGTTTTGAAGCAGGGGACAGTATTCTGGATCTGGCCGGACCACTGGGGAGGCCGACTCATATAGAGAAATTCGGAAAGTGCCTCTGTATCGGCGGGGGAGTGGGAGTAGCCCCACTTTATCCAATTATCTGTGCCTTGAAAGACGCGGGTAATGAGGTGGTTTCGATTATCGGTGCCCGTACCAGGGATCTTGTTATTCTCGAAAATGAAGTAAGTGCTGTTTCTGACAGGACTCTGGTTACAACAGATGATGGATCGTATGGCCGCAAAGGCTTTGTTTCCGATGTGTTCAATGAACTGGCAGCCAAGGGTGAGAAGTTCGATATGGCAATGGTGATCGGGCCTGTCATTATGATGAAAGTGACTTCATCACTTACTGTCGCTGCGGGTATTAAAACTTTCGTGTCACTTAACCCTATTATGATTGATGGAACAGGAATGTGCGGTGGATGCAGGGTGACAGTGGGAGGACAGATTAAGTTTGCCTGTGTGGATGGGCCGGAGTTTGATGCCTCCATGCTTGACTGGAAAGAACTGATTAACCGGCTTGGCAGTTACAGGGATTTTGAATCCAGAGCCAGGGAAAAACATGAATGCAGATTGGAAGGTGTTCAGGCATGACTGAAAATCAGAAAAACGGAGATGGCAAGTTTCAGCGCACACCAATGAGGGAGCAGGATCCTGCTGTTCGCAGCAGGAATTTTCTTGAAGTGCCTTATGGTTACTCTGAAGAAGAGGCTGTCAGAGAGGCAAAACGCTGCATTCAGTGTAAAAAACCGCTCTGTGTTGAGGGATGCCCTGTAAATGTAAAGATACCGGAATTCCTGAAACTGATCTCAGAAGGCAGATTCGCCGAAGCAGCAGCCAAGATAAAGGAAACAAATGCCCTGCCTGCCATTTGCGGTAGAGTTTGTCCGCAGGAAGACCAGTGTGAGAAAAGATGTATTCTGGGTAAAAAAGGTGCACCGATTTGCATCGGGAATCTGGAGAGATTCGCGGCTGACTGGGAGCGGCAGCATGGAAAGATAAGAATCCCGGAGATAAAACCTCCAAATGGCAAAAGAGTGGCAATTGTGGGATCCGGGCCGGCCGGGTTGACCTGCGCTGGTGAACTTGTCAAGGAAGGATTCGATGTCACTGTGTTTGAGGCGCTTCATGAAGCCGGAGGTGTTCTCACTTACGGAATCCCGGAATTCAGACTTCCTAAAGAGATCGTGAAGCAGGAGGTCAGTTATCTGGAAAAACTCGGTGTCAAAATCGAAAAAAATTCTGTAATTGGGAAAACAATTAATGTAGATGAATTGCTTGGTGAAGAAAACTTTGATGCTGTCTTCATCGGTTCAGGAGCAGGCCTGCCCTCATTTATGAATATAAAAGGGGAAAACCTGATAGGTGTATACTCTGCAAATGAGTATCTGACCAGAAGCAATCTGATGAAAGCATATCTGGAAGATTCACCTACACCGATCATGAGAGGCAGAAACGTAGTGACTGTTGGTGGCGGAAACGTCGCTATGGATGCCGCCAGAACCGCTCTGCGTCTTGGTGCTGAGAAATCGATCATTGTGTACAGACGCAGTGAACAGGAAATGCCGGCAAGGGAAGCGGAAATTCATCATGCAAAACAGGAAGGAATAATTTTCAATTACCTTTGCAACCCTGTTGAAATCCTGGATGACAGCAATGGTTTTGTGCAGGCGGTTCGTTGTATACGCATGGAGCTTGGCGAGCCAGACTCCTCGGGAAGACGCCGCCCCATTCCTGTACAGGGAAGCGAGTTTGATATTCCATGTGATGTAGTAATTATTGCTATTGGAAACTCTCCTAATCCGTTGATATCTATGTCTACTCCTGATATAAAGATCTCTAAACGGGGTACAATTGAGGCAGATGAAAAAGACGGGCGTACATCGAAAAAATTCGTTTACGCAGGGGGAGATATCGTTACAGGTGCCGCAACTGTCATCCTTGCTATGGGGGCTGGAAAAGTTGCAGCCAGAAGCATTATGGAAGATCTGCTTGTACCTGTTGATCAGCAGAAATTCTCCTGAGGGTCTGCAGTTCAGGTTTTTTTAATGAATCCGGATAACCAGTCTGCCTGGTTCGGGAAGTCTCCGGAACTGATGGAAGTTTTTCCACTTCTTTTCCGGCAGCTTCTTCCCTGAGATCTATTTTCTGGGAGAAAAACGGGAGCAGGTCTTTCAGAGTTATAATTCCTGCAAGCTCCCCGCTATCTATCACCAGAAGTCTTCCTGTCGCATTTTTGCACATCATGTCTATCGCCTGTATAACATCGGCAGAGGAGGAGACGGAATTGGTTTCGTCACAAATGTCTGTTGCATCAGCAACAGTGAGACTACTCCAGGAGCTCTCCGGAATATTTCTTATTTTTTCCGAAGTGATACAGCCCAGAATCTGATTGGAGGAAGTGACAGGAAAAATTCCGGAATGATATCTGTAAAGATAGGATGTAACAAACTGATCTATTGGCAATTGTGAAGGTACAGTTACCGGATTCAGTCTCATGAATTGTGAGACCTTCTCCCCTTCAAGATTATCTCTGAGTGAAAACTGTTTTCTTGACAACACAATTCCCTCTCTAAGTATGGCTCCTGTAAGTATCCACCAGATTCCAAATGCCAATGACCCTCTGTAAACAACCACGGTTCCACCCGCAATCAGAATAATTGCAAGAAAATGTCCGCTGAGTCTTGATATATTCGAAACAGTCCGATGACTCTTTGTATACATAAAAAGTGCGGATTTAAGAATTACAGCTCCATCAAGAGGAGAAGCAGGAATAAGGTTTATTCCCGCGATTATGATATTGATGGCTGCAAGATGATCGAGAATAAAAAGAAGTGGTCCGGGCCAGTTCCTGTGCAATCCGATCAGGAATAAACAATACCACAGGCATGCTGTGATTATGCTTGACATGGGGCCTGAGAGTGCAGGAATAAGTGCTTTGCCGTCATCGAAGTTTCTCTTTTCGTCTGATATCCCTCCAAAGGGCATCAGGATTCGTATTCCTGGAGAGATGCCATACCTGTATTCGGCCAGGATATGTCCGGTTTCATGCAGGATCAAAGAGAGCAGAAGACCTGCAACTCCTGCAATTCCCCACCATACAGATGTGTCAGAGGGGAGAACTGGAACGTAAAAGGGGAGGGCATCTTTCCGGAATGACCAGACAATCAGAAAGATTATAATCACCCAGCTTTCATGAATTCGGAGAAAACGGAATGAATTCAGAACCGGGTTACTCGACTTCATCTCCTCATTTTTCCTCAACTGGAGATTGTATTTTCCTGAAGCTTCTTTCTGATCCTTATTTCAGGACCGGAGTAGGGAGGAGTTTTCGTTCTCTCCATTGTGAATTTTGAATAACCGGAAGTTATATCCTGAATAAAATCTTTGGATAGCTTGGAGAGAGTAACAAGGAGTTTTTTAGTTTTATCGTCTTCTTCCAGAGCGGCAAGACTGATATAGAGGCTAAGATCCTTTTCGGCTCTGCTGTTTGCAAATCTCAGTATCGCCTCCGGAGTGCAGTTAGTAAGATCTACACTCTTATTTTCATCAGAAATGCTGATATTGTTGTAATCGTTGAATGAAATCGGTTTTTCGCGATTGTTGGTAGCAAGCATTTCCAGTACAACGTGCTGAACACGTTTTTTTCCTGCCAGGTAGTACAGGAAGAGTTTGTTTTTGGAATCTTTACAAGTCTTTGCCTGGGATTCATAGAGAAGTGCGGTTTCGATTATGCGATGAAGAGCGAATTTCAGGAAATCGAGATAGCGCTCATTGTTCATGATTGGAACTCCATAATTTACTGGTTTCTGGTAAACGGAATTGTGAATCATAAAGGCTCCAGGAAATGGTGAATCCTTTTAGACAACAAATATTGTGCCAAGAGAGAAAAACAGAGATACACTGCAGGAGAACTCCTGCAGTGAGAGAGAGTGCTTCCCAAAATGAGAAAGTATTTCTAAAATGAGAACTTATGCTGGGGTCTGTTGCTGTTGCTGGATCTTATCGAGTTTACGATATAGAGAGGAAAGAGAGATCCCCAGAGCGTTGCTTGTCTCGTATTTGTCGCCGCTGAAATGTTTCAGTGCAAGCATTATATGGTTTCTCTCAATTTCTTCGAGATTCCATGTGTAGGTTAACTCTTTCTGCCCTGGAGTGCTTGTTTTCTCAAGTCCGGGGAAATGAGCAACTGAGAGAGGTTCGTTCTGGGCCAGAAGAAGTCCGCGTTCCAGCATGTTTCTGAGTTCTCTTATATTTCCCGGCCAGGGATAATTGATCAGGGTTTCAATCACCTTGTTGTCCAGGGGGAATTTGTCATAAGAGTAGCTGACCAGAATGTGCTTTATCAGCCCCGGCAGGTCCTCTTTTCTCTCCCGCAGTGGCGGAAGGTTAATGGGGAAGATGCAGATGCGGTAATAGAGATCTTTTCTGAAGCTGCCGTTTACAGATGCTTCGGTCAGGTTGCGGTTTGTGGCACAGATAAGTCGGAAATCGGATGTACGGACCTTGTTTTCGCCGATCCTGCGATAGGATTTCTCCTCAATTGTTTTCAGAAGCTGAGCCTGTACCTCAAGATCCATATCCCCGATCTCATCCAGAAACAATGTTCCACCGTCAACAACCTCGATGAGTCCGGGACGATCTTTTATAGCAGAAGTGAATGCTCCTTTGGCATGCCCGAAAAGCTCGCTTCTGAGCAGTTCGCCCTTGAGACTCGAGCAGTTTACTTCTACGAAAGCCTCGTTTTTACGGGCACTGTGATCGTGTATCCAGCGGGCAAGAATCCCTTTTCCGGTACCGGTCTCCCCATGAAGCAGCACAACTGTGTTGTTCATCGCGGCAACATTGGCATATTGAATGATTTTCTCTATTGCAGGGCTGTTGCCAAAAAACGGTTCCGCTTTCTGAGGGGCAAGACGCTGATAAATGGAGTCCCTTCTGCGGAGTTCCTCTACCTCCAGACTCTTTTTAATGCTTATTACCAGATCATCCATGTTTACCGGCTTGGTGAGGAAATTGTGGGCGCCATATTTCATGGCCTTAACCGCTGTCGGGATATCGCTCAGACCGGTTATTACTATGATTGCAAGATTCTCGTATGTACTGTGAAGCTCTCCTATCCACTCTATGGCATTTCCATCCGGAAGCTTCAAATCCAGGAGAATTGCATCAAAGTGTTCAGAGGATATCAATGATTTTGCGTCTTTAAGGCACTTTGCAGTCTCTATTGAAAAACCACCTTTTGTCAGATACTTGGTGTAACCAAAAAGTGTGGCTTCCTCATCATCCACTATGAGTAATCTGGGTGTTTTCATTTTTTCTCTCCGATTTGTTTGGAAGATGAGACTTGTTTAATCCTTAAAAATTTTAACCGCATTCAAAATAGTTTCTGTACTCCAAGGCTTTCATCAAAAAAATTAGGAAGCAAAAACAGTGACCATTTTTCCCTCCTGCAAACAACTATACATATGATAATATGCCCGATATCCGGACTAACAGGAATTTCCCTGCATGAACCATACCAGTATCTTCTCCCAAAAAAGAGTACCCCTCCCTCTTTATCCCTTCACGGGCAGTTGTTATTTTTTCAGGCTCTTGAATATTTCCTGTATGAGGTGAAAAGATGAGTCTTAAAACTGCCTGGCATCGAACTCACACTTGCGGTGAACTGACTGCCAAAAATGATGGTGAGACGGTAATTCTCAATGGATGGGTACACAACTGGCGTAATCATGGTGGAATAATCTTTATCGATCTGAGAGACAAACAGGGGATTACACAGGTTGTTTTCAGTCCAGAATCAGATGCGAATCTGGCCGAAGATGCCTCTCAGCTAAGGCATGAATATGTAATAGCAGTGATGGGAACGGTGAGGAAACGCCCGGGTAATATGGCAAACCCGCGCATGGTCACCGGAGAGATAGAAGTCGTTGCAAAAGAACTGGAGGTGTTCAATACCTCCGCCACTCCGCCATTACATATTAATGATCCTGACATCTCGGAGTCAGAGGAACACAGATTTCGCTACCGCTATCTTGACCTCCGTCGCCCATCCCTGCAGAAAAATATCCTCTTCAGACACAAGGTCACCGAAGAAGTACGAAAATACATGTGGAGTAACGGTTTTACGGAAATAGAAACACCAATTCTTATGAAAAGTACTCCTGAGGGGGCGAGAGATTTCCTTGTGCCAAGCCGCCTTAACAAGGGTAAGTTTTACGCGCTTCCTCAATCTCCGCAAACCTATAAACAGATTCTTATGGTTTCCGGATTCGACAGGTACTTTCAAATAGCACGATGTTTCAGGGATGAGGATCTGCGGGCTGACCGTCAGCCGGAATTCACTCAGATAGACGCGGAGTTATCATTTATCGATGAGAACGATATCTACTCGATTTTCGAAACTCTTATGGTAACTCTTTTCAGAAACTGCCTGGGTAGGGAGATCCCTCAGCCGTTTCCCAGCATGACCTATCAGACAGCTTTCCGCACCTATGGATGTGACAAACCGGATATCAGATTCGGCCTGCCGATAAAGGATGTCACCTCTATCTTTTCTGCATCTGGGTTTAAGGTCTTCAGTTCTGTTGTCGAAAGCAAAGGTTTTATTGCTGCTATAGCTGCCAGCGGTTTCGCCGACTTGACACGTCGTAACATTGACGATCTTACGGCTCTTGTCGGTAGATTCGGTGCAAAAGGACTCGTATGGCTGCGTATTACAGATGAGGGGGTGGAAGGGCCCTCGAAAAAATTCCTTTCCGAAAGTGAAATAACTTCACTTATGGAAGAGACCGGGGCTAAAGCAGGAGATATGGTGTTTATTGTAGCCGCCCCGGAGAAAATCTGTTTCACATCTCTGGGACAGTTGCGCCTTGAACTTGCCAGAATGAAAAATCTTACCTCTAAAGATGACTTCCGGTTTCTATGGGTGAATCATTTCCCTCTGTTTGAATTCAGTGAGGAGGAGCAGCGTTATACATCAGTACATCATCCATTCACAGCTCCTCTGGAAAGTGATATAAACCTTCTTGACACACCTGAATTCTATAAGGCGCGTTCACGCGCATACGATCTGGTGCTTAATGGCTTCGAACTGGGTGGGGGGAGTATTCGAATACACCGCAGAGAGGTTCAGCAGAAGATATTTAATCTTCTGGGAATCAGCACAGAAGAGGCTGAGAACAAGTTCGGGTTTCTTCTGAAAGCTTTGACATTTGGTGCTCCTCCTCATGGGGGAATAGCATTTGGTCTGGACCGACTGGTGATGGTGATGCTTGGTCTGGACAGCATAAGAGACACTATTCCTTTTCCTAAAACGACTGCCGGCATCTCTTTGATGGACAATGCTCCTGATACTGTTGCTCAGAAACAGCTAAGCGAGCTGGGTGTCAGGCTTGAGGAGGAAAAGGGGTGATGTCTGCCGGGAGTGGAAAACAGGGATCAAAGGGAGGTTTCTCTATGCCTATTTTCCTTGACTTGCCAATTACTTAGAAACTATTATATAAAAACTACTTGAACTGGAATACTACTTTCCGAAATAAACAGGAGGTTTCAATGTCTGTTGTACGTACTCTTTCCCGTGTACTTCTGATTGGTTCTTTGCTGTTATGGGGGTTGAGCGGATGTACGAAAAAACCGACCACTGAAGAAACTGGGAAGCTGGAAGAAGCAAGATCAGCCGCTGAGAGCGCCGAGAGGAAACTCTCTGAGCTTCGTCAGGAAAGAATAGCTCTTGAGCAGCAGCTTCAGGGAAAACAAAAAGAGCTTGATGGGCAGAAGGAAGAGCTTAACAGCCTGAATGCAGACTCCGAGGAAGCTGCCGAGTAATCAGAGGTGCAGTCTGGCTGAAAGCTGTAATTGACAAGGCACCATCTTTCCGGCGCAGATAACAGTACTTACCTACAAGAACAGGAGCTAAGAGGCTTCTCTGCAAGATTGTGAAATTGCTCATGAGCAGACAGCTCAGGAGCAATTTCAGGTTGTCTGGTGAAACCCCCGGATCACGGGATCTGATCTTTACAAGACAGATTCTTCGATACCACAAAAAAGCACGGGAGAACCCGGTGCAGAACTTTTTTTCATGATGAATTCCGTTGTTCTTTTCCCGGCTTAACGGTCCTGTTCAGGGGAGCTTTTTCCCGATGATTTTTGAAAACAGGATGAAAAGTATGTATTTTCATTACAGTATAACCCAGAGGGAAATGCGTAAGCTCGATTTGAGACTGATGTTTCCCCAGGGTAACATTTTCGGAGAGGAAATCTGATCAGCTCTGACATGTTAAAGGGTTCCAAGAAAACACGCAGGGACACACGGTCTCTGAAAGTGATCCGTATTGGAAATAAGTTCCGGATTCGCCTGCCATCGTTTCTCTCCCCGCCGCTTTTTGTTCTTCTTGGAACAATCCTCGCTGTCGTTCTTCTTTTCCCTTATACCGAAACTGTCCAATCCTTTGATCTTCCAAAACTTGGTGAAGCCGCAAAAGAAACAATAATCGCCCCCTTCACATTTGACATTGTGAGGTCTCCGGAGGAGCTTGAGAAGGAGAGAAAGAAGGCGATGAGTCAGGTTCTGGCTGTGCTTGATTATGATACAGGTGTCAGAAAGACGGTAAATAACAGGTTTTTTGAACTTCGTAACGCCATAATCAAACATCTGGACAGGGAAGCAACAGATTCTGCAAAAAGCCTTATCAGGCAGACATTTTCGAAGGAGATATCTGAAAACACATTCAACATCCTTCTGAGACGCCCATATCTGCTCGATGATGCAATGCTGCTGGCAGACGAACTGCTTGAAAAGGGAATCTCTGCAGTGCTGCTTGTTCCGGACATGAAAAAGCTGACTCAGCTCAGGTCGACATATAATACATCTTTTGAGCAGCATCTTTTCTATGATCGTGAGTATGTTTCTCTCAGGCGTGATTCAGTAGAAAAGACAGTCTCCACAGAGGAAATCCCGGTTAAGGAAATAGCTCTGGAGAACTGTATAAAGCGTCTGAGGAATGTCAGAAAGCTTGATGATGAAGCGCTCAACACAATCTACGAGCTGCTTTTTGCATACTGCCGTCCCAATGTGAGAGTAAACGGGGCAGCTACGATGCAGCGTCGTCAGAAGGCAACTCAGGATATCCTGGAGATAAGCGGCAAGGTTATAAAAGACACCGAAATTGTAAGAAAACATCAGGAAGTCACAGCAGAGGTGATCCAGAAACTCAGTTCTCTGCAAAGAGCACTGGATGTGCTGGGAAATGTTCAGGAGAAGCGCAAAGTGAAGGCCGGGAATGCAGGACGGCTGCTATTGACGCTGCTGCCTCTCCTTTTTGTTGCTGTTTACATAAGAAGGTTCGATCAGAAGCTCATGAAAAACAGCAAACATCTTATGGCCCTTGCTTTACTGCTGGTATTGCAGCTTCTTATAATCAGGGCGGGGATGTTGATTGCGCCGAAGTTGTTCGAGGGGATGAGTGAGATGGGGTCTCTGGTGCCGGAATATCTGATCCCTCTTTCTACCGGTTCCCTTCTGGCATCGATTCTTTTCAGTCTGGAGATCAGCTTCATTTTCACTCTTTTTGTGAGCATCTTTTTCGGAATGATAATGGGCTTTAACCATTTCTTTTTTCTCTATGCTTTTCTGGGGGGGATTATCGCCTGCTTTATGGGATGTAATATCCGCTACAGATGGCATTTCTTCAAGGTGATTGCTCCTGTTGCAATAATCTATATGATTGTGATTTCTATCTGGCATATTATTGGTTTTAAGATGTCAGTCGTTGAATTGTTCCAGAATTACGGACTTTTGCTTATCAGTGTGATCGTGTCAATTTTCCTGGCGATGATGTTTACACCGGTTTTCGAGAGGTTCTTTGATATCACTACTGATATGACTCTTGTGGAACTCTCGGATATGAATAATCCCATTTTAAAGAGGCTCTCTATTGAGGCTGCGGGAACTTACAATCACAGTGTGCTTGTGGGGAACCTGGCAGAATCCGCAGCCCAGAGGATAGGTGCCAATCCGCTCCTGGCCAGGGTGGCTTCTTACTACCATGACATAGGAAAAATAGAGAAGGCGGATTATTTTGTTGAGAACTGTTTGACGGTAGACAGAAGCAGGCATACCAAGCTGGCGCCTTCGATGAGTGCTCTGATAATATGCTCGCATGTAAAGGATGGTGTTGAACTGGCACGTAAGCACCGTATTCCCAAGGTGATTCAGGATATAATCATGCAGCATCATGGAACCAGTACGATTTCCTTTTTCTATGAAAAGGCGCTTGAGCAGGATCAGCACAAGCAGGTTCAGCCCGAGGATTTTGCATACAGCGGACCGATTCCGCAGACCAGGGAGGCTGCGATTATCATGCTGGCTGATTCAGTCGAAGCTGCATCGAGGAGTCTGGGAACAAGCTCTCCCAAGCTTCTGCGTGAGCTGGTGAAAAAGATTATCAGAGACAAGTTTATTTCATCACAACTGGATCAGAGCGATTTGACTTTACGGGATCTGGATGAGATTATAGAAGGATTCATGCCGGTTTTGCAGGGGATTTTTCATTCCAGAGTTGAGTATCCTAACAGAGAAAAAGGAGTGT
>Ga0116189_1001939_pt1 | contig 15635 bp, 14 predicted proteins | sample AD_JPNTR3_MetaG_FD_89895 | JGI IMG/M metagenome (GOLD analysis project Ga0116189, IMG submission 89895) | Active sludge microbial communities of municipal wastewater-treating anaerobic digesters from Japan - AD_JPNTR3_MetaG | ecosystem: Engineered > Bioreactor > Anaerobic > Digestate | place... | reverse complement strand
TGGCAGGCGTCGCAGCCAGCCTGGCAGCCAGCACGGCAGCTATCCTGGTAGCCAGTGGTAGCCAGCACGGCAGCCGGTCTGGCGGATGGCGAGGAATTTGTCGGATCTGGGGGCAGGGACATGGCGACTAAGGATTATGTCTTCCACCTGGGCGATGTGGTTCGGATGAGAAAACCGCATCCCTGTGGATGTCTTACATGGGAAGTGCTGAGGGTGGGCGCGGACTTTCGCATCAAGTGCCAGGGCTGCGGACGTGTGGTCATGTTGCCTCGACCGCAATTCGTGAAGGGTGTTCGGGAGATCGTGTCAACCTCTGCAGGAGGCGATTCGCATGCTGAGCCTGGGGATCGTGGGCCTGCCTAACGTGGGCAAATCGACGCTATTCAACGCGCTGACGCGCGGTCGGGCCCAGGTTGCCAATTACCCGTTTACTACGATCGATCCCAATGTGGGGGTAGTCGAAGTGCCGGACGACCGGCTCGCGCAGGTGGCGCGGCTCGCCGGAGCCGAAAAGGTGACCCCGACTGTGGTCCAGTTCGTGGACATAGCAGGACTTGTCAAAGGGGCGAGCCGCGGGGAAGGGCTGGGAAACAAGTTTCTGTCTCATATAAGGGAAGTGGATGCAGTGGCCCACGTGGTTCGTTGCTTCACCGATCCCAACGTGGCCCACGTAGACGGCGCGCTCGATCCCGTTCGCGACATGGATATCGTAGAGACAGAGCTTATCCTGGCTGATCTGGACACGGTGGGCAGAAGGATAGCCAAGACGGAGCCAATGCTGAAAACAGGCGACAAGAGGTACAGATTCGAGCTGGACACTCTAATGGAACTGAAGGGATTGCTGGAATCCGGGCGACCGGCGCGCGAGATGGATCTGCCTTTCGAACGTCTCCAGTTGGTAGAGAGTCTCTTCCTACTAACGATGAAGCCGACGATGATCATAGCCAACTTGCCGGAGGAGTGTGCAGACCGGCTTGATGAGGCCGCAGCGGAAATCTCGTTGCGTGAGGGCGTGCCTGTTATTCCCGTCTGCGCGGAGTTGGAGCGACAGCTCGGCGAATTGGAACCGGAGGACGCCCGGGCTTACCTCGCTTCTCTTGGCATTGAACGTTCTGCGTTGGATAGCGTTGTTACAGCCGGGTATCGTCTGCTCGATCTCATAACGTTTTTCACCATAAAGGGAGCTGAAACGCGCGCATGGACTGTGCGACTGGGCACTTCCGCGCCGAAGGCGGCAGGGAAGGTCCACACCGACATGGAGCGTGGTTTCATACGCGCCGAGGTCATTCAGTGGGATCTACTGCTGCAGGAAGGTTCCTTCGGCGCCGCTCGTGATCATGGGCGCGTCAGGACCGAGGGCAAGGACTATGTCGTTCAGGACGGCGATGTCATTCTATTCAGGTTCAACGTGTGATCAGGGCGTTGTTCTGGAAATATCACCCGTACGGTGGGTTGCGCCTCCCCGGGCCTAATGTTATAATTCATCTCGCAATCCCTGCTCCGCGCGTGACGCGGGGCCGAAGTCCGAGGGGAGGTGAAGTCAGTGCACGCCTACGAGTCAATGTATATCCTGAGTCCCACGTTTGGCGATGAGGAGATCGATGGTCTGATCTCCAAGTTCGACGAGCTGATAAAGTCAAACGGCGGAGAAGTCACCAAGACCGACCGCATGGGTAGGCGCAGGCTGGCGTATGTGATAGGGGATCATACCGAAGGGTATTATGTTATCCTCTATTTCAACGCAACTGCCGATATCGTGGCCGAGCTGGAGCGCGTCTACAAGATCACCGACGGCGTGGTACGCTACCTGATCATCCGCAAGGACAAATGACTCCTTGCCGGGCCTAAATTTGAGGCAGGGTGGTGTTGTCATGAACAGGATCGTACTGGTGGGTCGCTTGACACGCGATCCGGAACTCCGCGTGACGCAGAACGGCGTAAGCGTAGCCAGGTTCACTGTTGCAGTCGACAGGCCTTTCGCCAGTCAGTCAGGCGAACGCGGGACTGACTTCATCGACGTGGTGGTCTGGCGCAAGCAGGCAGAGACGGTGGGCACCTATATGAAGAAGGGCCGTCTTGTCGCTGTGGAGGGAAGACTTCAAGTCCGTACCTACCAGGCTGCCGATGGGCAGAAGCGTAGGGCGTGGGAAGTAATAGGCGACAGGGTGGAGTTTCTGGACCGAGGGCCTGACTCTGCAGCGCGCGTTCCAGCGGTGGAGGAACCGCCTTTCCCCGAACCGGGTGAAGACGGCGAGCCCACGTTCGGAGACGAAATCGATCTCGGCGAGCCTTTCTAGGCACCACGCGCCGCTGCTTCAGCTATTGGGGGGACATCACATTGAAGCGTGAAAGAGGACGCAGATCCAGAAGGCGAGTCTGCTCCTTCTGTGTGGACAAGGTCGAACATGTCGACTACAAGGATACTGCCAGGCTCCGCAGATATATCTCGGAGAGGGGCAAGATAATGCCTCGCCGCATATCCGGCAACTGCGCGAAGCATCAGCGCCAGGTTACCCTGGCGATCAAACGCGCCCGTCACGTTGCGCTGCTCCCGTTCACTGCGGAGTAGCAGGCGATTGCCGCCGGGCTGCAGGCGGGCAGCTGGGGCCTGCCAGGCTTCAGTATCAGCCGAATCCGAAAACTCTTTGGAGCCTCCGGGTCCAAAGAGTTTTCTCGCACATATCCCTTGCCACGTGCGCTCGGCAGGATTTAGCGCCGAGCATCGAGAACGAACGGCATCGAGAACCGATAGCTACGAGGTTGCGTGCGTCAGGTGTGCATCCGTGCGTCAGCCACGAAACTAGGCATGGGCTTCCTACACGTGGGCAGGGAGGAATTGGGATGGGACACCAACGTGACACCGACATTGCGCGTAGTTTCAAGACAATTGACTGGCTCAAGGCCGAGGTGCTGGGGAGTGTAGCTTCAGTGTACCGCTCCCTGGCAAGCACCGATGAGGATCCGCGTGCGTCGGATCTTGCCAATGCAATCATCGGCTGCTATCTGTTGGCCAAGCGGCTGGGCATTAGCTATGCCGCCCTTGACGAGCAGATTAACATCAACATTCGGGAGAACATACAGAACGGACACGAAGTCGAGCAGTGGTACAAGGACTTCAGTGCACTCGCGAGCCACAGGAAGGGGCGTTCCAGTTGAACTCACCGCGCACTGAGCGAACCAGGGCGCTCACTGAAGGGGCGCTTCTGGCTGCCCTTACGATAGTGATGTACGTAGCCGACATATACACCAAACTGCTGCTGTACGTAATACCTGTTCCCGTAGCGATCCTGGTTATCAGGAACGGCATGCGTACCGGCGTCCTTGCCACTCTGGTAGCGGCTCTGGGCGTGGGCGCGATCCTCGGTCCGATAGATGGCCTGATCGTGCTGGTCCGTGTGGGTTTCATAGGGATCGCCCTCGGTGCGCTGCTTGCCAGGAAACGCTCGTGGCTCATCTCTCTCGCGGGCACTTCAGCAGCCAGTCTAGCTGCCTTTGTGAGCGACTTCCTGCTGGCGTCATGGGCGTCGGGGCTTTCGCCGGGCGCCATGATAGCCAAGGTTCAGGAGGTGTTCACCGAGGCCGGGCAGCGTACTATGGAACTGTACCAGAAGATGGGCGTGCCGCAGGAGTCCCTAGGGTTGGTCAGGCAGATGACTGAGTTGATGCCGGTTTGGCTCAAGACGTTTCTCCCAGCCGTGCTGGTGATTGGCTCAGTCTTCTCGGCGTCGATAGCATATGCCGCCACGCGCTGGATTCTCGTGAGAATGAAGCGCAATGTCGAGCCCATTCCGCCTTTCGCTTACTGGAGAATCGACTGGCGCTGGGCATGGGGGTTGATAGGCGCGCTAGTGCTGGCCTATGCTGTGCCTGCGGTGAATCTTGGTTTCGTGCGCTCCCTGGCGGCAAATGCGGTCGCAGTCTATGTCATGGTCTATTCCTTATGCGGAATCGCAGTGCTCTGGTCGGTGCTAGGGTCTATGAATGTTCCCAAGGGGTTCAGGGTGATCCTTGCCCTGTTCATCTACATGACTCCGCCCTTTAACTGGCTTCTGCCCATGGCCGGTCTGCTCGATGGCTGGCTCGACTTCAGGAAACTTGCGTCGCGAGCATAATGCCCTGTCCGGCAGAGATGCATCGGCAAGATACGCGCAGCATACGGAGAGGAGGTAGCGGGTGAGTCACGGTTCGCCCGCGGGCACACATGAAAGTAGTCCTTCAAAAAGACGTTCCGGGGCTTGGCAAGAAGGATACGGCAGTAGACGTGGCCGAAGGCTATGCGCGCAACTACCTAATACCCAGAGGACTAGCCCTTCCAGCATCATCGGCGGCGCTCAAGCGGATCGAGGTGATTCGAGACGCGGAGCGGCGCAAGGAGGCACGTGAGGAAGCTAAGGCCAGAGAAGACGCTCGCAAGCTAAAGGAGCATGGCGTCACGATTAGGGCCAAGGCAGGCGAGAAGGGCAGGTTGTACGGTTCCATCACCTCCAAGGACGTAGCCGATGCGATCCGGGCGGTCATCGGTGTGGATGTGGATCGCCGAAAAATCGAGCTCAAGGATCCCATCAGGGAACTTGGGGAACATATGGTGACTGTAAAGCTCTTCTCCGGTGTGTCGGCAGATGTTATGATTACTGTCGTGCCGACGGAAGAAAGCCGCTAGGTCGCGTGACCGCCGGCGCGCTATCATAGCGCATGCGCTGGGGGAGGAATTGCGTCATGAAGTCGCTCGTTGACAAGATCATCAAGATGGGGAGCAGGAACCTGGCCGATAAACTCCAGGGCGACGAGCAACTCATGCGGCAGGTAATGTCCATGTTCGGGATACTCTCAGACCTGTACGGCCCCGACAAGCTAGTGCTCAAGGCCGGAAAGCTGGATGCGCTCGATCTGATGCGCTCATCCAAGATAGAAGATCGCATACTCGCGCTCGAGCGCTTGGTTTTTGAGGATCCCACTATTGACAAGGTGCACAAGCCTGATGAATACGAAGCCGTCCTGTCAGACATAGAAGACGAGATAGCCGACACTATAGCCCGACGGCGTGTGGAAGATAAGATCGAGAAGCGGATCTCGGACCGCATGCAGCAGAGGCACGAAGATTACGTGAACGAGATCAAGATGCAGATATTGAAGGAGGATTCAGGCCCCGACACGCCGGAGACCCTTCGCAAGCTGGAGGAGCTAGAGCAGCTCGAAGCGAGGCAGCTGGCGAGGTCTGCCATGGAGATCATCCGTCCTGCGTCGATGTCGGAGATCGTGGGTCAGGACCGCGCGGTTAAGGCGCTTCTGGCCAAAGTGGCCTCCCCATTTCCGCAGCACGTGATCTTGTATGGTCCGCCGGGAGTGGGAAAGACCACGGCGGCGCGTCTGGCGCTGGAAGAGGCGAAAAAGGTCAAGCTGGCCCCGTTTGCAGCCGACGCGAGGTTTGTAGAGGTGGACGGCACGACGCTGCGCTGGGATCCGCGTGAGGTCACCAATCCGCTGCTGGGGTCGGTGCACGACCCGATCTACCAGGGGGCCAAGCGCGACCTTGCGGAAGGCGGGGTGCCCGAGCCCAAGCTGGGCCTGGTTACGGACGCTCACGGTGGTGTGCTGTTCATAGACGAGATAGGGGAGATGGACCCGATTCTCCTAAACAAGCTGCTCAAGGTCATGGAAGACAAGCGGGTTACCTTTGATTCGTCTTACTACGATCCGGCCGACCCCAATGTACCCCAGTACATCAAGAGACTGTTTGAGCAGGGCGCGCCGGCGGATTTCGTCCTCATAGGCGCCACGACGCGTGACCCGGACGACCTAAGTCCGGCGCTGCGCTCGCGCACGGCTGAGGTCTTTTTCGAACCCCTAACTCAGAAGCACATCCAGGAGATCGTGACGAATGCCGCAACTAAGCTGGGTGTGAAAATCGACTCCGACATCCCGGCAATAGTGAGCGACTATACGATCGAAGGCCGAAAGGCCACCAGCCTGCTGGTGGACGCTTACGGGCTGGCGCTTTTCCGTCAAGTGCAGTCTGACGGCGCCAGCGCCGGCGGCGTGACAATCACGAGGGCCGATCTGGAGGAGACCATCAGGCTGGGGCGATTGTCGCCCTACGTGCATGCCCGGGCGTCGCATACCTCCGACGTTGGCAAGATATTCGGCCTGGGGGTTGCTGGCTTTCTGGGCTCGGTCATCGAGATCGAGGCGGTTACGTTCCCTGCGCGGGAAGAGGCCAAGGGCGCGATCAGGTTCAATGAGACTGCCGGCAGCATGGCGAAAGACTCAGTGTTCAACGCGGCGTCTGTGTTCAGGCGGATCACAGGGCAGGATATGGCCGACTACGATGTGCACGTCAACGTAGTGGGCGGCGGCGATATCGATGGGCCGTCCGCAGGAACTGCAGTGCTTCTCGCTATACTAAGTTCAGTCTATTCCTGCCCCATCAGGCAGGACGTGGCCGTCACGGGCGAGTTGTCAATCCAGGGCAAGGTGCGCGAGGTGGGCGGCATATTCGAGAAAATCTACGGAGCGAGGCAAGCGGGCATACGCAAGGTGATCATGCCGGCCGAAAACGCCAAAGACGTTCCCAGCGACATAACCGGCATAGAGGTGGTTCCGGTTGCGAGTGTCTCCGAGGCTTTTGCCCACGTATTTGACGGAGACATAGACTTCCGCAAACCAGACGAGGAGTGAGAGACTTGGCATCTGTAGGTGTAGCAGGCGTTGAACGCGTGCCGCCTCAGAGTCTTGAAGCGGAGCAGTCGACCATCGGTTCGATGCTTCTGGATAAAGAGGCGATCGCGACGGCTGCAGAGATCCTGGTCGCCGAGGATTTCTACAGAGACGCCCACCGAGTAATCTTTGACACCCTGATTGAGCTGTTCAACCGCGGCGAACCGGCCGACCTGATCACTGTGACCGAGGAACTCCGCACACGAAATGCGCTCGAACGCGTGGGCGGAGCATCATACATAAGTACCCTGGCGAACTCTGTGCCCACATCGTCCAACTGCGAGTTCTACGCAAAGATCGTGAAGAACAAGTCCATACTGCGGGCGCTGGTAGCTGCGGGCGCCGAGATAGCCGCGCTGGGCTACGACGTGTCGGCTGATGTTGACAACTCGCTAGACAAGGCAGAGCAACTAATATTCCGGATCGCACAGAGCGGCGAGGCGGGCACGGTGGCAGACATGAAGACCGTGCTCATGAGCACGTTCGACCGGATAGAGCGGCTCTATTCCACCAAGGGTGCGCTCACAGGGCTGCCGACAGGGTTCGTTGAACTGGACAATATGCTCTCCGGGTTGCAGCCGTCTGAGCTGGTAGTAGTTGCCGCGAGGCCGTCTATGGGCAAGACGGCGCTTGCACTTAACATAGCGGAGCACGTGGGCCTAAATGAGAGGAAGCCTGTCCTCATATTCAGCCTTGAGATGTCGCGCGAGCAGCTGGCTGCCAGAATGCTGTGTTCACAGGCCAGCGTGGACGGGCAGCGCCTTCGCCGTGGGAACCTCACCGAGGCAGACTGGCCGCGGCTTCCCAATGCCCTGGGCCGTCTGAGCGAGGCGCCGGTCTTTATCGACGATACCCCCAGTGTTTCGGCTCTGGAAATACGCACCCGGGCTCGGCGACTCAAAGCCGAGCACGGCCTGGGGATAGTCATCATTGACTACCTGCAGCTCGTTCAGGGCAGGGCACGCGTGGAGAATCGGCAGCAGGAGATCGCCGAGATCACCCGTTCGCTCAAGGCCTTAGCCCGCGAGCTAGAGGTGCCGGTATTGGCCCTGGCGCAGCTTTCCAGAGCTGTGGAGGCCACTGCCGACAAGCGACCGCTCCTATCGCACCTGAAGGAGAGCGGAGAGATCGAACAGTCGGCGGACGTAGTGGCATTCATCTACCGCGAGGATTACTACAAGCCGGACATCGAGGCTGAACGTCGGAACATAGCCGAGATCATCGTGGCCAAACAGCGCAACGGACCTACGGGCAGCTTCGAGCTCCTATGGCAGCGGGAGTACACCCGATTCCGCAACCTGGAGAAGTACGCGCAGGCTGCGCCGGCATAGGATGGTGTGTGGCCATGCGTAGGCGAGCGCTTCTTGCGGGGGTCGGTGCAGTCGTGTTCGTCATGCTGATGATGAGTGCGTCGAGCCAGCCCGGCCTCGCGAGTGCTTGGCCAGCTCCGGTGGCCCCGGTGGCCCCCGCGGCGCTCAATAGTCAATCGCGTCCTTTGGTGTTGCTTGTCCATGGATGGTTAGCCACGTCCCTCGACCTGCTGGCGATAAGGTTGCGCCTTACCCGGGACGGGTTCGACTGTGATGCGATTGACTTCTCGTACTTGGGCGTCCTAGACTCCATATCGGACTACGCCGGCGAGCTCGCATGGAAGATCGAGGCAGAGTACGCAGACCGCAGGAACATCGCAGTTGTAGCGCATAGCATGGGTGGGCTCGTCACGCGGTACTACCTGAGAAATCTGCGCACGACAGACCAGGTCAAGACGGTCATCACCATTGCCACTCCTCACCACGGCACGTTCGGCGGGATGATCTTGCCTCCAAGGTCCACTCCAACTAGCGAGATGCTGCCGGATAGCCCCTTCTTGGAAGAACTGAACAGTGTGTCGGAGACTGTTCCTGGCGTGGACTTCTACGCCATATGGACGCCAACCGATGGCGTGGTGATTCCACCGGAGAACTCTATCATGTGCGGGGCTCGAAACTACAAGGTATCGGGGCTCGGCGTCACCCACCTGGGATTGCTCATGAGCGATGCCGCCTATGCAATAATCCTGGACGTGCTACACGGGCGGAAACCGCCGGCGACCGGACCTCAGACGCGCGACCATGATGAGGCCAAGAGAAATCCGCTGCCGTGGCTGAAGTTGCGCGATGAGACGCAATGAGCCAAGGAATTGCTGGGCCGGGCGGTCTGGCTGAGGCATTGCTGCCTTTGGGATAGCGCGCATGGGACGCGGTTGACATCAATCGACGACAAGCATATTCTGACTATGGTGTTTGCCGGACCTGAGAAATAGTTGGCGAGGTGAGCCGTTAATGAGTACCGACGGCGCAGGCAGTAGACCTATCAGCAGCATACTATCTATGATCGTTCGGGAAGGAGCGGCGCCCACGCCTGTGAGGCTGCGCTAACCTTCGTGGGCATGTTCGCGCCTCCCCGAAACGACGGGGAGGCGCATTCACATGTTCATGTCGCTGTCCACCGAGATGGCCGCAAGGCCAGGACGTAGCACCCTGCTCAACCTGCCGCTTCCGGAGCTAATGGAGCGGTTGGCCGCATCGAGCGACGGCCTTTCCACTGAAGAAGCCGAAAAGCGTATTGAGCGATATGGCAGGAACGAGTTGGCTCACAGAAGAGTGAGACCGCCTGTTGTATCGTTTCTGATGTTGCTGGCGGGCCCCCTCAACCTGGTGTTGATTGCAGCGGGGGTGGTATCGGCGTTCTTCGGCGAAATGTCTGGAGCCATCATCATCGGCATCATGGTGTTGGCCAGCACTACTCTCGAGTTCGTCCAGGAGTATACATCAGAGCGAGCTGCGCAGAAGCTTGCCAGGCAAGTGGCCGTCACAGCGACTGTCCTACGCGACGGGGTGACGACTGAGATCCACATGAGCGAGGTTGTCCCTGGAGATGTGATCTATCTGAGCGTTGGCGACATCGTTCCGGCCGATGCCAGAGTGGTCGCTGCCAAGGATTTCTTCGTCCATCAGGCGGCGCTCACGGGCGAATCGCAGCCGGTCGAGAAGGTCCTTTTCTCGGGATCGCGCCCGCACAACACTCCGCTACCTGACATGGACCATGTGGTCTTCTTCGGAACCAACGTGGTAAGCGGAACAGCAACTGCGCTGGCGGTGGAGACCAACGGCCGCACTGAATTCGGCCGCATTACCAAGAGCCTAACAGCTGAGCGGCCAGAGACCGAATTCCAGCGCGGGATCCGTGAATTCACCCGGTTGCTGATGCGAGTGATCGGTGTGCTCGTGGTGTTCATCTTCGTCCTCAATGCCTCGCTCCACCGTGGAGTGCTCAATTCCTTGCTCTTCGCAGTAGCGGTCTCGGTGGGCATCACCCCCGAACTGCTGCCGATGATAATCACCATCAACCTGTCCACCGGGGCACGGACGATGGCCAGGAACAAAGTGATCGTGAAGCGCCTGCAGTCCATACAGAACCTGGGGAGCATGGACATTCTGTGTACCGACAAGACTGGGACGCTCACCGAAGGACAGCTAGCCGTGCACTCGCACGTGGATGCCGAGGGCAACGAGTCCGAACGCACGATGGAGCTGGCGACGGTGAACTCCGTCTTTCAGGCAAGCCTCAGAAACCCGATGGATGCAGCCATAGCCAGGCACGCTTCGATCGATCTATCGAGCTACACGAAGATAGACGAGATCCCGTTCGACTTCACGCGCCGACGGATGTCAGTCATTGTAGCCAAGGCCGGTCGCAGGATGCTGATAACCAAGGGGGCGCCCGAGGGTGTGCTGGAGGTGTGCACCCGGGTTGAGTTCGGGGCGGACGGGGTTGATGTGCGCGAGATGACCCCGGAGCTTAAAGCTGCTGCTCTGGACGAATTCGTAAGACTATCATCGGACGGTTACCGCGCGGTGGCAGTCGCGTACAGGACCATAGGCAACGGCCGCGAGGTCTATTCGATTTCGGACGAGTCGAACATGACGTTCGTGGGGTATGTATCGTTCATCGATCCTCCCAAGGAGAGCACGCGCGAGGCTCTAGAGCAGGCAGAGGCTCTGGGAGTCGAGATCAAGATACTCACAGGGGATAATGAACTGGTCACTACGCGAATATGTGAACGCGTGGGGCTCAAAGTGAAGAGCGTGCTCATGGGGCAGGATGTGGACTCCATGAGCGATGACGAGCTCGCCCGCCGCGCAGAACAGGCGACTGTGTGCGCTCGGCTCAGTCCGGACCAGAAGGACAGAGTCATATCTGCCTTAAAGAGGTCAGGGCATGTTGTAGGGTACATGGGCGATGGTATCAACGACGCGCCGTCGCTCAGAGCGGCCGATGTTGGAGTGTCGGTTAGCAACGCCGTGGACGTAGCGAGAGAGGCGGCCGACATAATCCTCCTACAGGAAGGCCTGGACGTTCTGGAGACCGGGATCGTGGAAGGCCGGAAGACCTTTGCCAACACGCTTAAGTACATCATGATGGGCACCAGCTCCAATTTCGGGAACATGTTCAGCGTTCCGGCAGCGTTGTTCCTAGTGCCGTTCCTGCCCATGCAGCCGGTGCAGATACTCCTGAACAACCTGCTCTACGACTTTGCGCAGGTCACGATACCGACTGACAAGGTAGACGACGACTACATCGCCGAGCCAAAGCGCTGGGACATCGAGTTCATCAAGAAGTTCATGATCGTGTTTGGTCCAATCAGCTCTCTGTATGACGTGCTCACTTACCTTGTGATGCTATACGTGTTCCACGCCGACGCTCCGCTGTTCCAGACCGGGTGGTTCGTTGAATCCCTGGCCACACAGACCCTGGTCATTCACGTCATTCGGTCAAGACACAGCATACTGAGAAGCAGAGCCAGCCTGCCTCTGACGCTATCGAGCCTGGCAGTAGTGGCGGCTGGGCTAGCCATCCCCTATACGCCAATCGGCCGCTTTTTCGGGTTCGTTCCGCTGCCGACTGCGTTTTTCGCAGTGCTACTCGCCATGACCGCGGCATACCTGGCCATGGTGAACGCGGTCAAGAAGGTCTTCTACAGGAAGGCCGGGGTGTGGGGAGCTGGAATATGATGCATCGTTAGGAGGTATTCGTGGGCATTCGCAGGCGTCTCGTGGCGTCACGTGGCGTCACGTGGCCTTGAAACGCCCATAGCAGCTGTGGTATAATCACTTGCTGAAGATATTGAGTGGGCCGCTAGCTCAGCCGGTAGAGCACCGGACTTTTAATCCGGGCGTCGCGGGTTCGAATCCCGCGCGGCTCACCATTATTATGCCCCTTTTAGCTGGTCCGATGATAAATGCCGCTGGGGACTGCGCCCAGCGGCATTCGTATTTGTCTGCGAAATGTGTGCGAAACTCCTTCGTGTGTGCAAGGCTTATTTCCGGTCCCCGCCAAGAAGCATGCTCTCAAGTTTGTTTACAGCGCCCTGTTGCATGTCGGGAAGCACATGGGAGGGCATACGGAATCAGGGGCAAGCCTTGCGGTCGTGCATCTGGTTCATGTCGCTTTCTTCTTTGTAGCCAGGCATATCGCGGGGTAGCATTCCGATCATGTTCATACGCCCAACAAGCGAAACCTAGACGCCAAACGAATGACAACGACCCGTTTTTGGCGTCTGTCTCATAGACAACCGCGTCGTACGATGGCGCGTGAACGGGTTAAGGTCGACCTAAGCGCAGAGGTTATGAAGATCAAGCCTTCTGACAGGAGCGATCATAATGCGCAGTGTTGGAATCGCGTTGCTCGTCCTAGCATGCTCGGCTTGTCTGACCAGTGGATGCGACAGTTCAAAATGCTGACTAATCCTTATGCTGATGCAGCTGACATGGCTCGTATCGTGTACATGGTTGCTTGCTCTGCTCTGGAGTTGCTCATATAGAACTCCGTTGGCCAGTGAGTCCAATGATGCGTTGGCCTGCAAGCGGATAGAATCCATATGCAGAGTGCCGCCTTCTTCAACCCGCAGGCCTGACACTACCTGACGATCTCCCTGAAGAACTTGGCGTAGACAGCCTTTCCAAACCGCTGTCGATACTTCGATAGTATGCTATGGTCACGGGGAAGCTCATCGACGTCATGGCCTAGGAACCAAAACGAACGCCATGTTCAACCTGCACTCTTCGGCCAGCTTCGGTTGGCGTGCGATTCCATAGAGGTAACCTAGTAGAGCCATCTTCAAGGCCACGATATGTTCAGCCGATGGCGCCCCAATATGGCTGTAGAAAGGTTCTGCGATTCTGCGAATGAACGAAAAGCCGACTGCCTCACGTATGGATCTGAGCAAATGCTTGTCAGGGACTCTATCTTCCAGGCTGAACCGGTACAACAGCTTACCTGACGAGTTCTTGATCCCCATCATCATGCATCACCTACCGCTGGCAGTAGCCTCCACGGCTATTCTGCCAGCCTGACGGGTGTTTATGTGCGAGTTTGGCGACAGACCTGCTAGCATACACGTCCACCTGTCACAACCAAGAAGGAGTGCACTCTCCCATGTCGAAAATACTCAAACAGCCATCTGCTGGGGCCAAAGGCCCTGAAAGGAAGAGTGCAATGAAGAAACGTCTACTAGTACTAGGGCTCGCGCTACTGCTCGCAGTTGTCTGGACAAGCCTGGTCAGTGCTGCAGAGCTTACGCTCGGCGGCGGGATAGTGTACCAACTGGGAAGCTATGGCTTCACGTTCAGCAATGGCGACGAAGAAGCGCCCTACGATTGTTCCGCTTCTGCACCCCCGCTTCGGTATGAGTTGAGTCTTGCATATGGACGATGGAATCTGAATGGCTTTCTCACGAAGCAGATCCTGGGCAATGGCACGGTTGATGAAGACTTGGTGGAGCTAGAAGAGAATCTCGCCTACTACGGAGGAGTAACCGCCTTCGGTGGAGACGTCGCCTATCTGTTCGATATCGGGTCATTCAAGCTTGGTCCTTCCATCGGCTACCGAAGCACTCAGGTCATTTCCGGAGTCAAGAGTTCGGACGAAACCGGCTTCGGAGCTGAGGGCATTGGATTCCAGACTCGAGGCCTCAGGCTTGGCGCCTATACGGAGGCAGCTCTGGGCGACAGGTTCTCATTTGGGGCTTCACTTGGATGTTCTCCTCGCCTTGGCGTAGCTGAGATTTCCGAGGGCAGATTCTCTGACACAGAAGATCACATGCATGGATACTACAGCCAAGTTCACGAGATCCCGGCGCCCAGCAAGGCCTTCTCGTTCGACCTGGCAGTAACCGCATCGGTTCGGGTAATGCCAGCAATCGAGATCGTTGGCGGGTATCGGTATGAACACGCCTCCATCGAGCTTGATCCGGAGTCAAGCTCGCACAACGTGTCGGCGTATACAATGAATGCAAGCGTGTTAAGCGTGGGTGCAAGGTACAGGTTCTAGGCTGTTCCAGGGGTATTTCCACAACCGAATAGTGCTAAGAAGCCGCCGGCGCACGGGATTTCACCGCCCGGCGGTTTTTCCGCTTTTACGCCCTTCTAGCTCTACACGTTACCCACATCGCTGGAACGAATGCACATCTTGCTTATAGAATAGAGTAGATACCTTGCCCGAGGGACTCGCCCTGCGCCAGCGAGCGCATGCCGGTAGCTCGAATCGATTTGGGCGCGATGCCTTGGCGGATACCCGCATGGGGTATCTGTGCAGCTCTTCTCCCCTTCTGAGGCGTTGGACGGAGATTTGCCGCACTCATACGGCGAAAACTCTCTGCGTTGGGCCCCGGAGATCGCAAACGCTTGCAGGCCCAGCTAGAGCGGCTAGAACGCGGAAACTCCAGGAGGATTCACTCTAGACCGCCGGAGCGGGCCCACTCTTTCCCGCCTCGCCCCGCCCAAGCCCCGTGGCTACAGCCGGTCAGTCAGCCCGAGCTGCTCTTTGAGCGCTGACTGCAGAGTCTGTGAGAAATTGATGTTGTTGGCCTCTGCCATGGTGTTCAGCCATGCAGGGATCGTGAGCGTCTTCTTCACGGCGCGATTATCATGCTTCTGACGGTATGCCAACATGTCGATATCGATCAGCGAAGCGAAGCTGCCCGGATCAGTACTTATGGTATCGAGCGACGACGCTGGAGGGATATGGTCGCCGTGCTCTTCGAGCGAATAGAGGTACAAGCCCACAGCGTCGCGGGCCATCACTACCGCTTCCGCAAGGCTATCACCTTCTGTGCAGCAGCCAAGAAGGTCTGGGAACTCGACTGAATATCCGCCAACGTCCTCCGGTTGAAGTACTGCAGGATAGGCATAGACGTTCATGCTGATACCTCCGTTTCTTGGGTCAATTGCCACACGCGGGGTTATCAAGCCCAGCCTGCTTCCGAATCTTGGCCAGGGTTCCACGCTTAAGATCTTTGTTGTTGTAGGGGATTACCGGCTGGACGGGCTTATTTGGATGCCGCATGGCATAGTGCGAACCCTGCACTCTGTCCAGGTACCAGCCGTCAGATTCCAGGAGCTTGATCAGTTCTCTCGGTTTCAACTTGCCCCCTCCCAGTACGCCAAGAATAGCACGTGTCAATACGTATGCCAATGGCACCTGGGTGGCGGCAATACGGGATGGCGCATTGAGAACCGCACTGAAAGGCAGCTCCTGGTGCAGTGCGATTCGTCATCCTTCTACGCCGTGGACAACAACAATCATTTCCCGCCCGTGCTACTCCTTCCCGTCCGACACGACGATCTGCCTCACGCAGCTCGGGCAGATCTTATTCGGGATCTTGTCGAGCTGGCGGGCATCCAGCACGTCGTAGGGGTCGGTGTTGTAGTCGCACTGGAACACTGTCATGATGCACATGGCATCGCCGGAGTCATCTGCATGGTGCGACATTCCTACGCCGTGACCCAGCTCGTGCGCCAGTACATAAGCTATCTGGATTGCGCGCCGCCGCTGCCACTCGTCGGGGTGGGCGTCGATGTAGTCTTCCACAGCCTGCTTGA
>Ga0116189_1001937_pt1 | contig 15651 bp, 13 predicted proteins | sample AD_JPNTR3_MetaG_FD_89895 | JGI IMG/M metagenome (GOLD analysis project Ga0116189, IMG submission 89895) | Active sludge microbial communities of municipal wastewater-treating anaerobic digesters from Japan - AD_JPNTR3_MetaG | ecosystem: Engineered > Bioreactor > Anaerobic > Digestate | place... | reverse complement strand
TACGTGCGGATGCCGGAGGTGGTCGTCAAGCCGCGCGATGCCTCGGACGTTTCGCAGATTCTGCGTTTGGCCAACCGCGAGATGATCCCTGTAACCCCCAGAGTGTCTGGCACGGGTCTGTCCGGGGGATGTGTTCCCATGTTCGGGGGGATTGTGCTGTCGATGGAGCGAATGAACAGGATCATCGAGGTGGACGGGGACAACCTGTTCATTGTGGTGGAGCCGGGGGTGACCACAGGCGAGGTCCAGAGGAGGGCCAGGGAGGAAGGGCTGCTTTACGCAGGCGACCCGTGCTCGGCCGAAAGCTCGCAGATAGGCGGGAATCTGGCCGAGAATGCCGGCGGCAACAAGGCTGTGAAGTACGGCACCACGTCGCGGCATGTATACGGGCTTGAGGTAGTGCTGCCCGATGGCGAGATAATGCGTCTGGGCGGAAAGTGCGTCAAGGACGTGACTGGATACGACCTGATCCACCTGCTAGTTGGTTCCGAGGGCACGCTGGGCGTTATCACCCGGGCCTGGCTCAAACTCCTTCCGCTTCCCAGGTTCAGCGTGGCCCTGCTGGCGCCGTTTGAGTCCATGCAGACGGCGATCGAGGTCGTTCCCAGGATTATGACCGCCGGGGGCATCATACCCACGTCTGTGGAGTTCATGGACAGCCCGTCCATAAGGGCTGCCGAGCTCTACCTCAACTCGTCTTTGCCATACAGCGATGCCGGCGCATACATCATCATTGAGCTCGAAGGCAACTCCGAAAGCCAGCTGGAGTCGGAGTATGAGTTCATAGGCAAGCTCTGCCAGGAGAGCGGGGCGCTCGAAGTTTTCGTAGCAGACAACCTGTCTACGCAGGACCGGATATGGAAGGCGCGCAAGTGCATCGCGGAGGCCTTGAGGATTGTGAGCCCGGTGTATTGTATGGAGGATATCACCGTGCCCACGTCGGAAATCCCGGGCCTCATAGCGGAGATAACCGAGATCGCGGCTAGAAACGGGGTCTCGATACCGTGTTTCGGGCACGCCGGCGACGGCAATATCCACGCCACCTTGCTCCGCGGCGACATGGACGAACCGTCCTGGGAGCGCATGCGCGACAGCCTGCTGGAGGAGATCTACCAGGCGACCTACCGTCGCGGAGGTAACCTCTCGGGCGAACACGGGATCGGCGCCAAGAGGCTGGAGGCGTGGCGCAAATTCGCAGACCCGGTGCAGCTTAGGGTGGTCAAGTCAATCAAGGCCGCTCTTGACCCCAACGGGATCATGAACCCGGGGAAGGTCGTGGACTATGGCCGACCAAACCCAGAGTAAAGCGAAACACTCCCTGCGAACGTCTTCCCGAACCATTCCCCATGGATGCGTGTGGTTATGCTCGGAGAGGAAGCGAAGCCTGGCAGCAGGAGAAGAGTAGCGGCCGACGACAGGGCCGATGGCAAAAGCTAGGTGTCTCGTTTCCGAACACTTTTTTGGCGATGTGTCTCAAAAACGAGCAATGGGTAGTGCATAATTGAACGCATACACGTAGACGATTGACTTAAGCTACGTAGCTTAATATAGTAGTATTAAGCCGTCAGGCTTAATGACCCATTAGCTGCTCGGCTCGGGCTGCTGCGCTCGGGCTGGTACTCCCGGGCCATCGGCGCGCTCGAGAGGTGGATAATGACCATCTTCCTGGCCTTGGGGCAGTACAGCGCCATGGGCCTTACGCTGACGGCGAAATCAATCGTCAGATTCTCCAGGATCGAAAAGGACCCGGCGTTCGCCGAATACTACCTGCTGGGCACGCTCTACAGCATGCTTGTTGCCCTCCTGGTCGGGCTGGCGCTCAAGGTGGTGCTCCCATGATTCCCATGGGCGAATTCGTCGCAATCAAGATGGACATGCGCGGCTCAAGGCGGATCGGCGACCGTGAGCGGGCGCAGGAGCAGTTCCTTCAGGTAATGGAGTCTCTGAACAGAGAGTTTGCGCCGTCGATCCAGGCCCGATTCATCGTCACCCACGGCGATGAGGCGCAGGGTATGCTCAAGCGGGAGTTCTCGCCTAACGTACTGGCAGTGATGGAGCGGGCGATGGAAGGAGTATACCCTGTGGAGCTGCGCTTTGGAATCGGCATAGGCACACTCAGCACTCCGCTGCAACCAGATGCCATCGGAATGGACGGCCAGGCCTGGCATGCAGCCAGCCGTGCTCTCGACTTGGCGAGGAGCCGGAGGAAACACGTCATGTTCAGCGGATTTGGGGAGCAGACCGACGAGCAGCTCTGCGCTCTGGCCAATCTGCTGCTACACCTGCGGAACGGGTGGAGCCCGGAGCAGCGCCGGGCGATCGAGCTGGTGGACGCAGGGATGATGCAGTCCGCTGCAGCCGAGGCCCTCGGCGTCTCTGAATCTGCAATCTCTCAAAGACTTGCTGCCGCCGGATGGCACTTCTACAAAGACGGCCGCGATGCCGTGATCAGTCTGCTCAGACCTCAGCGCTAGCCATTGGCATTGCTGCCCTGCCGCTGCCCTGTAGCAGCCCCGTTGCTAACATGTTGCTGCCGGGCCGCCGAGTCGATCCCGCCGAGACAATAAGCAAATATTGCGAGTCAGCGTCCAAGTAAGAAGGAATTGTTCCGTACCTGTGGAATTGCCTACTAAGAGGTGTTGTGGGATGTCGCTATACTGCCTGCCGCTGATAAGGGGACGATTACCGTCGCTGCGACCGTCTGAGCAGAAGGTCGCGCGTTTCATCATGGACAATCCGCAGGCTGTGGTCAACATGTCTTCGGTCGAGTTGGGGGCGTCGGCGGGCGTCAGCGAGTCCACGGTCATCAAGTGCAGCCAGAGGCTGGGGTTCAATGGATTTGTCCAGCTCAAGCTGGCGCTGGCGCGCGATTTGGCGGTTGCTCCAACTACCGCCTTTGGCGAGGTGGAGCAGGGGGACAGTGCCGAGGTGGTCATACAGAAGGTGTTCCATGCGAACTCGACGGCGCTTTCCGACACATCCAAGGTGCTCGATCCAGGGCAGCTGAGCGCCGCCGCCGCTCTGATCTCCAGGGCCAGGGCGGTGTCGTTTTTCGGGATGGGGGCGTCGGCGGTTGTGGCGCAGGACGCGAAGCAGAAATTCATGAGAATCGGCATCCTCGCCGAATGCGAAATCGACCCGCACCTGCAGCTGACGCGAGTGTCGCTTCTCGGGCCGGATGACGTAGTAGCGGCGATCTCCTACTCGGGCGAGACCGTCGACACTCTGGAGGTCCTTCGTCTTGCCAGAGGGGTTGGCGCGCATACCATATGCATCACCAACCACCCCAGCTCCAGTGCGACTGAACATTCCGATGTGATTCTGGTGGCTTCCGCGGCCGAGAGCGGCCTGCGAGGCGGCGCTCTGGCTTCGCGGATAGCCCAGCTGTCGGTGGTCGACTGCCTGTTTGTGCTAGTGGCCATGGAGCGGTATGACAATGCCATGACTTGCCTTGTCAAGACGAGACAGGCAGTCGCAGGCAGGAAGGGAAGGTCGTAGCCATGTACTCGCCTGGGAGCGCCAATGCCGGTCTTGTCAGGGCGCTGATGGAGTCGATGACCATAGAAGACAAGATCGGCCAGATGATAATGGTCGGTTTTGACGGCCAGTCACTCACGCCTGAACTCGAAGCTCACCTGAACGACGTGCACGCGGGCAACGTGATTTTCCTTGGGCGCAACTATGCAGACCCCAAGCAGATGTGGGGTTTCACAAACGATCTGCAGCGAATGGCGTCCCGCCGCTCGGTTCCGGTGGGGCTTCTTACAGCCATCGATCAGGAAGGCGGCATTGTCGCTCGACTGCTCAATGGAGTTACGGTCTTTCCGGGCAATATGGCCCTGGGAGCCACAGGTCGGGCCGACTATGCGCGGCGTGCCGCCAAGGTGACCGCCGAAGAGATGCTGCAGCTGGGCCTGAACATGAACCTGGCTCCTGTTCTGGACGTGAACAATAACCCCGGCAACCCCGCCATCGGGGTGAGGTCATACGGGGAGAGCCCCGAACTAGTCGCTGCAATGGGCGCGAAGGCGATCGCGGCAAGCCAGTCCACGGGGGTGCTGGCAACGGCTAAGCACTTCCCGGGCAAGGGCGATGTCACTGTGGACTCCCATATTGACCTTCCCCATGTCCCTCACAGTCGCGAAAGACTGAACCAGGTAGAGCTGGTGCCCTTCAAGGCCGCGATCGCGGCGGGGGTAGGGGCGATAATGACTGCCCACGTCACGTTTCCGGCCATAGAGCCGGACCCGCTTCTGCCGGCGACGATGTCGCAGAGAGTGCTTCAGGGTCTGCTCCGGGACGAGCTCGGGTTCAAGGGCATCATCATTACCGATGATCTTTTCATGGGCGCCATATCGAAGTCGTATGGCCTAGCCGAGGCGGCAATCAGGTCGATAAACGCCGGCGCCGACATCGTTCTCATGTGTCATAAGCCCGATGAACAGGCCGTCGCGATTGGCGCAATCTGGGAGGCCGTGCGCTCAGGGCGGATATCCATGGAGAGGATCGACTCATCGGTCCGCCGGGTGCTCTCGATGAAGGCGCTATTCGGAATCTTGACCCCGCCTGTGCTGACGAGCATGCCAAAAGGCGTGGGTTCGCAGGCGAATCGAAAGCTTGCACTGGCGATCGCGCGCGAGTCAGTGACGGTTATTCAGGACAGGGATGGGATTATCCCATTCTTGCTGCCCGAAGACGATGTGGGCGGTGGGGCAAGCGGGGAATGCGGGGTTGGCCGCGACGACAGCAATAGCGTTGACGTGCTGGTGATCAGCCCGGACATCAAGAACCTTACCATGGTTGAGGACACCGGATCCCATGGATCGCCGCTTGCCAAGGCTGTGCGCATGTTCGTTCCGGGGGCGTCCGAGATGACCGTGTCGCAGTCGCCGTCGGACCGGGAGATCGCGGACGCAGTAACCGGCGCCGCCCGGCGCGATCTGGTGATCGTAGGCACGAATAATGGGCACCTCTACCCTGCACAGGCTCAGTTGGTGAAGCGGGTCGTGCAGGCCGGGTCGCCTGTTGTAGTGGTGGGAATGCGTAACCCGTACGATGTGAGGGATTTTGCCGAAGTCAGCACCTACATAGCTGCCTACAGCTACCGGGAGTGTAGTATGCAGGCTGCGGCAGAGGTCATATTCGGCTTCACTGTTCCATCAGGGCAACTGCCGGTCACCATCCCGGGCTGCAAGTAGCACCGCACGCGGCGCCCGTTCGCTTGATGAAGGATGTGAGTAGTGGTGAGCATCACTGAAGGCCGAAACCCCAAAGCCCGCAACCTTGACATGCTCTCTGTGCGGGAGATCCTGCAGCTGATGAATGAAGAAGACAGGACTGTAGCATGCGCTGTTGGGGCAGTGCTTGATCAGGTGGCGGAAGCTGTCGACCTGGTAGTAAGCTCGCTCGCGGTTGGTGGGCGGCTGTTCTATGCCGGCGCGGGAACGAGCGGACGGATTGCGCTTTTGGACGCTGCCGAATGCCCGCCGACTTTCGGTACCCCTCCAGAGCTGGTTCAGGTGCTGATCGCCGGCGGGGAAACTGCTTTCGCGCGGGCGCGTGAGGGAGTGGAAGACGATTTCGACCTGGGCATGGAAGATGCCAGGGCAAGACGGATATCAGGGCTCGACGTCGTGGTGGGCGTGTCGGCCAGCGGGAATGCCCGGTATGTGTCGGGTGTGCTGACATGCGCCAGGCGTGAGGGCGCGGCTACTATCGGTCTTGCGTGTAACCCGTCATCTGCCATGGATGGCCTGGTGGATGTGGCCATTACGCCTGTTGTGGGTCCTGAGGTAGTGATGGGATCGAGCAGGCTCAAGGCGGGCACCGCACAGAAAATGGTGCTCAACATGATCAGCACTGCGTCTATGGTGAAACTGGGCCGAGTGTATCAGGATCTTATGATAGAGCTCCGACCGGCGAACCTCAAGCTCGCCGGCAGAATGAGGCGCATTGTGTCAATAGCCGCAGGCGTGGATGACGATACTGCAGGGCGCCTGATTGAGCAGGCAGACGGAAACCTTAAGGCTGCGGTGCTAATGGCGAAGAACGGCGGAAGCCTGGATCACGCCATGGCAGTGCTGGATCAGACAGGTAACAACCTTCGCGCTGCCCTTGAGCTAGTCGAGGCGGAGAATGCTGGAGAATGACGGGAACGGCGGTGAATGTTCGGATGGCGGGGCTGACCGAGCCAATCAGGGTCGTCGGCCTTATGTCTGGCACGTCGGCCGACGGCATTGATGCGGCGCTGGTGGAGATATCGGAGCAGTCTAGTCCATCGCCGCAGCCGGGCTTGCCACCGGAGCTGTCTACCGGGTTACCGGCCCGGGAGGATTCGGGAACACTGCCCGTCCACACATTGTCCATCCGCACATTGGCCTGCGTAAACTCGCCGTTCGATGCCGAACTGCGGGAGCGAGTATTTGAGCTCTTCTCGCCGCCCTCCTCGACGGTGGACAAGATATGCCGGATCAATGTTGAGCTGGGGGAGGCGTTCGCCCGGGCGGCGCTCGAGGTGATACGCGCTGCAGGGCTTGAACCCAAGGACGTCCATCTCATGGGGTCACACGGCCAGACCATTCAGCATATGCCGGCATGCCACGCGACGCTGCAGATTGGAGAGGCGGCGGTAATCGCCCAGCGTACCGGCATCACCACGGTATCGAACTTCCGCGCACGCGACATGGCGGCCGGCGGCGAGGGCGCGCCGCTGGTGCCTTACTTCGACTGGCTGGCGTTCCGCCATCCTGAGAGCACGCGCGTGCTTCAGAACATCGGCGGGATAGCCAACATGACGGTGTTGCCGGCCGGGTGCGGGCTGGAAGACGTCTACGCATTCGACAACGGCCCCGGGAACATGATCATCGACTACATGGCGAGCGCGCTCACGGCAGGCAGGCAGCGGTACGACGAGGACGGCGCCATGGCTAGGGCAGGTCGGGTCAATCACGAGCTTGTGGCCCAGTTGATGGAGCACCCCTTCATACTGCAACGCCCGCCCAAGACGAGCGGTCGGGAGGAATTCGGCGCTCAGTTCGCGCAGGACCTGATCTCCAGGTGGAGGCGTCTGGGGCTGACCGATGAGGACATGGTCGCCACAGGCACTGCCTTTACGGCAGAGGCGATTGCGTGGCACCTGAAGAGCTACGTCACTCCGCGGAGCGGCCTTGACGAAGTGATCTTGAGCGGAGGCGGTGCCTTCAACCCTGTACTGGTACAGATGATACGTGATCGCATTACGCCGATTCCTGTGGTGTGCGCTGACGAATACGGAGTGTCAAGCGACGCCAAAGAGGCCATAGCCTTCGCTGTTTTGGCATACGAGACTATGCGCGGCCGCCCGGCAAACGTTCCGAGCGCCACCGGAGCCGCGGAACCGGTTGTCCTGGGCTGCATCACCCCGGGATTCCGCGGAGCGCAGTGGCAGTACGGGGGACTTAGCGTACGATGACGAGGTTCTTCGGGCAGTGCATTCAGCACGCTGCATTGGCAGGACAGGTGGGGACGAGATTGTCAACCGGTCAGACGGTACATGGGCGGTGAGGGAGGCTTAGTGATGGAGCGAGTCCAGGTTCTCGCTGGAATCGATGTGGCGATGGGCGGCGCCGGCGCAGACGTAGGAGCCTGCATTGGTGCTGAAGCCGGTGCCGACGCAGCGCGGGCTCTCGCCGGAAAGCGCTTGGGCCTCATAACAAACCCCACGGGAGTGACTAGGTCTCTAGATGCGACGTTGGATGTTCTTCACCGCGACGGGCGATTTCGGCTGGTGGCGGCTTTCGGTCCTGAGCATGGGCTGAGGGGAGAGGCCCAGGACGCTGCGCATATCGGCGATTTCCGCGACGAACGCACGGGGCTTCCGGTGTACAGCCTGTACGGGGCGAACCGGCGGCCTACCCCGGAGGCACTCGCCGGCCTGGACGCGCTAATCTTCGACATTCAGGATGCGGGCGTCAGGTTCTACACGTACATCTCGACGATGGTGCTCGCGATGCGCACGTGCGCCGAGGTCGGTAAGGAGTTCATCGTCCTCGACCGGCCCAATCCGATATCTGGCGCGTTGGTGGAGGGCGGTATTCTGGACAAGCGCTTCACCTCGTTCGTAGGGGCATGCCCAGTGCCGGTGCGGCATGGGCTGACAGTTGGAGAGCTGGCGATGTGGGCCAATGAAACGCTCGGAATCGGCTGCGAGCTGACGGTGTGCAAGATGATGGGATGGAGGCGAACCATGTGGGCTGACGATACCGGCCTGCCGTGGGTTATGCCTTCGCCCAACCTGCCGTCGCTCGATACCGCGACCGTCTATCCCGGCGCCTGCTTCGTGGAAGGCACGAACGTCTCCGAAGGTCGCGGGACGACCCGCCCGTTCGAGCTGATCGGCGCGCCGTGGATCGACGGCCGCGCTCTTGCCGACCTGCTCAACGACCTGGGGCTTGCCGGCTGCAGGTTCAGGCCGGTCTTCTTTGAACCGAGATTCTCCAAACATGCAGGCCAGGTATGCGGGGGCGTACAGATCCACGTGCTTGATAGGGACGTCTTCAGGCCGGTTCGGACTGGGGTTCATATCCTCGCGGCCATATGCAAGCTTTGCCCCGATCGATTCCGGTGGATCGGCACCCCGGAGCAGCAAGCCGCAGGCAGGCTACACGTGGACCTCTTAGCTGGCACGGACGAACTCCGCCAAGCACTCGATTCCGGTGGTGATCGCCGACCCATCGACGATTTGCTGTCGAAATGGGAGGCAGATGCCGCAGGTTTCATGAAAGACCGCGAGCGGTTTCTGCTTTACTGTAGCTGAGCGGCCCTTCGGTCCCGGTTTGCCAGGTTTCAGAGCCGACCGGGCAAGGCGAGTAATCTAGGAGAGCAGCATGACTGCAGGATTCTGCATTCTCCGCGGTCCAACGCGGAGGTTTTCTTCCGTGTACGTGCGAAGAGTCTCCGCCAGGCGGGTTTTGGGCCGCCATAATGTCATAAACCGGCACTTTGAGGGCCATCTTGCTGGTCTGACCAGGTGCGAGCTTCCAACTTCCGTTCCGCATGTAACATATGGCAAGCAGGCATTTTGGAGATGACCAGCTAACGACTTGTGTGCTCTTTCCGGGTAGTGTGGATGCCGGACGTGCATGATACTGTACGTGGAGACTATCTTGGAGGTCCTTAGCGCGGTAAGGCCAGTGACCGCAGGCGCGACTTCTCTGATCGCAGCCATGGCGGATGAGATTGGCCTCACCGACATCATAGATGGATGCTGCGAATGGGACGAGACGAGATACAGTATCCCGCCGGCAAGGCCATCGAGACGCTTGCCATCTGCGTCCTTTCAGAACGAGAGGTGCTGTACCGCATCGAGTAGTTCCACGAGGGCCAGGATGTGGAGGCGCTCTTCGGAACGGGGGTCAGAGATCACAATTTCGACGATGATGCCCTTGGCACAGGCCTTGACCAGTTATTGGCGGCCGGCGCCAACGGTGTTCTTGGCGAGGCGATCTCGTCCGCGCTCGAAAAGCACGGCATTACGGTGGGTTCAACTCACTTCGATACGACGAACCTCTCGGTATGCGGATGCTGGGCACCTACGGGTTGGTCGCCAAGATCATCAAGGAAGCGTGGAACTCGGACCATTGGGAACCTGCGGGCTTTCATGCTTCCCGACAGGGAGCCGCGGAGTACTGGGCCCACGAGACTGTTCACAGAATAGGCGAGCCATATTGCCGGCTTATCCTTGCCCGCTCGTCCAGCATGGACTTGCGCAAGGAGAAATCCATGATGAAGCGGGTAGAAAAGGCCCGGGCCGCCATTGCCAAAGAAGCCAAGAGATTCGTCGTGAGACACTTGGTCTGCAAGGCAGATGCGCGACGGGCGCCGAGCTCCTCGTAGACAGGCACGCTCAACGATTTCGCTAGCTATCGTTTGAGGTAACCGAGGAGGCCGTCAGAGAGAAACGCATTCGGCGAGGCAGGCCCAGGAAAGATGAGCAACCGCCCGCAGAGAGGACAGTGTGTAGGGCGTCGGTCACAATCGACGGGACAGAGCAAGCCCAGGTGGAGAAGGCTCGTTAACGCGAAAGCTACTTCGTTTTGACAACCAACCTGACACATGAAGACAAATATCCGGCTAGCAGCATACTAGGAGAGTACAAGCAGCAGTCAAGGGTGGAAGCGAGATTCGGCTTCCTTAAGAGTCCGTACCTGCTCGGGCAGATCCTTCTCCAGAAGCAAAGCCATATAGAGGCCTTGGGGTACGTACTGCTGATGGCGTTGCTCATAGCCACTCTACTGGAGAGGCGCGTTCGCAGGAACCTTGAAACCGAGGGTACGCCCATCATGATACCAGGCCAGAAGAAGACGATGCGGCCCATGGCCCGGATTATCGTCAAAATGCTCGACGCAGTACAGGTAGCGTATGTAGAACACGAAGGAGAAGCACGCCGCGTCTGGATAGATTCGAGACATGGGTTTGACATGCCGCGACTCCTTCGGCTCGCCTTCTTGCCGCCGATATCCACACGGATCCTTCACTGAGGTGGCCGACGGACCCGTCCTCGAATGCCAAGATGGGAGCGTCTACATGCGGAACGTGGGCTACGCTCTTCACGCGCAAGGAAGTCGAAGCATGGTTCCAAAGTTTGTGGATATCGCGTATGGAGTAAGGAGTAGCCTTGACGAACAACGGCAGACCGCCTCCGCCCCGTGTTCATACGGGTTGTCTGGGCGTTTGTGCACAGGTAACAGAGCAGTACTAGATGGGCTGAAAGCGTTAGAAATCCACTATCAGGCCAAGGCGGCATGTAGTTGGCCCGACATGAGTGGCTCCGATTCCAGCCGCCACCCATATACCACTAGTGAGGTTTTTGCCAACATCAAAGGAGATACTCGAGGGGGATCGGCGACCTCCAATGCTGGCTCGCCCCAACGCGCTGCCATCCGATAGTTCTAGGCCCAACTGCCAGTTGTGCTCGTATCGTTTGTGCTCTAGCTTCCGGTCGGTGCGCACCAGAACAACATCGGCAAAGGCACGAAGTCCACATCTTAACTGCACTGTATCGGAGATGCCAAGAGTGAGCCCTGATGCTGCACCTACAGATAAGGTAAGTGAGACTACCTTTCCTACAGGTACAGACATGCACACCATCGGACTGGGGCCCGCATCGCTTGATCCCTGAAGCCAGATCTCGGCCCGCGGAGATCGTCTGGGTGCAGTCATAGGATTACCCAAATGCCGCAGGTTTGCAGCGAGCACAACCGGAGCATTTGGATCATCCCAGTCGAACATGCCCACGGTTATGTAGGCCTCTGCATTGCTCCAATCTGTGGAAACTGAACCGACACACGTTCGCACGCCAGGCTCACACCTGATCGACGTACTTGCAGCCACGGTCTGAGCTCCTATGGCTATAATGGAGAGCATAGTAACCACAAACCCATGTTCGTCTATTCGTTCCGCCCGTAGTTCTAGGGCAAACGAGTCAGCCAGTGACTGTTGCCCGGAGCGAATGGAGAATGCTTCTCCCAAGGGCACGACAAACCATCCATGTCTGGTACTGGCCCCATTCACTGATACGACCTCAACCAGGTATAGAAGCAGAGGTGTCTCGATCGGGGATGCGCTCACCTCAGATGAAAGTAAGCACACCAGAAGCACTATGGCTCCGAAAAGCTCCAGTCTGCCCCTACACATGTCAGTCCACTATTTCGGCGGTGATGAATATCAGTAACTCGCTCTGCGCCTGTTTCGAACTGGTTTGCTGGAACAGCAAGCGCACCAACGGTATATCACCCAGGATTGGCGTCTTGGTCTTCTCGCTTAGGTCATCTGATGACGTGAGCCCTGCGATCAGTACCGTCTGCCCCTGTTTGAGCCGCACTGTCGAAGCTACTTCCGTGGCGATCACAGCACCTCCAGCGTTTCTGCTATCACGGAACCTGCTTGTCGAATGCGATATCACCAGCTCAATGACGTCTCCACGCAGTCTGGGGGTGACCTTGAGCTCTGTTCCAGCGTCTAGTCGCTCCAGCCTAGCATAGGTTTGATCCTGATTCAGTACTACGTTGCGCCGCTCACCCACGAACATCCTGCCGGTACCTCCATCAGCCACAAGCACGGATGGATCAGCATGGACAATTGCCTTGTCCTGTCTTTCGAGCGCTCGTATCTCTCCTGAGATGGCTCCAAACGTATCAATGGATATCCCTGCAGTTCCAGGTGCTAGCTTCAAGACCGCTGACCAATCGGGTTGTAACGCTTGGCTTGCGGAGAAGCTCCACTCCAACTTGTCAAAACCCCATTCGCGTACTACCTCGCTCCGGACCTCGGTGACTAATGCCTTCACCCTAATCTGCCGTCGGGGTGCGTCTAGCATTTCCAACAGCGCCAGAACACGCTGCATTACGTCTGATGGTGCAGCCACAAGCACAATATCTCGCTCCGAATCGAACTTCACATACTGCTCGTACGCGAAGGGCACTAGCGATCTAGCTTGACTTGCGCTGATGTTAAGGAGCTGAACAACTCGTACGTCGGCTAGCTCACCAAACAGTCGTCCTCTTGAGTCAGGCTGACCGACTATGTAATACCCATCTATTAGGCGAAACACATAGCCGTACGGAGCAAGCAACAGCTTGAGCGCTCTCTCTATTGTAGCATCGACTAGATCCACGGTGGCATGACCTGATACCCCCGAGTCCACCAGAATGGGAATACCCGACTGAATCGAAACCTCTGCTAACGCCTCACGTAGATCCGTTTCGAACAGAGTAAGGTTAACAACCTGATCCGACTGTTGAGTAGACGCGCCTGCTACTCTGGCGAGAAGGGCGACACCCACTGTGAGTACCACCAACGCTGCTGAGATCCTTGGCCTACACTGAGCTCTCGGTATCATGTTCCAGCCGTCCCCTCATACTCAGATGGAATGAGCACTTGAAACTCGCCTATTCCTAGCGATGTTGAGCCTTCGCCGACAACAACCTCCACAGTATAGGATCCTGACACCAGGTGATTGGCGAGGCCGACAACCGTAATGTCACGCCCAGGAAGTACTCTGGCGCCCGCATCTCCTTCTACCTCTAGCTTCACAGAAGCTGCTACGCTACCATCAGCCGCTCTGATGACGCCCTGGCCCCAGGGGGAAAGGGCCACGTCGCCCGTGTTCATTACCACAACGCCTACTAGATAACCATCCTCATCCGCCTGCAGAGTGCCCCCCGCTATCTCAATGCTGCGTTTCCAACCTTGACCTACATGGGCGTCGGCTTGTATCGCCTCCGTGTGAAGTAGTTCTCCGCTGAGAGACACTACTGCAACATCAATGGCGCCGTAGTAGCCGCCTGGAGGCGAATCCTTGGGAAACTGCAAGCCTACTACTCTCGTTGCTGATCGCCCGGGCTGCAGCACGAAGTCGGCGCCTCCTCTCAACTCAAGGTCTCCCTGGGCACCTATTGATCTAGGATATCCAGGTTCAGGCTGCCGCGGCTGCATCAGCACCCTTACCGGAACGGAACCCGTGTTCCCGAATCGTACAGCCTTAGAGGCAGCCCCACCTGGGGCAAGCGTGAAATCAAGTCGATCCGGGGAGATGCTGACCCCAACCAGTGTCCGCTCAGGGTACACGAAACTGCCCTCTGCTACCTTGACTTTTGCAGTGCTTATCAGTTGCCTACCAGAGGCATATCGCAGAAACAGTCGCAAGTCATACTCTCCAGGAGCCAACACAGTCCTTGGAAATCCTAGAAACGCTACCTCAGCATGCGGATATAGTCTGGATTGCGTCCAGCCATTCGACCAGCCAGACTGAGGCCTAAGCTCCACTCTCTCCAGTAGCCGCATGGACGAATCCCTAATGGTGACTTCGGCAGACGCAAGGTAGTCCACTGGTGATGTGTTGCTAATGATTGCTTCAACGACTGGCTCACCCGACTCTGCCTTGGCCAAGCCTATCGACTTGACCTTAGCATCTGCCCTTAGTCCAGCCCTAGGTACCCGAATATTGAGCCTGACGGCATAGCGTACTCGGACAGCTACCGCGTACCCGCTCTCCTTTGTTTGAGGCTCCACCATGATGGCAAGATGATATGACCCCCCCGCATCTGCGGGCACTAGAACCTGGCCTTCGATCGTACGCTGAGCACTGTTAGGGATGTCCACGAGAGTGGGTAGTCGCACCCAGGATGAGCAAGGAGCTTGAGCGGCCGGTATGTACTCCAAGTCCCCATATCTACTCTGCCGAATGCCATATATTCGCAGACCGACATGATCCGAGTTGCCATCAGACGAAATCGAAAGCTCGAATCTGGCGGTTTCAGCGGGACAAGCCTCCACATCAATCACGAACGGATGTATCCCCATAGCGGAGGCTGCGAGAGAACTCCCGAATACCACTACCGCAGCGGCAACTGCTGCCAGAAGAACTCGCAGAACTCGTCTCAACCCTTTCACCACCTACCACACGTTCGTGCCGGAGCCCTGTCGTCTGATAACTAGGGCTCCGGCCAGATCAATGGGACCTCGTGCCTCAAGTTACGGGGTGGCCGGTGAAGCGGTGATGGTTACGATACCCATGTACAAACCAGGATCGAGAATCGTGAAATTGGTATCGTTAGGGGCGTCGAGCCGGTACGCTGCGTTGAACTGAACAATGCCCGACCAGATTCTATCGGTTGAAAAGTTGTCCTCCTCATATCGACCAACGGCGCTGGCTCCTCTATTCCTCCTAGGTGTCGGCAGGTGCCTGGACCAATCAGACTCGAATATCTCCACGTTAGGTGCAATCAAATAGTCGGTCGCATTGAATGCCCATACTGCGTCCGCACCGAAGTTCGTGGCCAGTATCGAGCTGACATTCTCCTCAACTCTGAGGATGAAACCGGCATTCGATCGTACCGTGACGGGCCAGCCAATGGCATTTTCATTCGAATTTCCGGGCCCGAGAAGCTTGACGTAGTTCTCCCCAGCCTGCCAGTTGGGGTTTGTGTTCCTTCCCATGACATCTCCAACCGTGAGTTCAATGTACTGCCCAATCTCCACTCCAGCGGGAACAGCCGTCTGTGCTGCGGATGCCATACCTGCTCCCAACACTACCAATAGTGCAAGAGCAATGAACATGAATGCGATCCTCTTCATCTTGGTCCCTCCAGTTTCTTAGAAATCTCGGTTTCACGTGCATACATGAGAATCCCGTTGTCAGCTACCGTGCCAGCATCACCTCGCATACGAACATGTCGGTTAGTACTAGGCTGATACTGTAAAGTGTGCGTTAATTCCTTCCGCGATGTTCCCGCGAGATCCGGTCCCAGTCTCGTTTGAACGAGCATCGCCGTAGTATTTCGACGTAGATGATAGCTTGGTAGGCAGAATCCGGACCGAAACGAACCAACGAGAGCGATGACGAGAAAACACATGTCAAATTGAGTACGGTAGGGCGTGGTGGTCACCCTGGAGCTGCCCTCTCAGAACCGTGCGTACCGGCCTCGTACACAGCCCCGGGTAGACCTCAGTCATGTCGGTTATGAACCTGATGCAAGATGCCAACCCGGCGTTCGGCAACCCATCTTCCGCACGCTTCCTCCGCACCCTTGACGGCATGAAGTGACGGGTTGTTGGCCCGATTTGGGACCCTGCAACTGGTAGACGCTTCCCTGTACTCTGCTCTCTGATGGT
>Ga0116189_1001927_pt1 | contig 15692 bp, 10 predicted proteins | sample AD_JPNTR3_MetaG_FD_89895 | JGI IMG/M metagenome (GOLD analysis project Ga0116189, IMG submission 89895) | Active sludge microbial communities of municipal wastewater-treating anaerobic digesters from Japan - AD_JPNTR3_MetaG | ecosystem: Engineered > Bioreactor > Anaerobic > Digestate | place... | reverse complement strand
TACCTTTCACTGTGGTTATTATGTTTTTTGTGGCTTTGCTTATGGCGGCACTTGTCGGTTATGTCTCGTTATCCTATCAAATATCAACCAGACAAATAAGGCTTGCCGAACATAAGATTATTTTGGAAAATGTGATGTATTATTATTTAACCGAAAATAATTTAGAAGATGGATTTGATGACAATAGTTTGAAAATAATTGATTCTTATCAATATTTAAATAGGTACTTTTATCTTGAAATTGAAAAGATTAGTTACGATAAACTAATAAAAATGAAACTTAAGGATAAATCCAATTACATAAATATAGTTTTAAAAGCAGAACTCGAATATAGCGATTCTGGAACAAAAATAATTTATAAAATAACAAAGTGGGGTTTTTAAATAATGATCTTTTTTGTAGCATTCTTCGGATTAATATTCGGCAGCTTTTTAAATGTTCTAATTTATCGTCTACCTAATCATGAATCAATCGTACTCCCCGCCTCCCATTGCCCGAATTGTCAACACAAACTTGCTTGGTATGACAATATTCCTGTGATTAGTTATTTGCTTTTGGGCGGAAAATGTCGCTATTGCAAAAAGCCCATTTCTCCCCGCTATTTGATAGTTGAACTAGTCAACGGAGGACTTTGGGCCTTATCATTTGGTATTTTTGGCCTAAACAGCTTAATGGTCCTATCATGTATTTTTTGTTCCATTTGTTTGGTTATTACTTTCATTGATTTGGAACATATGATTATTCCTGATTCCATGAATATCGGAATATTGATTGTTGCATTTGTGCAAATCTTTTTGCCTAATCGGCTCGGCAACGCCAGTTTATCCATTACTTGGCAAGACCAATTGTTCGGTTTCGGCTTTGGCATCGGCTTTCTTTTGTTAATGGTTTTGATTGAAAAAGTCTTTAAAAAAGAAGTCATGGGTGGCGGAGATTTGAAAATGATTGCAGCGGTGGGATTGTTTTTAGGGTGGCAGTTAACCATTTTGGGAATTATGCTTGCATCCATTATCGGCAGTCTCATTGAGGGCGTCTTAAGAATCGCTAAACTTCGCGCCAAAAACGAACCGCTTCCATTTGGTCCTTATTTGGTGATCGGATTTTTAACCTCGCTTTTTGTCGGAGCTGATTTAATCAATTGGTATTTGAACTTGTTTAAATTTTAGGAAGGAGGAAGAAGAGTGCCCAAATATCGTTTTAAAGCCAAAAACATTGAAAATAAAATCCTGCGCGGCGTCTATGTAGCACAAGACGATGACGACTTGCGTGAAATCATATCTAATCAAGGCTTTTTTCTTATCTCCTTTCGAAAAGTTCCGGAAAGCGCCCAGCTTTTCAGTTTCTTGGAAAAAATAAAACCTGACGATTTAACTGCCTTCTGTCGCCAATTTTCCATCATGGTGACAGCCGGTATCGAAATATCAGATTGTATTGCCACCTTGCGGGACAATACGAAAGTAAAAAAATTAAAAACAATATTGGAAGATGTCCATAAATCTTTGATGGAAGGTGTCATGCTTTCCGAAGCTTTTGCGAAATACCCAAAAACTTTCCCGCAATTCTTCACCAACATGATTTATATCGGGGAATTGAGCGGGAACATGGATTTCGTTTTGAATCGGTTGGCCGACTATTATGAAAATGACGCAAAAGTCAAGAAAAAGGTAAAAAGTTCGCTACAATATCCAAAGATTTTGTTGTTGTTAAGTGTAGCGGTAGTTATTGTCCTAAGCGTTTTTGTTATGCCGATGTTTTCGGATCTGTTCAGCGGCTTCGATGCCGATCTTCCGCCTTTAACCCGAACCGTTAATAATGTCACCTTCTTTGTTCGTGACAATATCGGATTATTGCTTGCGGGGGCAATTGTGGTATATATTTTGCTGACGGTGTTCGGACGAACGAAAATCGGCCGTCAGTTATTTGACCTGATTAAATTAAAAGCACCGGTCATCAAAAACGTAACCATCAGCACCGTTACGGCCCGTTTTGCCCGGGGTTTCGGGGTGCTGGTGGAAAGCGGAATGCAAATCATTGATTCCATCGAAATAATCGGTCGGCTTCTCGGTAATGTGGTTGTCGAAAAACAATTCCAAATCGTCACCTCCGAAATTAAACGGGGGCAACCGATTGCCAAATCGTTGGAAACAATCGATGTCTTCCCGGAGATGTTAATCGAAATGGTAAAAGTCGGCGAAGAAAGCGGCGCGATTGATAAAGTTTTAAATAAGACCGCCAATTATTTTGACGATCAGGTTACCAATTCCATCCAAAAGATGACAACACTTATCGAACCGATGTTTATTTTGACGGTTGCGGGTATCGTTGTCGTTATCTTGCTTTCGGTTTTCCTACCGATGATGGGATTGATGGACGCAATCGAAGGAAGTGTGGGATAAGATGTTGATTAATCAGGAATTAGCCGCACTATATTTAAAACATAAATTAGTTGCCAAAAGTCAATTGAACCCGATGGTAGAAGAATTCAAAGGTTCCACCAAACGCCTCGATAACGAACTTCTAGCTCAGCATTTAGTAACCGAAGAAGGGAATGCGGTGGTGTTGGCAGAGTATTTCGATATGGAGTTTGCGGATATCAGTTTGATTGAACCGGATCCGAAATGCGTCCATTTGGTTACGCCGGCCTTTGTCCGTCGCCATACCATCATTCCTATTGCCAAACAAAACGGCGAATTAATCGTTGCCATCAGCAATCCTTTCGATTACGAAGGTTTGCGCCGGATTCACAGTTTTGCCAAAGGCAAAATCCGGGTTTTGGTTTCCACGAAAACAAAAATCGACAATATTGCCAATCTCATTTTCTCCAAAACTTTAACCGCGGAAGCCATTACGTCTTTTACGGAAGTTAGTTTGGAGGAAAAAGAAAAGCTCAAAGGTGTGGGAACGGTTTCTGCCGACCTTTACGGGGGCGACATCAAAAGCGCTCCGGCGGTTAAATTGACCGATTCGATTTTTCGGGAAGGTATTGCCCACCGGGCGAGCGATATTCACATCGAACCGTTCGAAAAAAACATTCGCGTCCGTTATCGGGTGGACGGTGCCTTGTATGAAGCAAGTAGCTTTGACATCGAACTTTATCCGGCTTTGCTTACCCGGGTAAAAATCATGTCGGGGATAAATATTGCGGAGAAGAGGATTCCTCAGGATGGGCGGATTAAACAAAAGATCAATGATATCGAATACGATTTCCGTGTTTCGACGCTTCCGACCGTTTACGGCGAAAGAATTGTTATTCGGATTTTGGATACCGAAGCGTTTGCCTTTGACCGGCCTCAACTCGGCTTTTTACCAGTGGAAAACAAGATGGTCGACAAAATGCTTCAGCACCCGCACGGCATAATTCTCTTAACCGGCCCGACGGGGTGCGGTAAATCGACGACGCTTTATTCCTTTATCAAAGAATTGAATGCCCAAGACCGCAATATTATCACAGTCGAAGACCCAGTCGAATATACGATTCACGGGGTCAACCAGGTTCAGGTTAACCCGAAAGCCAATTTGACTTTTGCGAGTGCGCTTAGAAGTATCCTCCGGCAAGACCCGAACGTCATCATGATTGGGGAAATCCGGGACGAAGAAACCGCGCAAATCGCCATCCGGGCAGCCATTACCGGACACTTGGTATTGTCCACTTTGCATACGAACGATGCACCCGGAAGCATTACCCGTTTAATTGATATGGGCATCGAGCCGTACTTTGTTGCGGATGCGGTTGTGGGAATTGTGGCCCAACGGTTGGTTCGCCGTCTATGCAATAACTGCAAAGTACCGGTAAAAACCAGCGAAGCGGAAATGAAGTTATTAAAACTAACCAAACCGCACACGATTTATAAAGCAAAGGGTTGTCCGGCTTGCCATAATACCGGTTACAAAGGACGGATGGGGGTTCACGAAATTCTTTTCATCGACGAAGAAATCCAGGAACTCATCCAAAAACGGGCCTCGACCGAGGAAATCCGGAAACTTGCGGTTAAAAAAGGCATGCTTTCGCTTTACGATACTTGCCGCGAAGGAGTATTAAGCGGCGTAACAAGCTTAAGCGAACTTGCTTCCATTATCTACGAAGCAGAATAATCGGTGTCGGTTACAATGGTAACCGACGCCTTTTTTTGACTCATATTTTTCTCCCCGTTATCTACAATGTAATGAGGGTAAAATTTTGAAAACGATTTATAATTTGTTGATGATTGGATTTTTGGCGGTAAGCATTATTTGGACCGTAAAATTGCGGTTTCCCCAATTCAGGGTCGCCAAGGAAGTTAAAAAACTAAAAAAGAAAAACCGAAGTGCCTATCGGACTTATTTGTTAAGTTTGGGTACCCATATCGGGACCGGGAATTTAATCGGGGTAGCAACCGGGTTGATAATCGGGGGACCCGGGGTTATCTTTTGGATGTGGGTTTTCGCCTTCTTCTCAAGCAGCATGGCGCTAGCCGAAAACACTTATGCCCAAAAGTATCGCGAGAAAATCAATGGCGAATACCGCGGGGGGGCCAGTTATTATATTCTGAACGGTTTAAAGAAGAAAGGGATTGCGGTTTTCTTTGCTGTATCGCTCCTTTTTACCAATACCATCCTTTTTCCGCCCTTGCAGGTCAATACCATCGTTATTTCGGGAAAAATGCTTTTGGGAATTAAGCCTCTTTGGACCGGATTGTTTTTGTTTGCGATTATCGCCCTGCTGAGTTTTAAGGGCACCAAAAGAATCGTCGATTCGGCAGAACGAATTGTGCCCCCGATGGCGATTATTTATACGGTTTTAATACTTCTTTTAATTGTTAAGGAAGGGAAAGTGCTGGAAACTTTAAAAATTATCATCGATGATGCCTTGACCATCCCAAGTTTTAACGTCAGTGCCCTTTTGGCAGTGATGGGAATCGGAATCAGAAGAAGTTTCTTTTCCAATGAAGCGGGACTCGGAACAACACCTTCGATTAGTGCGATGGCCGAGGTCGAAGAAATTCATGATCAGGGGTTTTACCAAATGTTGGGAGTTTTCGTCGATACATTGTTGATGTGTACGATAACCGGTTTTTTTATTGTTCAAAGAGTGAGCGATTTTTCGTTATTTAGCGGGGGAGAATTGTTTTTTTATTTGTTTGAAGCGGAATTCGGTTTTTGGGGAATTCTTTTATCCTTTGTATTTCTTTTTACCTTTGCTTTTGTCAGTTTGATCGGGGGGTATTACTTGGGCGAAAGCAACGCTTTGTTCTTCAGCATCAACTCCTTTATTTCTCCAAAAATCATTATTTTAAGCTATCGCCTACTGTTTTCGTTCGGAATTATCCTGGGAATTTTTTATTCGACCGAAAGAGCCATGATGCTCGTCGATTTCGGCTTGATTCTTTTGGGAATGACAAATATTTGGGCAATTTTTACTTTGGAAAATAAGTTTAAAATATTGTATTTAGTCAAATAATATGGTATAATGAATTTGCCTGGAGAGTGCGTGCTTTCACCAAAATGCGGCCCGAACAGTACAGAAATAGGGATTCGAAGTTGCGCGGTGTCGAATGCTTGCCATAGCTTAGCAAGAATCCTAAAGTGCAATTAAAAGCAGAGTCCCACCTTGATTAGAGAGCGGTCACGCTCGCGTGATAACGGCTCTTTGGGTATTCTTTTTCAAAAACCGCACCAACCCGATTTGCTTGGATTGGTGTTTTTTCATTTTGCGTATAGTAACCTCTTTTGGTAAATAATATTGATATGGCGATTTTTATTTTTTTTGAAAAAAACCTTTAGGCAAAAAAACTTGTAAAACAGGCAATAAAATGGTATAATTTAGCCAATAATTGAGGTGAAAACTGATGACCGTAAATGTATTAAACGAATTAAGAAAAACTTTAACCGACATCGTAACGGAAATGGGTTACGGTGAAATGATAGCGACCGATCCGATTGTTTTGGAAATCCCGCGTGATAAATCCTTCGGCGATTATGCCACCAATATTGCCATGCGCCTAGCTAAACCGATGCGCATGAATCCGGTAGCCATTGCGAACCAAATTTTGGCGAAAATTCCCCAAGAAGAACTTCATTTGACGGATATTAAGGTTGCGGGAGCGGGTTTTATCAATTTTACTTTCGATGCAACTTATTTAATGGGTGTCGTGGAAGATGTCATCAATTTAAAAGAACAATACGGAAATGTCAATGTCGGCAACGGCCAAAAAGTAAACCTGGAATTCGTTTCCGCAAACCCTACCGGTTATCTGCATGTCGGACACGGAAGAGGAGCCGCTTTCGGGGATTCTCTTGCCCGAATCATGACTAAAGCCGGCTTTATTGTCCATCGCGAGCATTATGTCAATGATGCAGGTAACCAAATCACCAATTTGGCCTTAAGCATTTTTGAACGTTATAAAGAACAATTGGGACTGTCTTTTCAAATGGAAGAAGGGTTCTACTTTGGCAAAGAAATCATTGAACTTGCCAAAGAATTGGTCAACCAATACGGAGACGAACTATTGTCTTATGACGAAAAGAAACGCTTGTCTTTCTTAAGAAAATACGGAACCGAAGCGCTGTTGGCCAATTTAAAAAGCGACTTGAAAACTTTCGGGGTGGAATTTGATACATGGTTTTCCGAACAAAGCCTGTATGATAACCACGAAGTCGAAAATGTTTTGCGCACTTTAACCGAAAAAGGTTATACATATGAACAAGACGGAGCCGTGTGGTTGAGGACCAGCTTGTACGGCGATGAAAAAGACCGCGTAATCATCAAAAGCGACGGTTCCTACACTTATGTTCTACCGGACATCGCCTATCATGTCAATAAGCTGAACCGCGGTTTCGACCACTTAATCGATGTTTTGGGGGCCGATCATCACGGTTATATCGAAAGAATAAAAGCCGGAGTGGAAATGGCCGGCGGCAAAAGCGGTTTGATTGATATCGAAATTCTGCAGATGGTCAGAGTAATCGAAGACGGCGTGGAAATCAAAATGAGCAAGCGCAGCGGAAAAGCGATTACTTTGGCAGATTTGATTGAACAAGTGGGAACCAGTGCTTTAAGATACTTTTATGTATCGAAATCGCTCGGTACCCATATGGACTTGGATTTGGATTTGATGCGTAAACAATCCAACGAAAACCCGGTCTTTTATGCCCAATACGCCCATGCCAGAATTTGCAGCGTGATCAAGAATTTAGCCAAAAACAACATTCCTTATCAACTGACAACTGTCTTTGACAAAATCAACCACCAAAAAGTCAAAGGGATTTGCAAGACTTTGTTGAAGTATCCGAGCATAATCGAAGAAGCTGCTTCTAGACGCTTGGTGCATAAGGTTACCCAATTTATCGATGAATTGAGTTATGAACTTCACAGTTACTATAACGACGAAAAAATAATCACCGACAACAAGGAAGAAACTTTGCAAAAAGTAACCGTTTTGACGGCGGTCAAAACTGTCTTAAAAGATGCTTTATCGCTCATCGGCGTGGAAGCTCCGGAAGCAATGTAAAAAAAAGGAAGGAATTCGGATGACAAAACTATTAAAAAACTTTGGCTGGATGTTAAAAATCATTTCTGCAATCTTCATCTTGGTTCTCGCTTTTGTGTTTATCACGCGAACCAATACCCCGCAATTAATCCTGATAACCGTTGGCGGTATTTTTGTTTTGCTGGGTTTGGTGCGGGTCGTTCCTTTGCTTAAAACGACCGAAAATAAGGTATTGCGGGCAGTCTTTCTCTTAGAGATTGTAATAGACATCGGGGTGGGAGCAGCGCTGTTGGTTCTGATGAACAATGCTTCCTTTTACGAATCCCCTTGGTTTGGCCGACTTACCGGTGCGGTGTTGTATTTAAGGGGTATCGTTCATTTGATGGATATCGTTTTATTTAAAGGAAAAAACGACATTGTGCTCTTTTGGTTTCACATCGTGCTCCTTACGGCGGGTGTTTACTTGGTATCGAGCGGAACCAATGTCAAAAACGTTATTACTTTTATCTTTGTATTAGCCATCATCTGTGCGCTTTACCTCGGTTGGGACGGATACCACGGCTACAACAACTATCGCCGTTTTAGCGGTAAAGTGCAAATCAAAACAACCAAGAAAAAAGTTAATGGAATCAAAGATTTACCGGTCGGCGAACCGGAAGATAAAGATCCACCGACCATAATCCAATAGGAGGAAAAAATAAATGGATGAAAAATTAACCTTATTGAAAAAATTAACGGAAGTTCCGGGCATCAGCGGTTACGAAAAACCGGTGCGCCTGCTTATGAAGGAAGAATTCGAGCGTCTCGGTTTGCCGGTCCGTTATGACAATTTGGGTTCGATTGTGGCGACCATCAACGAACAGCCTTCGGGACCGAAAATTGCGCTTGCGGGACACATGGATGAAATCGGCTTTGTCATCACCAAAATAACCGAAAAAGGTTATTTGAAATTTCAAACCGTGGGCGGCTGGTGGAGTCAAGTCATGCTTGCCCAACAATACGATGTCCATACGGCCGACGGTAAAAAATACCGGGCGGTTATGGGTTCCAAGCCACCTCATCTCTTAAGCAACGAAGAACGCAACAAAACCGTCGACATCGAAAGAATGTACTTGGATTTGGGTGTCAAAGATAAAACGGAAGTGGAAGCCTTAGGCATTAAAGTTGGCGATATGGTAACTCCTGCCATCGATTTCCAAATTATGGCTAATCCCGACTTTTTGCTTGCCAAAGCTTTTGACGACCGAATCGGTTGTGCCATTGTTATCGATGTTTTGAAAGAATTGAAAGACAAGAAACTTGCCAATACCGTTTACGGTATCGGGACGGTTCAGGAGGAAGTAGGCTTAAGAGGAGCAAGAACCAGCGCGCAAATGCTCAATCCGGACATTGTGTTTGCCCTTGACGTAACTGTGGCAACCGATACTCCGGATTTGGAAGAACGGTCGGCTTTGGGAAAGGGCCCTGCCATCTTAATCATCGACGGCGCTTTGGTTGGGCATGCAGAATTGCGTAAATTTGTTACCGGGGTTGCGGACGAATTAAAGATACCGTATCAACTTGACTATCTTGCCCGGGGCGGAACGGATGCCGGTTCGATGCATTTGGCCCATAGCGGTGCTCCAGCCATGTCTTTATGCATTCCTGCTCGTTATATCCATTCCCATACTTCGATAATTTCACGGTCCGATTACGAAAATGCGGTAAAACTATTGGTGGCAGTAATTGAAAGACTGGATAAAGCAACTGTTAAAAAAATAACTTTTGGTGAATAATTATAAAAAGGAAACGCTTTTGGTAAAGACGTTTCCTTTTTTTCTTTAGATATAGAGTATAGATTTATGGTTTATGATTCAAATAAAACGGACAATTTGATGGATTCCAATTATATACCCAAGTGTAAGGGATGGTTTCTGCTTCAACATAAATTTCTAACTCGAAACAATTCCTAAATACGTTTGCTTCCATAGTTGTAACAGAAAGCGGAATGAAGATTGTTTCTAGTTTTTCGCAGCTAAAGAATGCCCATCCTTCGATTTTGGTTATCGTTTCAGGAAGATTGACTTGGGATAGGTTGGTGCAACCGCTAAAGGCTTCTTGGCCAATTTCTTTTACTCCCGATAGTATCGTAACATTGGTTAAACTGATGCAGTCTTGGAAGGAATATTTTCCAATATAAGACAAGGAAGCGGGAATAGTAACCGATTTTAAACTTGTGCACTCTTTAAAAACACTGGTGCCTATATTGACAAGGTTGCTTGAGAGGGTTAAGTTTTCTAATGCATAACAGAAAATAAAGGCTTCATCATCGATTGTCGTGACGGAATTAGGGATATCAAGAGTTGTTAAAGTTATGCATAATCTAAATGCATCTCTTTCAATAATTTGAACAGAGATTGGAATATTGACCTCGCTCAGTTTTTCGCAACCAAAAAATGTTCCTTTTTCGATTATTTCAATTCTTTCCGAAAGCATAATGGACGTCAGGTTTTTACATTCGTTGAAACAAAATTGTCCGATATATTCTACGCTATCAGCAATCAACACCTTTTCCAAGGTTTTACAGTTTGAAAAAGCATAATGGCCAATCGAAACAACTCCATCTTGGATTTCAATTTCCTTGATTTGCGGATTATAGTAAAATGCATAATCGTAAATCAGTTTTACGGTTTTCTCCTGATAAGATCCCGGGATTACTATTTTTTCACCCAAGTTTAAGGTCGATAAACCGATAATTTCTATTTGACTAGAAGAATCGTTTCGGTAAATAAATTCCTCATCTTCAATTATATCGGACATATCCCATTTGACTGGCCGATTGTGTAGATTCCAATTGCTTGGCCAGTTTTCCGGCTTGCTGGGGGCGTCGGTAAAGAAGACTATTTTACCGCTTTTATTAAAGGTATGTTCTCCAATAATTGTCGAACCGGGCAAGACCACAGTTGCCAGATTAACGCAATTATAGAAAGCATAATCACCGATATTGGCAACGCTGCTTGGGATAAAGACACGGGATAAGTTTAGGCAATCTTTAAAGGCATTTTTGCCGATAGTATTGACCGAAGCAGGAAGATGAACCAATAACAGATTCGGACAATTGGAAAAAGTGCTGTCCTTAATTTCTTTAATACCATTTGGCAATTTCACGGTTTTTAATCTTTCACATCCGACAAAAACGGATTCTTCAATTGTCGAGACGCTTTCGGGTATTTCTAAGATTTCTAATGCTTGACAGTTGGAAAAAGCACCGTAATCTATTTTGGAAAGCGAATTTGGCAAAATGACTTCTGCTAATTTTAGGCAACCGACAAACAAATTGCTTTCCAAAACAGTAATGCCTTCGGGAATGCTAATGCGGGTTAAATTTTTGCATTGATTGAAAGCTTGCTCTCCTAAGAATGTTAAAGTGCTGGGAAGTGATAGACTTGCTAAATTATAGCAAAAACTAAAAGCTGCTTGCTCAATTTTGGTAACACCGTTTGGAATAACCAGATTGGTTAAATTTTCGCAGTAAGTGAAGGTGTTGATTCCGATTTCCTCAATGCCGATGCCTAGTTGTATTTCGATTAGGTTTTGGCAATAACCGAATAGTTCATTGCTTAACTTTTTAACGTTTCCCGGAACCGAAATATTTTTAAGATTTGTACAATTTTAAAAAAATTTTGTCCCCAACTTGGAAACGGAATTTGGAAGAAGAAGTGATTCCAGTTTATCGCAAAAAGCAAAAGCCGAATCGTTGATTGCTTCAAGGCCATCTGACAGAATAATTTCCGATATTTGACAGTACATGAAGGCTTCTTTGCCAATTTCCTTGACGGTGGAAGGTAGGATTATTTGGTCAATATTTGTCCCGAAAAAGGCTTTCTCACCGATTATTTTTACCGGTTTGCTTTTGATTTGGCTAGGAATATTGACTGTTTTTTCTTCTCCGGTGTAACTGGTGATTTCAATATAGTCATTATATTCCAAAAAGGTGAACATGTTTTCTGCGTTTTTCCATATCGCAATCAATGTAATATCGTCTTCAAAAGTAAAGGTAAAAGGAACTGTAACAATTGACTCATTTAAGGACCAACCGATAAAAATATAATCATCTCTAACGGGGGTTGGCAAGGTATCGATTGTTTCGTTTTTATTTACGTATAAACTTTCAACTTCGTTACCGCCAGTGGAGTCAAAGAATACGAAAAATTTACCTTTTTGCCATTTGGCATATAGAGTAATATTTTCTTTAGGAAGAATGTTTTCTGTTAACGGAACAGTAAATTGGGAATTTTTGAACCACCCCTCAAAAATATAACCTTCCTTGGTTGGGGTGGGGAGGAAATGCTTGGAAATATTACCTTCGTTCGCAAGGGGTTGAATTATGGTACCACCATCTGTTTCAAAATAAACAAAGGTTTCCTCTGAATTGACTAACGAAAAAACAATTATTCCGATAGCAACTAAAATAATAAAACCTGCAATAGCAGAAATAAAAACAACACTTTTTTTCATCGATTTTTTCCTCCTGCACAAGTTAACCCCATTTTATCACTGGAAAGAAACAATTGCAATTGATTATTAAAAATTCGCTAAAAAATGTTTTATATTTAAAAGACCCACAAAAAGGCTTTCCACCAGAAAAGTCATTTTGTGGGTTTGAAAGTTGATTAAAAAAGTTATCTTAAAATTTTAAAAAGCGGTTAAAGGATTGCGCTTCCGCCGGTTATAATCCAACAAGCAAGAATTGCCACAGTAATGCTTCCGACATAGATGTTTCCCGTTTTGCGATAGGCTAGAGTGCAAATAATGCTAAAAATTAGAACCTGAGGAACGAAGACAATCATCAACGACATAAACGGACCACCGAATGTGGAACTGAATAAATGGTCAATGCCGGGACCAGCTCCCAAGAAGAACGGAATATATTCGATAAAAATCAATAACAAAATACCGCCTACCATCAATAAGGCATTTTTCCACCAACAAGCCAAAAAGCCCTTAAATCCCGGAAGGTTCGCACTCCTATTTTGCATTTGGGCATATATTTTGGAATTGTTGAGAATGAAAAAGATAATAAAAATAGGCAAGTAAACTAAGAATTGAAGGAATCTTTCCCCGGAAAAAGTTTTAAAGAAAGGCCAAATGAACCTAAAGTCCAACAAAAAGGCTTTTTCGGTTATAAATACTTGCAGATACATGAAGACCGTTAGGCATAGTGCTAAAAGGGTGCTTTTTCCCAACAAACACCAATCTATTTTTTTAGGATAATCTTTGCCGGATAAACCGATATCAAAGTAATTGATTTCCTTATTGTGCTTTTTGGCGCTATACCACGGAATCACGGTAGTTATAATCATTACGATGATTAAAAATAAGTACCAAGAAAAGAAGCCGTTCCCGATGGTCATCCTAAAGATTGATTCCGGCAATGGCAGTAACCCATGTCCTAGTTGCGTCATAAACGGATAACTTAACCCCGCAATCAATACCGTTACAATTGCTCCTTTCCACCAAGCGCGTTCGCTTTTAACGTTTTTCGAACGGTGCTTTAAATTTTCCGGTTGAACTAAACTGTTAAAGAATGGTGTTTTTAATAAAAGCATTATTAAAGCCATGCTGCTGGTCAGGCTTGCCAAAGTGGCGAACAAAACCAAACACTCTTTAGCCCAAAAAACTTGATTAGTATTCTTTATGGATGTATCAAGACCGATTGCTTGATCCAACCACTCAATGGTTGTGGCTATCGCTTTTTTGTTATGAGTTAATAAGCGATGGTTGGTTTTTATCAATTCCCTTCTCCGAGCAGTACCGTTGGCAAAATCACCGTAGGTAGTGTTCCATTTTCCGCTTCCTACACCAACCCCTAAGAATTCGCTGGTTATTTCGTTTTTGATAACCGAATCGTTTACGGTTTGTTTGCTGTAGTCGCGAAACATGGCAAATTCGTCCCATTTTGCGGTGAGGAGAAGGACGTTGGGGAAACTAATGGCGGAAGAATCATAGGCGTCTTTGGTGAATAGTTCTCCCGCTTGCAGGATGATGGCTTTAGGGGCAATTTCGGTGCCCGAATAAGTAGCGCCAACACTCCAAGAAGCCCAAGTACCCATTGAATGGCCGGAAACGGCCATTTTCTTGTTATCAACAAAAGGCAAATTGGCTAAATGTGCATAGGATGCAATCCCGCCCATCGAGGAATCCAAAATGGCATTTCCCTCTTCATCTTGGGAATATTTATCGAGGAAGAACGACATATTGGAAAAATTCATCATTACTTTATAGCGCGACGGTCCCCCAATTTCAACATATGTTTTATCGTTTTCCGAATCTAAACCGTAATTTACCGTAACTTTTCGGTTGACATAACCGCGGTTAATCATGCTGATGGAGGTGTCACCGTGACCGAATTCATCGATAGCCATTACTACTAGGTTCCTGCGGGCAAGTTCCAAAGCAAAAGCTGCGGATGTTTCATGGTCGTTTTGGTAACCGTGAAGAAGAAGTACAGCTCCCTTTCTATTTGTCGCGCTTGCTGTTTTCGGTACGTATAATTTATAGGCAACTACTCCTTGTTTGGTTTTTCCATCCATGGTTTGATAGGTAGTTTCAATGGTGCCAAGCGAAACATCGATTTCGCCAAACCCGGTTTGGATCCCGTGGGCAATCCCCACGCTTAAAAATACAACCAAAATACTGATGATAAAAACAAGCCAAGTTTTACAGTTTTCTTTAATAAATTTCATATTACTATCCCCTTCTTTTTCATTTGATTATTTCCTACTTTTCCTTTATTTTATCATTATCTTTTTACCTAGTCAACGAATTATTTAGATTTGATTTAATAAAATTAAAAATGGTTTGATTGGTAGCATTTGCTACAACCAAACCTGTGGTTAATTTTTATAATTATTTCAATATTTTTAAGTTATTGCCTGAATGCTGAATTCCTTGCTGATGGTTAGCTTTTTTTGATTCCCCGACGGATTCTTTCGCAAGCTTCGATGTGCATAATCCAATGTCTCGAAAAAGGCATTTTCAATAATCCTTTTACATCTTTGTTGCCCCAATAATCGATTAACCACTGGGCATTTTCATTTAGCGAAACGACTTTTGCTTTTTGAATTCTTTCTTTGTCATTCTTTGAAAAAGATTGTTTTAGGTTTTCAAAGGAAAGGGATTGAATTAAATTATTGGAGTTTTCGTAAACGTCCGTGATATATTCATATAAGGCATCAATGTTTAACTTTTCGGAAAAAAATCTAATTTCCTCTTTTACCAGTTCGTTGCCGGTGGTAATTAGAGGAGAATTTAGACGCTTTTGGTAGTCCTTTTCCAAAAATAAATCTTTTTCCTTCCCGTTAATCAAAATATTTGCCACAATATCTTCGATTCGGAAAATGTGGTAAAGGGAATACGCAATGGTTTTATTTTCATAACCTTTATGATTGGGAAAAGGCTGGTGGGAAAAAGCGCTTAAAGTCAAATTGGCTTTCATTTCGCATACAAAATCAAAAAGGGTCTTTCGTAATTCCAATAAATAAGCAATACCTTGACCAAAGTTTTCTTTTTTAAGATGAATTTGGAATTCTTTGTTTAAATTGGACCAATTTTTATTCACTTCCCGGCCTCCGTTTATTTAAATTTTTTAAAAACAAAAAATGAAAAAAGGCCACAAATCAGAATAATTGCAACGACTTGTTGACCTTTGGTAAGTTTCTTTGTTTAATTTTTAAAAATTGTTCTAGGGGAAAAATCAAAGTCGCGTTATTTTGGGAATTACCCTTTTTGCCTGTATAAAATTTCTTCATCTGACTTTACTGAAAAACAACACACTTCATCTCCATTGATAACGGATTTGATTAAATCGACTTCAACAGGTTTTTGAAAGGCTGCTTCAAAATACTTGACAATACATAGCTTACGGTATGGTTTAATTTTTCAATCTAAATTAGTATATTCATAGCACTCTTCCGGTTTTATTTTTATTAGGCAAATAAAAGATACTTATTCAGAAGAGGATTAATATATCAAAAAATGGTACGCCCAGAGGGAATCGAACCCCCATCTACAGGATCGGAACCTGTCACCTTATCCATTGGGCCATGGGCGCATTTACGCCTAATATTATACACTATTTGCGACAAAATGACAAGGGAAAATATCTAAAAAAATTACAATTGTGTGATTATCTTGTGATAATTTCTTAAGTGTTATCTTTTGATTATTTCTCATTTGTATCTGTTT
>Ga0116189_1001912_pt1 | contig 15786 bp, 8 predicted proteins | sample AD_JPNTR3_MetaG_FD_89895 | JGI IMG/M metagenome (GOLD analysis project Ga0116189, IMG submission 89895) | Active sludge microbial communities of municipal wastewater-treating anaerobic digesters from Japan - AD_JPNTR3_MetaG | ecosystem: Engineered > Bioreactor > Anaerobic > Digestate | place... | reverse complement strand
TGGGTTGAACACACCTGTTACTAGAATCAGTTTGGATGGCAATCAGTGGATTGCAGGAGATGCCGTGGGGATCTATATGCTGGCTACAGGAACTACCTCGGTAGTAAACTACACAAATGTGCCCTACCATGCCGAATCATCGGCAACGGTTACCGCCTTCAAAGCAGACAGCGAGGCTATCTACTATCCTGAAAACGGGGCAGCGGTAGACTTCATTGCCTATTATCCTTATTCGGCAACGATTGCGAACTTTCTGTACCCCATTAATTTAACCGACCAATCGGCAGATATGACCGTGCATGATTTGATGCGTGCCAAAATGGATAACGGGGGAGGTGGTTATACCACAGGGCCAGTGTCCTTTACTTTTGAACATCAATTGGCAAAGGTTACCCTCAAATTTGTAGACCATAGCGGCAGCACCGTTACGCCTACATCGGTAACTATCAAGGGGATGAACACTGTAGCCGATTATAATCTGAGCACCGGCGTATTGGGTGAAGGAGATACCGCCGCAGATATTACCCCGTACCAGAGCAGCAATACCTGCAGTGCCATTTTGCTGCCGTTTGCAGTAAATGCAGGCCATAAGGTAATCGCTACAATAAACGGCAAGAGTTATACGTGGCAGATCAACGACCACTACTCGAATATGCAGGTTAAAGCGGGTTACGCCTACGTATTCAATGTGACAGTAAATGCGTTCACTGAAGAGATGATTGGCAAACTGGTGGATGCGAGCAACAATTCAGTAACACCGTGGGACCCCGAAATAGATGATGACGGAAACGAAGAACCCTTTACCGATCTCGATCTTGGGCTACCTGCGACAGAAAATGATGACCTGGTTCGCGCATTTCCCGGTGCCGAAGGCGGCGGGATGTACACTACGGGCGGACGCGGCGGTAAAGTGATCAAAGTAACCAACCTCAACGACTCGGGCCCAGGCAGCTTACGCGCCGCTCTCTCCGAAAGCGGCACACGGACCATTGTATTCGATGTGAGCGGCGTGATTGAGCTCACAAGTCGATTGAATATCAATAACGGTGATGTAACCATAGCAGGACAGACCGCTCCTGGCGACGGTATTTGCCTGAAGAACTACTCGGCCGTAGTGAACGGCAGCAATGTGATCATACGCTTCATTCGTTTCCGTATGGGGGATGAAGCCAACTTTGAAGACGATGCCTTGTGGGGACGTTTTACTAAAAATGTCATCATAGACCATTGTTCAATGAGTTGGAGTACCGACGAGTGCTCTTCGTTCTATGCCAACGAAAACTTCACGATGCAATGGTGTATCCTTTCGGAAAGTTTGAGAAATTCCATTCATGAGAAGGGTACTCACGGTTACGGTGCTATAGCCGGAGGTATAAACGCATCGTATCACCACAACCTTTTAGCGCATCACGATAGCCGTAATCCTCGCTTCGACAGTGGTGAGGTATATGGGACTTCCAATCAGCCGCTTACAAACGACAAGCGTGCGGTAGACTTCCGCAACTGTGTCGTATACAATTACTCCAACTATCCGGCTTACGGTGGCGACGGTCAAAAAATCAACTTTGTAGGCAACTATTATAAATGGGGACCTGCTTCAATTGACGGCCCTGATGCCAACACCAACGGAAAGAAACGCGGATATTTCTACCTCGTAGGTGGAATTAGCGGGGGAGTCGATTACGGATGCCCACATATTTACATGGGCGAAAATACTAATTACCTACACACTGATGGCACGTTTGACTATGTAAACAGCGACAACTGGGCGGGTATCCAGCACGATGCCAATCCCGGGAGTACCACAGTCACCAAGCTAACAACCCCTGTTCGCATTGCTCCAAGCGGTATCCCTGCACGAGTTACTACCCACACCGCAGCCACAGGATTTGAAAAGGTATTGGCCTATGCCGGCGCCAGCCTGAAACGCGACGCTGTGGATAAACGCGCTGTAAACGACACACGCAACGGTACAGCTACCTGTATGGATGGCGGTAACGGCAGTCTCAACGGGCTTATCGATACGCAAGCTGCTGTAGGCGGATGGCCTACCTATAAGTCGGAACGACCAAGAAAAGACTCGGACGGAGATGGAATACCCGACGCATGGGAAGACGCATTTGGATTGGATAAGAACTCGGCTGCCGACGGAAACAGTAAAACCCTCGACCCAAAAGGCCGCTATACTAACCTCGAAATGTATCTTCACTACCTGGTAAAGCACATCGTAGCCGACCAAAATGTAGAAGGTACCTACATCTCGTTCTAGTTAAAACAATAACGTAAATTGAAAGATATAAACATTATGTATATACGATATAAACATATAGCTTATTTCCTAATCACGGCTGTACTGATGACGGCGTGCAAAGAGTATGAAATAGGAACTACTGTCACTCAGGACGAAGTAACCTTCGCCGCGGGAGTAGGCAAGTACGCCACCCGCTTAAGTCAAGACGGCAGCCAGTGGGCAGAGGGCGACCAAATTGGTGTGTACAGCTTCGCCTCGGGAGCTACCACCACAACGCACTTCTCGAATGTAGCTTATACGGCCGCTGCTACCGCTGCTGCTACAGTATTCAATCCGGTAAATGATGCTATCACTTATCCGAAAGATGGGTCGGCGGTAGATTTTATGGCCTACTACCCTTATCTCTCTACAATGAGTGATGATGTGTACCCTATAAATTTGTCGAACCAAGCAGCCAGCCTCGTGGCGCACGACTTGCTGTATGCCACGAGCAATAACGGTGGCAGTGGACACACCGCAGGAACTATCTCGCTGGGCTTTACCCACCAGCTCACTAAAATCATTATCAACATAGTAGACAACGAAACCGGTGCCATAGTTACACCCGATACCGGTGGTATGATCATTAGAGGCATGAATACCACCGCCAACTTCGACCTCAAAACAGGCCTGTTGAGCGAAGCGAGTACCTCTGCAGACATCATTCCCTTCATGAATGGCAGCAGCACCGAAGCCATTCTACTGCCGTTTACCGTGACCGACGATCACGAGGTAATCATGACGATGGGCGGCAAGAAATTCTTGTGGAATATGAGCGACAAGTTTAGCGGGTTAGCCATGCAGGCAGGGTACTCGTATACCTTCAAAGTTACCCTCAATACATCCGAGATTTCCGATGTGGAGTTGGTTCAGTTCGACGGCAGCTCTATCAGCCCTTGGGGTGATGGCGGCGGCGATGTGCAAGAACCAACCGAACCTGAAGAATCCGAAGATTTGGTTGACTTCGATATTCCTGCCGACTATACGGTGATATCACTTTCGCCCGGAACTGCCGGCAGCATCCGCTCAGCTATTCAAGGAGCTACGGATGCCAAAGTAGCGATTAAACTGGCTGAGGGTAGCTATACAGAAACGTCGACAATTAATGTACCTGCCGCAGTTAAGTCGCTGCTAATTATTGGCGAGGTAGGCGTTACAAAACCGATTATCAGCACTAAGAACTTTATTTCCTTCCCAAATGGCGATTTGGATTTAGTCCATCTATATAATGTGGAGCTTGCGGGAACAGATGTGAGTAGCGGTTACTTCTGCAATCACAACAATGGTACAAGTATAGGGGGTATCGGCCGTCTGACATTTGAACATTGCGTGGTGCATGATTTCCGTGGCGTGATGCGTGTACGCACGGGCATACAGATTGGCACCTATCAGATAGTAAACAGCATTTTTTATCGCATAGGCGGTTATAACTTACTGACCCTCGAAGGAACTTCTTCAGCACCAGTCATTGAACTGTCTAAATCTACTTTCTATCATTTAGGTTCAAGAGGACTTTACTTGAATGCTCAAACTAGTACATCATCAGCCGTTACCATCGATCAATGTACGTTTCACCAAGGACCTTATTATCCAATTGTACAATTCGGTCAGACTAATGGCACGCTGAACTTTACTAAAAATCTTATCGGAACTGCCTTCGATATAACCGATACTTCGGTAACTACTTATACCTCTGAAAGAGGTATATCTGTTATCTCAGGCGGAACCATGGGCACTAATACCGGAAACTACTACGCCAGCAACACCACTTGGCAAGATACACCAGTAGGTACAGATTGCGGGTTCAGCACCACCGAACTGTTTGCCAATCCTGCGGGATTAGACTTTACACAATCCAAAGTAAACGCGGGCGATCCGCGTTGGTACCAAATCCACTAACCAAATGTAATAATTACGAATGAATAAATGAAGAAACTTATGAAGTACAATCAGATATATCTATTCGCCTTGCTGGCTCTGCTATTTATGGCTTGTAGCGGCGATGATGAAAAAGTAAGTGAGTCAGATGCCATTACGTTTCTCTCACAAGCAGGTTCGTTTTCGGGTAGCAGTGAATTAGGGCAATGGCAGTCAGGCGACCAGATTGGCGTCTATATGTTCGAGAGTGGTACAACTATTCCTTTGAGCAATGCGTCGAATGTAATCTATACGGCAGGCTCAACGGGAGCAATAACTACCTTCTCCTCTACCACACCGTTGCAATTTTCCGGGAACGAATCGTTGGTTTCTTTCGCGGCATACTACCCGTACTCCTCTGCGGTAAGCAACCTCTTGTACCCCATTTCCCTGGCCGATCAGACAGCAGGAACGAGGAAGCACGAACTGATGACAGCTACCACTGCTCAAGGAGAAGTTACGTCGGCCAGGGTATCGATGAACTTCCGGCATCAACTGACCAAGGTTGTGTTCAGGTTTGTTGATAAGAACGGCACCGCGCTCTTCCCTACCACGTTGACGATCGAGGGGATGAATACTACAGCCAACTTCAATATCGCAACGAATGAAATCCAGAATGCTTCGGGCATAACAACCATTGCCACGTACAAGCCGGCCAATGGAGATTACGAAGCCATCCTCTTGCCCGTTACCGTGGACGTCAACACGCATTGGGTGAATTACACCATGGACGGCAACAACTTTGAGTGGAACATGACACACGTACAAGGGGGGTTAACGGCTCTACAGCCAGGATACAAATATACCTTCACGCTCAACCAGGATGATCTTACAGCTCCTGCCAAGGTAGTGATAGAGCATGGCTCAATTACCCCATGGGATAACCAAAACTACGAAGACGGTGGCAGCGCTGACCTGATAACGAACTATACGGTATTCCCAGCCAACGGAGCAACGGGTACTTTTAAGGACACCTACCTGAAACTGATCTTCAAAGAGCAGGCACCTGAAGTAGGTACTACAGGAACCATTCGGGTGTACAAAGCATCAGACAATACTTTGGTCGATGAGATTGACATGGCCGATGCACAACCCCGATTCACCAGCGGCGGAACGCTCAACTCGAAGATGGATATTCTGGGGAAAACGGGCAATAACGGTGGTCGTCACCGCGTGGTGAACTACAACCCCTTGACCATTGAAGGTAATACGGCCATCATCAAACTACATTATGACTGCCTGGATTACAACACGAAGTATTATGTGGTAATTGATAAGGGAGTTATCAATCACGCCGACTTTAATGGCATCTCAGGCTCGTCGAAGTGGACTTTTACCACCAAGGCCGAACCTGCTGTACCAACCGACGACGCCCACACAGTTACGGTGGGAGGCGATCACACAACGGCTGATTTCCGTACGATCCAGGCGGCCATTGACTTCCTCGCCTCGAAAGTTCCCAACACCGATCAAAAAACGGTGTATGTGCAGAACGGCAGATACGAAGAACTACTCTTTATGCGCGGTGTAAACAAGTTGACGATCAAGGGTGAAAGCCGCGACGGCGTAATCATCTGTTATACCAACAACGACGGTATCAACGGTGGTGTAGGAGGTTCGTGTGCCATTTCAGACCGAACAAAGGGGGTGACAATTGCAGCCGGAGGAGGTAGAGCTGTGATGCTGGCAGAGCGCGTGGATAAATTCCGCATGGAGAATCTTACTCTGGAGAGCACACATGCTGATAACAAAGGGAACGGCCAGGCGGAGGCGATCTACGTCAACAATGACACCAATCAGGGAATAATCTTCGTCAATTGTAACGTTTTGAGTTACCAGGATACCCTCAATCTCAAAGGATTTGCTTGGTTTTATCAATGTTTAGTTGCAGGCGATGTAGACTTCATCTGGGGGTCACCCATCGCCGCCCTGTTTGAGAAATGCGAGATTCGTTCTCGCGGCAACGGCTATATATTGCAAGCCCGTGTTGCCGAGAACAACAAAGGCTTTGTTTTTCTCAACTGTGACCTGACCACCACAGGTGCGGCAACGCAGATGTACCTGTGTCGTACGGCAGGCAATGCTTCTTATTTCGACAACATAACTTTTGCCAACTGTAAAATGGCTGATATCTACGGTACGTATGGCTGGGGATATAGTAGCGGCGGAAGTGGTACTGCCCCCAACCCAGCACCTGGGACGCTGGCAAACGGTTACAAAATCTATAATTGTACCAATCTGGATGGCGACACGATTGCAATTAATAACGCCCATCTTGCTTATACACTGACCGAAAGTGAGTTCCTGGATGGATTCAGCACACCGGCAGTTGTGCTTGCAGGATACACGGATGTAGACTGGTTTCAGTAAAAATAAAAGAGATGAGAGAAATTAATAAGGAGGATTAAAAATCTGAACAAAAAGTTTTTGTGTTGTTTATAATTACCCCCGAATCTTAGACCAATAGTTCGTTAATTATTTATTTAATATACGAGTCATACAGCAATAGCTGCAAACTCCACGAGTTCTTTAACAAGTTTATCATTTAATCTTCTGTTCGGCTTTATGCCGGACACGCAAATAAATCGTTCAAGCAGATAGGCATTATGAATCATTGTTTTACACGATGCCATTGAAAAAGGGATACCTCTTTCCTTGGCCAACACCTTAGCAAGGTTGACCGAGGTGAGAGATGCATTAAAGTTAAAAGAAAGCTTCGAAACATCCCTTGCCTGTGATTGCATAAGTCCTGTAAAAGACTTGGCATCACGGAAACAAAACTCAATTTGAAAACGGGTGCGATAATATTCAATGACATCAAGTTTACCACTCCTATCAGGATTGGTAGAGAAAAACAGTTTAGGCTTTTTGCCGTCTTTTGAATACCAAATTGCAAGTCGTACCATCTGCTTCAGCGATTTAGAGTAGGCTGCCGGAGTATAAAGCTCTCCATTGTCAATGTCGATTTTCTCAGCTCTTGATTTATCAAGATTAGTCCTATCAATCTTGCCGTCGTAGAGTTTAGGTCTGCCTCTTTTACCCGTTGGCTTTTCCGGTGTAGGATAAAATAAAACGGCATCATCTCTGAAACGGCTGATAAGATGTAGGTTCATTTCTTTTAAACCGGTTGCAAAATTGCTTTTGGAGAAATAGGCATCGGCTACCACATAAGGGCTTATCTTGTGAAGTTTCTCTTCCATTGATTTTAGTACAAGAAGATACCGGTCGATCAGGCCAATATCGTTGCTTTCCAAAGTTTGACTGTCCGGTGTTTGAACAGCCTGAAGACTGATACAATCTTTACTGTCTATGTCAATGAGACCTACACCAAGAATCTCTAATCCTCTTTTTGCCTGTCCGGCTGTACCCGACCGGAAGTAACCAATCCGGGGAGTACACTTTCCTGATTTGGATATATAGCCGGGATCAATGGCTATCGCCTTACGATCACCGGTTAATATCCTTTCAGACAAAGACAAGTTAAACTCACACCAATCAAAATCCTTCGAGAAGTTCCGGCGGAATCGTTGTTCACACGAGGTGCCATACCTTCCCATCCGGAGGAAATTAATCCTGCCGGGGATAATTATGTATAAAATTAATGTCTCCATAAGGAACGATTTGAAACTTTTGTTTAACTTAGCAGTTAGTTTATTTAAAACGTCACTACAGATATCCCTATATTGGTTAAGTATGCCGGTTTTGTCCATCTTTACAGTGTTTGGAATGTACTATAAAGATACTGATAATCAGCTACTTAACCTTCTTTTCTATATTAAACTATGTTATATAAAACATTGAATATTAATTAGTTAATTGAATATTTACCGAACTATTGTTATATATATAATAACAATAAATTAATCAAACAATCAATTCAAAAATAATGAGGAAAACAACAACTTTTTTATTGACATTTGCTTTACTCTTTATATCCTGTGCAGAAAAAATAAATGAAAAAGGATATAAATATGATTATTTATATGAGAACTTACCTTTTGAGATGCCAAAGGTAATGATTCCCAAATTTCCCGATAATAAAGTAAACATTTTGGATTTTGGGGGAAAACCGGATGGCATTACCCTTAATACAGAGGCTTTCGAAAAAGCCATGCAAAGTCTTTCCGAGAAAGGAGGAGGAACACTTGTTGTACCTAAAGGTATTTGGTTTACGGGCCCGATTGTTTTTAGATCAAATATCAATTTGCATCTCGAAAAAGGGGCTTTAATTTTGTTTTCACCCGATTTCGATTTGTATCCTCTTGTAAAAACGGTATTTGAAGGTCTGGATACGCGTAGATGCCAATCACCTATTTCGGGAAGAAATCTGGAAAATATCGCTATTACGGGCGAAGGTTCGATAAATGGCTCAGGTGAAGCATGGCGCCCGCTTAAAAAAAGTAAAGTTACGGAAAGCCATTGGAAAAAAGTTGTGGCTTCAGGAGGCGTAGTCAAGGGGAATAGTTGGTATCCATCGGAAGGTGCGCTCAAGGGTGCCGAGATGAGTGATATGAATGTTCCCGCGAGTAATTTGTCAGAAAAGGAATGGCTGGAAATTAAAGATTTTCTGCGACCTGTGATGGTGAATTTTATTGAATGCAAAAACGTTTATTTGCAAGGCGTGCTTTTTGAAAATTCTCCTGCTTGGAATATTCACCCTTTGATGTGTGAAAATGTGATCATCGATGGCATTTTTGCACGTAATCCTGCTTATGCTCAAAATGGAGACGGACTGGATTTGGAATCGTGCGTGAATTCCATTATTGTTAACAGTCTGTTTGATGTGGGCGACGATGGCATTTGCATCAAATCGGGAAAAGACGAACAGGGGAGATTACGCGGGCGTCCTACCGAAAATGTAATAGTGGATAATTGCAAAGTGTTTCAAGGACATGGTGGGTTTGTAGTAGGAAGTGAAATGTCGGGAGGAGTAAGGAACATATCGGTAAGTAATTGTCAGTTTTTAGGAACCGATGTAGGCTTGCGTTTCAAAAGCAGGCGAGGACGTGGTGGAATAGTGGAAAACATCTATATCTCGGATATTTATATGTTTAATATTTTGACGGATTCTTTTTTGTTCGATCTTTTCTACGGAGGTAGATCGGCTTCCGAAGCGTTGGAAGAAGGTTACACGGGTGCAGATGTTGAGAAACTTTATCCCGTAACGGAAGAAACCCCTGTATTCAGGAATATTTTCGTTAAGAATCTTGTTTCACGAAATGCCCGTAGAGCTATGTTTTTTAATGGATTGCCTGAGATGAAAGTGAGCAATATTCAGATTGAGAATGTTCACGTTACATCCACCTATGGCGCCGAATTGAATAATTCGAAAGATATTGCATTCAAAAATGTTTATGTCCAACCAACCATTGGAGCTGCACTTATTCTAAACGGTGTTGAAAACTTCAGGTCCGAGAATTTCACCTTTCCCGTAAGTCTTCAGAATCCTATCGAATTAAAAGGAAATAAAAATAAGAATATAATTATTTCGAATAATCGATTAAGATGAAACATCAATTTGCCGTAATTTCATTCCTCGCCATAGTTTTGGTAAGTTCAACGCCAAAGCCGGTAAAAATTCTTATGGCCGGTGATTCTACTATGGCTGACAAGGTTTTGTGGAAAACAGTGGTGGATAGCGTTAGCGGACAACAGATCCGGGAACCTTTTATGGAACGTGGATGGGGACAATTGTTGCCTGAATTTGTAAATCAAAAAGCAATTGTTAAAAATTATGCTCAAAATGGCAGGAGCACTCGAACGTTCATCGAAGAAGGTTTGTGGACCAACTTGATAAATAATACCGAAAAAGGAGATTTCGTTATTATTCAGTTTGGACATAATGATTCGTCTAAAGAAAAAGGCGAGCGTTATACAAATCCGGCACAGTTTCGAATCAACTTTGTCGCCTTTGTGAATGAAGTGAAACTTAAAGGTGCGACACCTATTCTTTGTACGCCGGTTGCCAGGCGAAAATTTGACGAGAATGGGCAGCTTATTCCCACTCATGGAATTTATCCCGACATTATTCGACAAGTAGCAACGCAATACGATGTTTCACTCATTGATATGGAAAAAATTACTTCGCAATGGCTTCAACAAGAAGGTGTTGAGGTGTCGAAAAAATATTTTCATAAATTTCCGCCCGGGGTTAGTAAACTTTATCCGCAAGGATTGGATGACAACACCCACTTCAATGAGCTCGGAGCCAAAATTGTTGCGGAGATGTTTGTCAAAGAAGTCAAAAATAAACACATCAATAGACTGATGTCCTTTCTAAAATAATAAATAAAATGAAAAAGTCAATTCTTGTTTGGATAATCCTATTTGCTTGTGTAATACCCATATCATCCCATCCCAAATATTACATTTGGATGACGGAATCAGAAATGCAACGAAATCCCGAAAGTTGGATGGTTGATTTTTCAAAGGAGTTGAAATGGAATTATTGTCATGGTTTGGAATTGGGAGCGATATTGGATGTTTGGAATAAAACCGGTAATCGAAGATATTTCGATTATGCCGAGAGTTATGCCGATAGTGTTGTTAACGAGGATGGTACGATAAAAACCTATCGATTGGAAGAATACAATATCGACCGGTTGAATTCCGGAAAAATGCTTTTCCCGATTTACGAAGAAACAAAGGACGAAAAGTATCGGTTGGCTATGGCTTTATTGAGAAGCCAAATGAATACTCATCCAAGAACATCGAACGGCTTGTTTTGGCATAAAAAGATCTATCCGCATCAGGTGTGGTTGGACGGTATTTATATGGGTTGCCCTTTCTTGGCCCAATATGGAGCCACGTTTGGTGAACCTCGATTGTTCGATGAGGTTGCTCATCAGATAATTGGTACAGAAAAGGCGACCAAAGACGAAAAAACCGGCTTGTTGTATCACGGTTGGGATGAGAGGCGGCAACAACGTTGGGCTGACCCTGAAACCGGCAGATCGCCAAATTTTTGGTCGAGAGCCATAGGATGGTATATGATGGCATTGGTAGATGTATTGGATTTCATGCCTGAAAATCATCCCCGCAGGACAGAAATCATCCGTATTTTAAACGACATTTCCACCACTATCGAAAAATATCGCGATCCGGCCACCGGTATGTGGTATCAGGTAACGGATAAAGTTGGTGCAGAGGGAAACTACTTGGAATCGTCGGGTTCGGCCATGTTTATTTATACCTGGGTTAAGGGTGCGCAAAACGGTTTTTTACCTAAAGTATTCGAAGAAAAAGGGCGAGCAGCCTACGATCAATATGTGAAGCGGTTTGTAAAAGAAAATCCGGATGGCACTATTACCGTAACGGATGCCTGTGAAGTAGCCGGTTTGGGCGGAGAAAAAGAATATCGTGACGGTAGTTATGCATATTACATCTCCACGCCGCGACGCGATAATGATCCAAAGGCTGTTGCTCCTTTCATTAAAGTGAGCATATTGCTCGATAAATGATGTATTAATTGTTTTTCAAGTAAAGAAATGAAAACCTATTTGTCGTTATTTTTTATATGGTCATCGATGGTGATGGCCTCTGCCCAAATTCCTGCTTTTCCCGGTGCCGAGGGTGCAGGCATGTATGCTACCGGCGGACGCGGAGGAAAGGTGCTTTATGTGACTTCGTTGGAGGATACCGAAATGCCCGGTACTTTGCGATGGGCTATCAAACAAAAAGGCCCCAGGACGATTGTGTTCGGGGTATCGGGATTGATTCGTCTTAACCGTCCTTTAAAAATCGACAATGGCGATTTAACCATTGCCGGTCAGACGGCGCCCGGTGATGGTATTTGCATTAGCGATCACGAAACCATTATCAGTGCCGATAACGTCATTATCCGTTTTCTTCGCTTTCGATTGGGAGACAGAGCAAAAGAGGGGATAGACGCCTTTTCGGGAAAAGGGCATGAAAACATTATAATCGACCATTGCAGCATGAGTTGGAGTGTAGATGAAGTTTCTTCTTTTTACGACAACAGCAACTTTACCCTTCAATGGTGCATCATTTCCGAGGCCTTACGAAATTCTGCTCACACCAAAGGGAAACATGGCTATGGCGGAATATGGGGTGGACAAAATGTTTCGTTTCATCACAACCTATTTCTCCATAACGACAGTCGCAATCCGAGGTTTTGTGGAAGCCGTTATACCAACAGGCCGGATTTAGAAAAAGTGGATTTCCGGAACAACGTGATTTACAATTGGGGCTCAAACAACGTGTATGGAGCCGAAGGGGGTAGTTACAACATCATCAATAATTATTATAAACCCGGACCGGCGACAAGCAGCGGTTCAAAGAACCGAATAGTGAATCCTGACGCCGATAATGGAGAAAACAATCAACCGGCCGGTACTTACGGCAGGTTTTTTGTATCAGGAAATTATTTGAATGGAAATGCTGCCGTAACCTCCAACAATGCATTGGGTGTTGAGATGGGTTCTTCTTTCGAGAAATATGCGCCGGAGGTCAAGCTGTCGGATATTCTTGTTTCGCAAGAATTTCCCGGTTTTGGTGTTACCACTTATTCGGCAGAAAAGGCTTACGAGATGGTTTTACAATATAGTGGTTGTTCTTTGGTAAGGGATAGAGTGGATGAGCGTTATATACGAGAAGTGACAAACAGAACATACACGTATGAAGGATCAAAGGGGAGTACCTTCGGACTGATAGACAGTCAGGAAGATGTGGGTGGCTGGCCTGAGTATAAGACCAATAATTTAAAAAGGGATTCCAATAAGGACGGTATTCCCGATGGATGGTTGGAAAAAAATTATCCGGGAAAAAGGGCAGAGGACAAAACCAATGAGGGTTATACCTATCTCGAAATGTATTTAAATAGTTTGGTGACTCATCTCATGCCATGAGAGGAATAATTTAAATCGAAAAAAATTATGAGTAAGTATGTTAATGTATTTGTTTTTTTAATGGGGTTTACATTTTTCTCTTTGGTGGTTTGTGCCAATTCCGGGACTGAAAACGGAATAACCAAAAAAATTGTGGTTGATAAATCCGGAGGTGGTGATTTTACTTCTTTGCAGGAGGCGATCCATTCGGTAAGAGCGTTCGATCCGGAGGGACCAACCACCATTTATGTAAAAAACGGCATTTATCGTGAGAAAATTGTGATTCCGGATTATGTATGCAACATAGCAATCATAGGTGAAGACAAGGAAAAAACCATCGTTACCTATGATGATTATGCAGGAAAAGAGAACATGGGGACTTTTCGTACCTATACACTGCAAGTGAGAGGGAACGATATCCTGCTCGAAAATCTTACGATTGAAAATGCAGCAGGGCCCATAGGCCAGGCTGTTGCTCTGCATACGGAGGGCGATCGCATCATCGTAAAGAATTGTCGTCTGTTGGGAAATCAGGATACGGTTTATACCGGTGGAGAAGGTAATCGTCTTTGTTTTTTTGATTGTTACATTGAAGGGACTACCGATTTTATTTTCGGTTCGGCTACCGCATGGTTTGAAGAATGCGTACTTCATTGCAAAAAGAATTCGTATATCACTGCAGCAAGTACCCCTCAAAATGTTGAATATGGGTATATATTCAATCGTTGCAAGGTGACATTGGCCGAGGGTGTGACGTCGGTTTATCTTGGAAGACCGTGGCGGCCTTATGCCATGACCGTGTTTATGAATTGCGAACTTCCGTCAGGGATTCATCCGTCGGGGTGGCACAATTGGGGGAATCCTGAAAATGAGAAAACGGCTCGTTATGCTGAGTTTAATAATGCCGGTGAAGGCGCCAAAACAGAACAACGCGTGAAGTGGGCAAAAATATTGACCCCCGAAGAAGCGGCACAAATTACGATTGAAAAGGTATTAAAAGAAGATTTTGTGAAAATAGTATCGTTTTTTATGCCGTAAAAAGTTGATAATAATCAAGTGTTTTCTGTGAAATTCAACGCTTTGTCATTACTGATTTCGGCTTTTAATCGCCCATTAAATTTAAAAATTGTATCATGAGACTTTTCAAAAAAATATTTCCATATTTATTGTTCTTATCGGTTCCTCTTATTGCCCAGAACAAGATATCGAAGTCGTGGATAGCTGATTTGGGGAATGGCTATTATAAAAATCCCATACTACATGCCGATTATTCCGATCCCGATGTATGTCGTGTAGAAAACGATTATTACATGACTGCTTCAAGTTTCAATTGCATTCCCGGTTTGCCGATTCTTCATTCAAATGATCTCGTAAATTGGGAGATTATCGGTTATGCGATCGACAAATTGGAACCCGATAGTATTTTCTCAAAACCGCAGCATGGCAATGGTGTTTGGGCTCCATCCATTCGCTATCACAATGGAGAATTTTATATTTATTATGGCGACCCCGATTATGGCATTTTCATGGTTAAAAGTAAAGATCCGGCCGGGAAATGGGGAAAACCATTGTTGGTAAAGAAAGGAAAAGGCTTGATCGACCCGTGTCCTCTATGGGATGATGATGGGAAGGTATATTTGGTTCATGCTTATGCAGGAAGTCGCGCCGGCATAAAAAGTTTGTTGGCCGTTCAGGAGATGAACGCCGAAGGTACAAAAGTTATTGGGCAAAGTAGAATTGTTTACGACGGACACGATATTGACCCTACCATTGAAGGCCCTAAATTCTATAAACAAAACGGCTGCTACTACATATTTGCACCTGCCGGAGGCGTCTCAACCGGCTGGCAAGTCGTATTGAGGGCTGAAAACGTTTTCGGCCCTTACGAAAGAAAGATGGTCATGTCTCAGGGAAATACCTCGGTAAACGGTCCTCATCAGGGTGGATGGGTAACGACGTCGGCTAATGAGGATTGGTTTGTTCATTTTCAGGATAAAGGGCCTTTCGGACGCGTGGTGCATTTGCAACCCATGACATGGAAAAATGATTGGCCAATTATTGGCGTGGATAAAGATAATGATGGTTGTGGCGAACCGGTCATGACCTTCAGAAAGCCGAAAACAGACAAAAATTACGCGATAACAACGCCTCCTGAAAGTGATGATTTCAATTCGCCTACACTCGGATTGCAATGGCAGTGGCACGCCAATCCTTGTGAATGGTGGTATTTTGCCAATTCACGAACCGGTTTATTGTCTTTATATTCTGTTCCCATTCCCGATAATTATGTTAATTTATGGGATATTCCCAATTTATTGTTGCAAAAATTTCCTTCCGATAATTTTATGGCTACGGCGAAGCTGACCTTTCACCCTTCGACTGCTATTGATGGGGAAAGAACCGGTTTGGTAATCATGGGGATGGATTACGGTATGTTGTCTCTGGAGAAAACGAAACATGGATTCATCCTTTCTCAAATTGAATGTCTGCAACCCGAAAAAAGAGGGAAAGAAATCGTCAACGAAAAACGAACATTGACAGATTCCACACTTTATCTTCGGGTTCGCGTGTCTCCTGAAGCACGTTGCGTATTCAGTTACAGTTTGGAAGGGAAGAGTTTCAAAACACTCGGAAAACCGTTTACGGCTAAAGAAGGCAAATGGATAGGAGCAAAAATGGGATTCTTTTGTTCTCGTCCTGTAAGGAATAATGATGGCGGAAGGGTAGAAATTG
>Ga0116189_1001907_pt1 | contig 15818 bp, 20 predicted proteins | sample AD_JPNTR3_MetaG_FD_89895 | JGI IMG/M metagenome (GOLD analysis project Ga0116189, IMG submission 89895) | Active sludge microbial communities of municipal wastewater-treating anaerobic digesters from Japan - AD_JPNTR3_MetaG | ecosystem: Engineered > Bioreactor > Anaerobic > Digestate | place... | reverse complement strand
GCCATAAAGAGCGCCAAGTACGTGTTCAACAACGCGAGACACCGGGGCGAAGACATCGTCTTTAAGCCGGGGGGCATCATCCGGCAACGGGCGGAGCAGGTGCTTGGCGATACGGTCCGCATGCTCGAGTACGTACGCGACCTGGGCCTGATGGAAGCCATGGGCGAGGGCGTTTTCGCAGGGATCGCGCGAACGGCGGACGGCGGACGAGGGCTGGACGGAGTCGTGGCAAGGTCGGACACATACTGGAATCCATTCGAGGAGGCCATGTCAGAGCAGCTAGGGCTCGCGGCCTCCGCCGATCCGAGCAGGAGGTGAGCGCCATGCCGCAAGTGGACCTGAAAAGTGTGAGGCCTTACGGCGACACTCTGGACGACGGAAGGGTTCAGCTAGGCTTCACCCTTCCCATTAGGTACGGGCCGGAGGCTAAGGAGGCAGCCCGCCAGCTCGTGATCAAGATGGGCCTTGAGAGCGTGGATGTGGTCAGTTCGCATGACCTCGGAGGACAGTTTACGTATTTCGTGGTATACGGCAAGTGCACCCACTCGGTGGACGTGACTTCGCTGAGGGTGCCGAAGGTCCAGGTGGAACAGATGGATTTCTTCAAGATTAACGACCTAATCCGCGACAGACTAGGCCGGAAGATCACCGTAGTGGCCGCGTGCACCGGGTCCGATGCGCACACGGTGGGCATCGATGCAATAATCAACATGAAGGGGTACGCCGGCGAGTACGGGCTGGAAAGATATCCGTGGTTTCGCGCCCACAACCTCGGCGCGCAGGTGCCCAACGAAACGCTGGTGGCGAAGGCGATCGAGACCGACGCTGACGCCATTTTGGTGTCACAGATAGTAACGCAGAAGAACGTTCACATATCCAACATGACGCGACTAGTGGACCTTCTGGAAGCGGAGGGCATCCGCGACGACGTGATACTAGTTGCGGGCGGGCCTCGGATCACGCATGAACTTGCTCTTGAGTTGGGCTACGATGCCGGTTTCGGCCCCGGAACACTGCCGTCGCATGTTGCGGCCTACATCGCTCAGGAGCTGATCAGGAAGGAGCATAGAACCAGCCCGGACCTGGGCGAGGAACGATAGAAAGGAGGCGGTACAGAATATGATGGAAGACGTCCTCATCAGGGTGAGAATGAGCCAGGCAGATGCCCATTACGGAGGCGACCTGGTGGACGGAGCCAGGATGATGCAGTTGTTCGGGGATATCGCCACCGAGCTCTTGATCAGGCACGACGGCGACGAGGGGCTGTTTTTGGCTTACGACATGGTGGAGTTTCGAGCACCGGTGTTCGCAGGTGACTACATCGAGGCTCGCGGGCGCATCACGCGCGCCGGCAACACCTCGCGTGCCATTTCGTTTGAGGCTTTCAAGGTCATTGAGGCCGGACGAGACGAGACCGACCCGTCTCGAGCCTATGTGCTCGAAGAGCCCGTTTTGGTCGCCCGGGCAACAGGCACGTGTGTTGTGCCCAAAGACAAGCAGCGAAGGAAGGGAGACTGACGAGTGGACAAGTTGATCATAACAGCCGCTCTGGTCGGCGCTGAACTCACGCGTGAACAGATGCCGCATCTGCCGGTCTCGCCGACGGAGATAGCCGAGGCGGCCGCGGCAGCCAGGGAAGCAGGCGCGTCCATCGTTCATCTGCACGTGAGGGACGCGAAAGGCATGCCCACGCAGGATGTTGCCGTGTTCCGCGAAGTCATTACGCAGATCAAGAAGCGCACAGACGTGATCTGCCAGATCTCCACGGGAGGCGCTGTTGGAACGCCCATAGAGCTGCGGGCTGAACCACTCTCCCTCAGGCCCGAGATGGCCACGCTGACCACTGGCACCGTGAACTTCGGCGACGATGTGTTCATGAACGAGCCCAGTGCGATTGAGTTTCTGGCCTCCCGCATGAAGAAGGAGGGCGTGAAACCGGAGATCGAGTGCTTCGATGCCGGACATATGGCCAACGCATTGCGGCTGGTCAAGAAGGGATTAGTGGACGAACCGCTTTACTTCGATTTTGTCATGGGCGTGCCCGGCGGCATACCCGGCACAGTTCCGGACCTGATGCACTGCGTCGCGAGCCTGCCGGCAGGCGCCCAGTGGCAGGTTGCCGGCATCGGCAGGGCAGAGCTGCAGCTTGCTGCAGTTGCGATAGTCCTTGGCGGAAATGTTCGCGTGGGCTTTGAAGACAACATCTACTATTCCCGCGGGGTCCTGGCGGATAGCAATGCCCAGCTGGTGGAGCGCGTAGCCAGGATCTCACGCGAACTCGGCAGAGAGGTGGCTACGCCCGATGAGGCAAGGAAGCTCATCGGACTAGCGTAACGGCAAACCGAGAAGAAGCATGGCGAGATAGAGTCATGTGCAAAGCATAAAGCCACCTTGCCCGGCTGGGCCGAGGTGGCTTGTTCACTTTCTGGAGGAAAGAATGGCAGGGGAGACAGGACTCGAACCCGCAACCCTCGGTTTTGGAGACCGATGCTCTACCAGTTGAGCTACTCCCCTGCACGCGCCGGATCATCCGACTACCTCGATTCTACAGTCGCCGTCTTCGGTTGTCAAGCGCAGCCTCAAGGGCTATCATGTAATCGTGGCATCATAGCCTTGTATTGTATAGAACAGGAGGCGCAGTCATGTCGGACACCGTCGTTCCGGTAGGAGTATCCAATCGTCACCTTCACGTCACACAGGACGATCTCGAGGCCCTTTTCGGAAAGGGATACCAGCTCCGAGTGAAGAAGGACCTAAGCCAGAAGGGTCAGTTTGCAGCGGAAGAGACCGTCACGCTTGTCGGCCCCAAGGCAGCTATGGCCAACGTTCGGATACTGGGCCCGTGCCGCAAGCGCACCCAGGTGGAGGTATCACGCACCGACTGCTTCCAACTGGGGCTCAATCCGCCGGTCAAGGATTCAGGCGACCTGGACGGATCTGAGTCCATAAAGATCGTCGGCCCCAAGGGCGAAGTCACGATATCAACAGGAGTCATTCTGGCCAAACGGCACATTCACATGACCCCTGAGGAAGCGGAGAAGCTCGGGGTTTGCGACCGCGATGTAGTCATGGTCCGGGCTCCGGGCGAGCGAGCACTGATCTTCGATGAAGTGCTGGTGCGTGTGCATCCCACATTCACCTGGGAAATGCACGTCGACACGGATGAGGCCAACGCGGCGTCCCTGAAGAACGGGTCGCTGGTTACCATAATCAAGAAAGACTGAGCGCCGGTCGGGCAGGCAGGTGGGCGATCCAAGAGGTGAACCCCAAGTTGCGGACGATAGCTCACATCGATATGGACTGCTTTTTCGCCGCAGTTGAAGCCCTGGACCACCCTGAGTACCGAGGCAAACCCCTGATCGTCGGAGGGCAGCGCGACTCGCCACGCGCGGTCGTATCGACATGCTCTTATGAGGCGCGGAAGTACGGCGTGAGATCGGCGATGCCTATTTCGCAGGCAGCGCGGCTATGCCCAGATGCACTGTTCGTCACGGGCAACATGAGAAGATACACGGACGTGTCGCAGCAGATCATGGAGTGCCTAGCCGAGTTCACTCCCAGAATCCAGCAGATCTCGATTGACGAGGCTTTCCTCGACATGACGGGGTGCGAACACTTCTACAATAACGCCCAGGCTATGGGCCTCTCGATCAAGCAGCAAATACGGGAGAAGACAGGGCTGACCGCGTCATGCGGCATTGCTCCCAACAAGTTTCTGGCCAAGCTGGCCTCGTCGAAGTCAAAGCCAGACGGGTTGTTGGTGATAACGGCCGATGAGGTCGGCGACCTCCTGGCGCCCCTGCCTGTGCGAGAGCTGTGGGGAGTGGGGGAAAGGGGAGAGCAGGAGCTGGCCAGGTACGGCATCACTACGGTGTCGGATCTTCGCGCATGGCCTGCCCAGTGGCTTGCTGAGCGCTTCGGCAAGTGGGGAATGCTCATCTATGACCTCGCTAGAGGCATAGACGACGACCCCGTGGTGACCGACGAAGAGTGCAAGTCCTACGGCTCAGAGTCCACCTTCGACTCAGACGTAGATGACATCGACGACCTATGTGCATGCCTGGCCAGGCATGCACAGCGCGTCGGCAAAAGGCTTCGCGCAGGGGGAAAGCTAGCCCGAACCGTCACTCTTAAGGTGAAGTTCGCCGATTTTGACCAGATAACGCGGGCGAAAAGCGTGAGTGAGTCCTTTGACAGCGATGACGATATCTACAACATCGCCTGCGAGCTCCTGCGGGAACTCGACATGCGTATGGCTGTCAGGCTAATCGGAGTCTCGGTGTCAGGGCTGACCGAATGTAGGCAGCTGTCGCTGTTCGAATCGCCCCGAGGCAAGCTCGATCGCGTGCTCGACAGCATCACTGATCGATTGGGGAGGAAAGGTGTGAGCCGCGGTAGGGAACTGGAGTAATCCACCGGGTGGTCAGTCCCGAGTTTGCCTAGATGGCCCAGGAGTGCATACAGTGCTCTGGTTCGGCGATCCTCCACCCGCTTCGGAATGGCCAGAGCCGGACAGCGTAATCGTAGTGCCGATGATGAACCGGTCGTTGCTGCTCGTGCACAGTCTGCGCAGATCGGGGTGGGAGTTCCCGGGCGGAAGGATACTCGCAGGCGAAAGCCCTGAGCAGGCCGGGAGAAGGGAAGCGGCTGAGGAGGCAGGAGCCTGCCTCGGCGAGTTGCGTACGCTGTGCTGGTATACGGTGACAGTGTGGAACACGCTGCTGCCGGGCCCATCGCGCGGGATCGTGTACGCAGCCGACCTGGCCTCGTTCGGGTCGCCTGCTGATGAAGATGAAGTCGCGGATGTGCGCCTATTCTCGTCGCCACCCGAGGAGCTCTCGTTCAAAGACGGCTTCACGGAACTTGTGTTCCGGCTGATGTTCGGCACTGCCGGAGCGCAGCAGACCTCGCGCTGACGCTGACGCGACCAGGGGGTGAGCTGAATGATACATGTGGGCACTTCAGGGTTCAGCTACAAGGATTGGCGGGGAGTGTTCTACCCCGACAGCATGGCCGACAGTGACATGTTAGCCTACTACGCGACCCGCTTTTCCACCGTCGAGCTGAACTTCACCTACTATCAGATGCCGGGCGTCCGCACCATAGAAGGGCTGTGCCGCAAGACCCCCGAAGGATTCACGTTCTGCGTCAAAGCCCACAGCAGCATGACGCACAAGGTGGCTGATGATGAAGTTCAAGTCAGGCAGGACTTTGACAAGTTTCGAGCGGCCATGCAGCCTATGGCGGACCAGGGCAAGCTAGGGTGCGTCCTGTGCCAGTTCCCATGGGGTTTCAAGCGCACAGCGAAGAACGAGGCGTATGTGCAAAGACTGCCGGAGTTCCTCCCGGACTGGCCCATTGTGGTGGAGTACCGCAACGTCGAGTGGGTGTCGCAGGCCACTTTGGAAGCCCTGAAAGTCGCGGGCCTTGGCTTCTGTTGTGTAGACGAACCCAGGCTGCGCGGGCTCTTTCCGCCGCTTGCCGTGTACACCTCGCCCATTGCGTACGTCAGGTTCCACGGCAGAAACGCCAAGTCGTGGTGGAACCATACTGAGGCCTCTGAACGTTACAACTACCTGTACACACAGGATGAGCTGAATGAGTGGATACCGAAAATACGCGACCTCGAGCACAGCACCGAACACGCTTTCGTGTTTTTCAACAACTGCCACGCAGGGCAAGCCGCGACCAACGCTCAGATGATGGAGTCGTTACTTGGCCTGATATGATTGAGTTGAGTAAGGAGAGGATCATCATGCCCATATTCGAATACAAGTGCAAGCAGTGCAGCCGCAAGTTCGAGGAACTCGTGATCGGCTGTTGCGAAAAGGTGAAGTGCCCCGACTGTGGAAGTGAACAAGTGGACAAACTGCTCTCGTCCTTTGGGTTCAAGAGCGGATCGACCTTTGCTTCATCATCGAGCGGCAGCTCATGCGGTTCTTGCAGCGGCGGATCATGCAGCACCTGTGGGCACTGAGCCTACAGTCGGCCGCGCACGCGGCGCCGTTTCCTATAGAGCCTGGAGGTGTATCCCATGCCTGAGCTCCCCGAACTCACCATACTAGCAAGTCAAATGAGACGAGAGCTGACGGGCAAACGTATCTCGCGCGTCGAATGCTTTCAGCCCAAATGCTCGAACGTCGAGCCCAGCCGGCTTGACGTAACATTATCTGGCAGGAGGGTGGGGGAGACTACAAGCAAAGGGAAATGGCTCTTCATGCCGGCTGAGAACGGTTGCACTCTGCTGATCAACTTGGGGATGGGGGCCGACATGGTCCGGTTCGTGCCCGGAGGTCCTATGCCGCCCAAATACCAGTTTCGACTGGACCTTGAGGACGGCACTGGTTTCACCATCAGGTTCTGGTGGTTCGGCTACGTGCACCTTGTACTCAACGACGAGTTGCAGGCGCACGCCATGACGCGCGACCTAGGACCGTCGCCCCTCGACCCAAAATTCACCGCTGATGACTTCAGGCGCCTCGTTCGCCGCGGGCACGGGATGATCAAGCCTTTTCTGCTCGATCAGCGCCACGTATCCGGCATCGGAAACGCCTACGTCCACGACATCCTGTTTCGCGCCCGGATCCATCCCAGAAGGCCGATTCCCGGCTTGAGCGATGCAGAAATCGACGCGCTGTACGCCTCTGTACGCGACGTTTTGGGCACTGCCATAGTGATGGGAGGCGCCTACTACGAAAAGGACTTCTACGGTCATCCTGGAGGCTATACAGCAGAGCACTGGTTAGTGGGCTATGCCGACGGCCGGCCTTGCACCGTTTGTGGCGCAACGATACGCAAAATCAAGACAGGATCGACATCGTCATACATATGCCCGTCATGCCAGCCGCTGTAGGCCAGCTGCGCATCTCTACATCTCTACATCTCCACATGTTCTTCATATCCCTATATGTTTTCCGCTTGTCTATGTTATAGGTCCATGCACGTTCCGGCGCCTGTGACACATAACTAAGTTAACATAATGTGTATTATGCGACGTTCTCTTTATGAACCCCTATTAACCCCGACGAGCCCCGGTGAGGCGGTGCGTCACAGGCCAATCGGCACAGTAAGGCTCTGCCCCGGTAGCAACATCGCGGAGTCGAGCGAATTGAGCTTCTTTATTCGGTTTGTTAGCACGCGCAGGTCGCTTGTGCCTTCGCTGACTCGGCGCGCAATACCCCACAAGGTGTCGCCTGGCTGAACCGTAACCACGATGTACTGCTCGGGCTCAGCCGATTGCGCAGACGGGGCTGTCTCCGACAGGCCCCAAACGATGACCGATGCCACGATCCCAATCAGGAGCCCGGCAACCGACACTCGAAGAAGTGTTGAGATGCACAGAGCACCTCGATGGAGCCTGCGCCGATAGGCGGCGCGGCGACTGGTGACGCTTGCTGAACCAGGGTGGCTTGGCTGCATAGTGGTCCCTCCTGGCAAACATATGTTCTATCGGTAGACCCAGCATAACAGAACATATGTTCCGTGTCAAGCGCCGGACGAACAGCCGTTCGCGAACGCATGTTTGCAGGAGTATGCAGCCTATGGTATACTGTGCTTGGCAGAAAGGAGTTGGTCGCCTTGTCGTCACTTGGCGCCAGGGAGAAGCAGGTTCTCGAGTACATTGCCCGTGAACTAAAAGTCCGTGGATACCCGCCGTCAGTCAGGGAGATCGGCGAGGCGGTAGGCCTCAGGTCCAGCTCCACAGTGCATGGTTACCTATCATCCTTAGAACGCAAGGGCTACATCCGGCGCGACCCGGCCAAACCGCGAGCCATCGAGGTCCTGCTGGGGCCTGACCAACTTCCTCCTCCCACGAGAGAGATAATGAATGTGCCCATTGTGGGGCGTGTAACGGCAGGCCAACCCATCCTGGCCGTTGAAAACGTCGACGACTACTTCCCTCTTCCCCGCTCCCTAGCGGGCGAAGCGGAGTCCTTCATGCTCAGGGTGTCGGGCGACAGCATGGTAGGCGCCGGCATTCTCGACGGCGATTACGTGATCGTGCGGAAGCAGCAAGCGGCAGCCAACGGCGAGATCGTCGTAGCCATGATTGATGACGAGGCCACTGTCAAACGGCTGTTCCGCGCAGACGGCAGGGTAAGGCTGGAACCGGATAATCCCGCCTATGAACCGATAGTCAGCGACTGCGTGGCTATCCTCGGAAAGGTAATCGGCCTGGTACGAAAGATCCACTGAGCACAAGAATACCAGACGCCGGGTGGTAGAGTAACCGCCCGGCGTTTCCGTACGTTCAACTTGTCATTGTCGGGGCCCAAAAACAAAAAGACGCGTCTACATACGCGCCGCTTTCTGATCCCGGGCATCCCGTATTGTTCTGCGATCTATCCCAACGGCCTTAAAGAAGACCTCAAGAGCTTGTTTCCTGCCGCGCGTATCTGGCTGACTGAACTCGGGTTCCTCATAGAGTGGTGGAAGCTCGTTGTACCATTCCATTGCCTTGTCCACTGCCCCAGGCACACCGGACCCCTGTATCGCCTCGATCAGCCTATCGTATTGTTCCCTTCGCGCCGCCGCTTGAGCCGCCCAGAACTCTGGATTGTCCGTGAGGTTGCTCGCAAGGAAGTCCTGCTTTGCGATACTGCGAAACCGCTCAAGCCCTCGCAGAACGTCCTCACGCGCCAGGTGTATCATTTTACCATTCCCCCCGTCGTTTTTTATCGGAACGTACCGCCTGTCGGTTGGGTACTTGTTCGCTGTCGATGCGCGGATTCCTTCTGCCGAAGTGTATGCCCGCATTGAAACGGACGAGGGCGGCCTGCAACTACCGGCCGCCCTCTCTGACGTCCTCGACTATCGTCGAAGCATTGATGCGCGTAGCGTACTCACAGATTAACGCCGATTATCCCCCCAAGTGTAGACAAGATCACGATTGACGCACCTCGCGTCAGCACAGACGCCATGCTCATCGGCTCACGTATGACTGCCGCCGACACTAGGAGGACGAACCCAAGATAGGCCAGGCCGACTATGAGGCCGTTCCTCCCTCCTCTTTCCCCCGTCTTTCTGCCCACATATAGGCCGCCGATCCCGGCGCTAAGATATCCTATGACGGGTATGGCAGTTTCGATTGTGGCGGGGCTGAAGGTAAACACGGTTGTGAGCACGCCTCCAATTGCCGAGAGCACCAGCGTAGCGAGGAAACTGACCCCGCAACCGAGCACAACCAGCTTCCAGATGGGGCTCTGTGCGCGGTCGCTCTCTCGCCTGGGAGAGCCGGCCTTCATGCACTGCGCACCTCCTCGGTAGCATGCCTCCACTGGAAGACTATTAGTCTGCTCCTCGGGATATTCGTCTCTCAGGCCGAGGCCATCATCTCATCTGCTCAAGAACCTGCTGCATATCTGCCCACACATCATGCTTCTTGGCAGGCTCCCTAAGGAGCGCAGCAGGATGGAACGTCGGCATGATCATGATTCCGCCGCGCTCAATCCACCTTCCGTGCATGCGGGTTATGTACGCCCTCGGATCTATCAGCGCCTTAAGTGCAGTGGCGCCCAAAATAACGATGATCTCCGGCCTGATGAGCTCGATCTGACGCGCAAGATATGGAAGGCAGGCACGCACCTCGTCCGGTTCCGGCTCACGGTTATGAGGAGGCCGGCATTTCACTACGTTGCCTATGAACATCTCCTCTCGCACAAGGCCCATGGCCTTGATGAGCCTATCGAGCATGCGGCCCGCCGCTCCGACAAAAGGCCTACCCTGCTCGTCCTCATCAGCGCCCGGACCTTCGCCGATCCACATTATTCGGGCATGAGGGTTGCCTTCACCCGGAACCGCATTTTTGCGCATACCACCTAGCTTGCACCGGCGGCAGTCACGCGCCGCTTGAGCCACGGCCTCCAGATCAGGTAAGTCGTCGCGGCGATCAGTCTCAGGCCACAAGGCTCGCCGCAGAGTCGGTTCCGGAATCGGTTCATGATCGCGGTGCCAGCTCACGGGCCTTTTACGCTCGTCATCCACTGCATCATTCACGAAGCTATCGAACAACTGCAGTTGCTTTTCCTCATCCACGGTACGTCTCCCCCCACTACCTGTATCAATTATGCCACATGCATCGAATTCCTTGCTGTCCCCGCCGATTTTCCTGACTGCCCTCCCCTGCCCTCCTCTGCACCCTCGGATCGCACCACTGTCGAGGCTGAGGCCAGGTCATCCGGCGGAACAATGTGATGCAGGGCCTCGATGGGAAAACACGTTTTGTGCAGGCCTTAGGCGAGAAACGATGCCCAGGCACCCCACCAGAAGTGAAATGAACCCGTCCCCATGGGGACGCGGGCTTTCGGTCATAGACGACGCGAAGCGAAGTCTGGCAGTAGGAAAAGCGTAGCGGCAGACCATAGGGCTGATGGGAAAATCTCGGTGTCCCGTTTCCGAACACGTTTTTGGCGATGTGTCTCCAAAACGAACAATGGGTGGTGCATGATCGGACGCATAGACGCATAAGACGCCTCAGGCGAAGTAGGCGCAACATATAATCCCATTGGCGCTGACTAACGATGTCATATACTAGCATCCTGACCCCTGTAGCAGCCATATCATCCCATTGCCTACCGTGGCGGTCACCGAATCATTCCATCCTCCGCTTTTATACGGGTATACGTTCCGTTATGAACCAACCATTGTTCGGATTCGCGACACATCCGCGAAAACCTGTTCCAAAACCGAACACATGACAAAAGGCCAGGTAGGCCTGCACATTACCCATGTCCATGGGTGTTCCTGGGCGTGACGATCTCCTGTGGTGGGCTATCGGGGTTCTGGGGCATCCTGTCCATTTTTGAGCTGGCTTTTCGAGCATCCTGTTCACATCCTGCCTGGTTTGGCAGGTGATAACTGTCTGAATTCGCGACGGCAGGGGCTCGGTCTTTTCCTGTAATCACGTCGCCGCTGAATGCTCTGGCAGAGGCGTTTTACATAATCCGGTAACATGACTCTATCCCTCGAATATGCCCGAGAAGGCCCCAGGCGCCCGCAGAGCCTCCACGAAATGCCAAAAACTCCCGAGTTTTGCCTGCTCCCGGTGAAAACCGGGCACTTCCTGAGCAGGTTGGAGCACAAACCGTACAGTATTGTTACAGGTGAGAGGACTCCTTGCTAGACGCGGTTTCGCTGAAAGGCCTGCCCGACGCAAGGTGTTCGGCCAATCAGCAAGACTCGAATCCCTTCCAGTATATGTTGCCTACCATGGATCGCGAGGCGTTCATTAGCTGGCCAACACGGCTTGGCGTACGGGCGTAGCGAGAACGCCCTGTATAACAGGGCTTCATGGAAAGTGTCGGAAGGCCCGAGCGCCATATCTGCGAGTTCGGCGCTCGAACCACCTGGAAAGAGCCCCGAAGCCACCCGGAAATGGTCCGGAAATGGTCCGGAAATGGGTCCCGAGAGGGGTCCGGAAAGCGTTTGACAGGCGTAGACCCATGCTCTATACTATGGGTGTGCCTCATATGGGCGCGAGGTCGAGGTGTAGCGCAGTTTGGTAGCGCGCTTGGTTCGGGACCAAGAGGCCCCGGGTTCAAGTCCCGGCACCTCGACCATTCTTGTTCCGTCATGCAGGCGCATCCATGCGTGCGAGAGTGGCGGAATGGCAGACGCATCAGACTTAGGATCTGACGGGGCAACCCGTGGGGGTTCAACTCCCCCCTCTCGCACCAGCAACTCACAATCTACTCCAAGCTGCCCAGGGCAGCTATTTTTGTACCTGCGACCCGAGGCCAAACCTTAGAAGCGACGAGACGGCAGGAGGAATGACCTACATGCTGAAAGAATTCCGGGATTTTGCGATGAAGGGTAACGTCATGGATATGGCCGTGGGCATCATCATCGGCGGAGCGTTCGGAAAGATCGTGAGCTCACTGGTGAATGATGTCATCATGCCGCCGATTGGAATGCTGCTTGGCAAGGTTGACTTTTCGAACTTGTTCATCAATCTGTCGGGCGAACACTACGCGTCTCTCGCCGACGCAAAGGCGGCCGGAGCAGCAACGGTCAACTACGGGCTATTCCTTAACACAGTGATTGACTTCATCATCGTTGCGTTCGCGATATTCCTCATGGTCAAGTGGATCAACAAGATGAGAGCGACCGCAGAGGCTCTGGAGAAGAGGCCACCGGTAGTCCCCGCAGCTCCCACCACGAAGGAATGCCCGTACTGCCTGTCCACTATTCCGATCAAGGCAATCAGATGCGCGCATTGCACCGCAAATCTGTCTGACAAGTAGAGCATCGATGAGGCGTCGACGAGGCGTCGACGACACGATGGACGTCCAAGTAATCGGCATGTGAAACGCTACGCCCCGGGTCTTTGCGCAAAGACCCGGGGCGTGATTGCCACAGCCACAATCTCGTCTATAGGTTCGTTCAATACACGTCTGGACGTTTCATCACAGTTGCCTTGTTTAGAGGATAGTACCGCACTACTGCTCTTCCCACAATCCGATCGGTCCTCAGGAAGCCTACGCTTCCTCGGCTGTCATCCGAGTTATTCCGGTTATCGCCCATCACGAACACATGGCCTTCCGGCACTGTGCCCGGGCCGTAGTCGCTCCAGGGAGACGCGGCCACATATGGCTCATGCAATTCCTTACCGTTGAGGTAGACCTGGCCGTCCGATATTTCAATGGTATCGCCTGCTACACCTATGATCCGTTTGATGTACGGACGCATCGAACCGCTGAAGTCAACTAGTTCACGCATGGCTTCCACAGCACGGGCCCATCCCTCTGTGTCAGGCCGCCATGGGTTGCGCAAAACGATGATCTCGCCTCTGGCGGGAACGCGGAACCTGTAGCTCACCTTCTCCACGATAATCCGTTCGCGGTTGTGCAAGGTGGGCTCCATTGATGCGCCTTCCACTACGAACGACCTGCCTACGAAGGTCATGATCACCATTGCCAGCAATATCGCCAATGCGATGGACTGCACGTACTCCATGGCCTCACGAACCGCAGCCTTTCTTCGGCGCTTGGCCTCAGCGAGCCTGATGGCCTGCGCTGCACCCCAATCGAAGTCCGACGTGATGTCAGAGGATTCACCCAGCGTTTCCACGTCCTGCTCGTCCGCTTGTTCAGTCATGTCGAGCGTGTCGTCAGTCGTGTCGCTGATCTTCTGTTCGACCGCGTCCTCAATTTTCGGATTCTCAGTCATTTGATACGCGACCACCTTATCCCAACCTGGACATATGCCTATTCTGTCATTAACGATAATGATGTCCTAGTCGTTCCCGCGCCGTGCACGGTCCCGACTCGATAATACCCCCTTACGCGCTCTGTGGCAAGCTCAAGGCACCCGTTCTTTTGCGAATGGTACGTCTCACTCTCCGGACGAGTACGATGATACGCTGGACAATCCAGCAAGAGGGGGGGCATGGGAATGTACCGGCAAACGGCACTGGGGCGGGAAACGATATCGGGACCGGGACCAGGACCGGGACCCAAGCCAGGGCAACCACTAGCGCTGGGGCTGGCGCCGACGCTGGCGCTGGCGGCAGCAGGTCTAGCCGCATCGTTCTGGGTGGCCCGAGTAAACTATCTATTTTTCCATGCTGCGGTTGAGAACTTCTCGGTGATCGTGGCCGCACTTACCTGCGTGCTTGCGCTGGCGTCTTCTCGGTATGCCCGCAGCGACCTGCTGCTCTTCATCGGGCATGCACATGCGCTGGTCGGGGGCATAGACTTCCTACACACTATGGCCTATAAGGGTATGTGCATCCTGCCATTGCCGACACCGGACACTGCTACACAACTATGGATTGCCGGCAGGTATGTGTGGGCTGCGATGTTCCTAATGGCACCGGCGCTGGCAAGCCGGAGGCTTCCGCGAAGGCCGGCGACGGCTGCACTTGGCGTGACCGCGGTAGCCCTTGCATGGTTAATCCTACGCGGAGGCATCTTCCCCGCGTGCTTTGTCGAAGGTTTAGGGCTGACCCCGTTCAAGATCGTAAGCGAGTACCTAGTGATAGCCGCCGTTATCGCCGGATCGCTGCTCCTTGCAGGGAAGCGTAACACGATCGATGACTCGCTCTTCAACGCGCTAATGGGCGCAGCAGGAGCAACCGTTGTCTCGGAGTTCTGTTTCACCCTCTACCATGACGTTTACGCTACTCCCAACTTCCTTGGGCACATCTTCAAGGTAATAGCCTATAGCTTCTTGTTTCGGGGCGTGGTTCTTCGCGGGCTACAGGCTCCATACGACTCGATCTTCGCTGAGCTTCAGAGAAGCGCTATCCGCGATTCTCTCACAGGGCTGTACAACCGATTCGGTTTTATCCAGATAGCGCAGCGCGAAATGGACGAAACCGCCGACAAGCCCGGTGCTCGGACGGCCGCCCTCATGGCGGATCTCGACAAGTTCAAGCATGTAAACGACACATTCGGCCATCTCGCCGGCGACTTGGTCCTCATCCAGTTTGCACGTATCCTTACATCCTCGGTCGGGCCTGCCGACACGGTTGCGCGCCTTGGGGGAGACGAATTCGTTATCTTGCTTTCGGGTGCCGATGGAGAACGGGCAACAGCTGTCGCCAGCATAATAAGGCAGCAGATGCGCGCATGGACCCAGCAGTCCGAGACCGCAGCAAAGCTTGATGTGAGCATCGGCGTGGCCCTGTGGACACCCGACATAGGAGGCGACCTGGATACTCTGCTTCGAGAGGCGGATGATGCAATGTATAAGGAGAAGGAGTCAAAGCGAGCCCAGACCGCAGTCGCGGGCCCGGGACCCGAGTAGGGATCCCGGTCCCGCTATCCTGGTGGCCATGCATGCTATGGGTGCTTCAAGCCACGGCTTGCCAAAGCTTGCCCCGATGCCTACACACCTTGCACCATATCCATCAGTTCCAGCGTGTAGCAGGCTTCTCGCTCCATGTGATGAAGCAGATGATACGCGAAGTTCACCTGCCCAGTAGGTACACTGCAGCGCCCAATCGATTCCTTCAGGCATCTCAGGTAGCCCACCCACGCGTTCACCGCATCGCGGCTGCGGGCAATCATCCCACACATGTCTGCAAGCGATGCTCCCGCCAGCCTTGCCTGAGACATCTCGCGGAATGGCCCCATGCCCATCTCCCCTAACTCCCGGGCCTTCTCTGAGAGCTCATCCTGGACGATCGGGCGGAAGAACAGACTCAACACTGCGGCATGCTCGGCATTGATGTCGGCAAAGAACAGGATTTCATCCATCAGGACCACTGCGCCACCCTGGCCCATGTAGGGGATCACACTCCTCGGCGCAAGGCATGCCGGGAGGTTTGCCTCGGCAGGAGGCGCCGGGATCTCCAGATCCGATCTGGTGGGAACGGGCCATCCGACAGGCCTGTTTATGATACCCAGGAAGAAGTCGGCTTCACGCCGGATGTGCTCCAACATGTCGGCTGGCAGCTGGATGTTGATGCGACACTCCCTTACCATGGCCGCCAGGTTGCGCTTGAGCTCCCTTAAGGGAGTCACTCTCCGATTCGCTTCTGCTATCAGGCATTCCACCTGCCCCTGGGGGAAAGGCGGGCATGCCGACTGCACCGCCGTCAGTAGTTCATCAATGCCCACGCCCAGGCAATCCACACAGCGAAACAAGCTTTCATCGGTTACGTCCAGTCCGCTTCGGATTATCCTGGCATGGTCTGACATGATTTGAAGCCAGAATCGCATTTCCTCGACTACGCCCATCGCCAGACTGGGCGAGAGCGCCGGCAGAGCCGGTTGCGGGATCATGCTCACGACGAAGTCACCTCCGCTTTAGGCAATCACCATAGCATAGTCAGGCGGAGGCATGTTCGCGACAGCGACAGGCTCAAGTCCTGC
>Ga0116189_1001881_pt1 | contig 15999 bp, 15 predicted proteins | sample AD_JPNTR3_MetaG_FD_89895 | JGI IMG/M metagenome (GOLD analysis project Ga0116189, IMG submission 89895) | Active sludge microbial communities of municipal wastewater-treating anaerobic digesters from Japan - AD_JPNTR3_MetaG | ecosystem: Engineered > Bioreactor > Anaerobic > Digestate | place... | reverse complement strand
GAGGTTGTAGTTAACTCCCAGACCGACATCAAGACCAACGGTAGAGTCGGCTTTGATTCCGTTGAGAGTCTCAACGAGGGGATTGACTGACCTGACGATCTCGATGATCTGGTCGAACAAATCGGGTGTTTCTTGGTCGCCGCCTTTATCGCCGTTTTTGTCGTCTTTGTCACCTTTGCCGCCGCAGGCTGCCAAAGAAACGATAAGGGCAATAAGCATGACCGCGAGGATCAATCTGACCCATATGTTTTTTTTCATAATACCTCCATGAGAATTTTGTGCTTTTTGTATTAAGGTAACATTGTTACACAGAAATTATAACCTAATTACTTATCACTGTCAATAGCAAAAATTTTCGGCGGGAAATGGCAATAAGCCCGATAAAATGGGCTTTCTCTCGTATATATCGGCGACAGACAATTAATGGTATATACCTTGTTTTAAATCCCTCTGTTTTTACGTTTTACGTCAATGGAATTTACCCTTATCCCCTTGTCGGAGAGGAAGGCGGCAAGAGCTTTCCCGTCGCCTGTCGAAAGGTCGGCGTTTATTACTCTCTTGTTCTGCCTGAAGGAAAAGGTAAATAGGTTTTTCTTCTCCTGTCCGATTACATAGAGGTCGGCGGTAAGGGTCATGGTCTCTTCCTTTTTGCCCTTTACAAGGACCAGTTTTTCCTCATCGGCTTTTATTTTGCCGCACCTCGAAATTACGTCAATAACCGCCACAATCGCCGCAAGCGCAAGGCTGATAACCGCCACCACTATTATGTTTATGGCTTTCTGCGAAATTATGTTTGCGAAGAAATTGAGAAAATCCTTCATAATGTATTCTATGAATACAATGAGAAACAGAAGGGCGAAGATAATGACGGCATCTCTCATCGCCTTCAAAACGATTTTTGTATAGTCAGGCTTTAAGCATACCCATTCTTTCATTTTTGCTCCGGATCTTGTCTTTCGATGTATTTATCGAGTATCTCCACGGCGTCGAGCACAAACTTTATGCACGGGCGGGTGGAGTAGTAGGCGTTGTCCCTTATCTGGGGAACATACCCTTCGGTGATATTTTTTATGTCTTTAAGAAGATCGCCGCAGTTTTCATAGGCGTTGCGCTCCTTAAACTCCTCGACGAGCTCTTGCACATCTTTATAAGCTCCCGCCTTGTCGGTTACGTCCGATTTGCCTTTCGCGCGGTAAAGTCCTACGACAAGACCTATGCCCGATATGGCTCCGCAGAGGTTTCGGGTCCGCGCAAAGCCGCCGCCGAACGCTATCGCGGCGTTAAGCAGGTATTTCTTATCAAGACCCAGAACGTCGTCATACGCCGCCGCCACCGCCTGAGCACAGTTGTACCCTTCGAAAAACAGGTCGTATGCCTTTTGTTTTCTGTTCATTTCCTCACTCCAGCTTCTGACTGAATTCGGCGAGATAGTCTCCTTCGTAAAGCTCGATAAGCCCCTTGTCGCAAAGGCTGGCAAAGTGGGGGTCGACGGGAAGCTTGCCGACATTTGTTATGCCCAGTTTTTTCGCCCTCTCCCCGATATGACTTTCGCCGAAAATCGGGTGCTTTTCCTTGCATGACGGGCAGACAAAGTAGGACATGTTTTCCACGATACCCAGCACAGGAACATTCATCATTTTTGCCATCTTCACGGCCTTTTCCACTATCATGGTAACAAGCTCCTGCGGACTGGTCACAATCACTATGCCGTCCACGGGTATGGACTGGAACACCGTGAGGGGCACGTCGCCCGTTCCCGGAGGCATGTCGATGAACATATAGTCGATATCGCCCCATATTAAGTCGGTCCAGAACTGTTTTACAACCCCCGCGATCATCGGTCCGCGCCATATGACGGGATCGGTGTCGTTTTCCAGAAGGTTGTTTATGGAAATTGTCCTTATCCCCGTCTTGGTGACCACCGGAAAAATCCCTTCGCTGCTCGCCTCGGCCTTTTCCTTAAGACCGAAGGCCTTTGGGACGGACGGACCCGTCACGTCGGCGTCGAGAACGGCGGTTCGGAACCCTTTCCGCCTCATATCGACCGCCAGCATGGCGGTGACGAGGGACTTACCCACGCCGCCCTTGCCGCTTACAACAGCGATTACCTTTTTGACGCTGGACAATTCGTTTGTCTTTTCCTTTTCAATCTGTCTGCTCGAGCAATCGGCTTTACAGCTCGCGCAGTCATGTGAACAATTTTCTGCCATTTTTTCTCCTATACTACTTTCTTATGTAGATTGTTTTTATCTGATGCGGTGTAAGTATCACAGTCGCGTCTGTCTCCTTCCTGTCTTCCTCGAGCAGGTTGCATTCGAAAATGCCGCTGAATGCAAAGTTCGGCTTGATAATCACCGTCTCGTTACTTCCGTAACGCTCGTAGAGCCTTACGACGATGCCCTCTCCGTCCTCGGACGGCTTGATTGTTTCCACTATTACGTTTTCATTGTTGATGTCAACTATCGGCTCGATTCTGACGTCCTTTTCGACGACGATGAGAGGATTGTTGTAAAGATATGCGTTTTCCACGACCTCTTTCATGCTCTCGCAGCCCTTGACGGCGTAGCCGAAACTGTGGGCGCCCATGTCGCACTCGGGGTCGGGATATTTGGGCGAGCGAATGAGGTTCAGGCTTATCACGCCCTCTTTTACCCTGTGGCCGTACTTGCAGTCGTTTATGAGCGCAAAGTACCCCTTGTCGTCATTTACCGCCACGTACTTGTGGGCGCAGATTTCATACTGCGCTTTTTCCACCGAAGTATCGTTCTTGGTCGAGCGGTCTATGGAGCCGAACTGAATGTCGCAGTTCACTTTGTCGCCGTAAATTCTGGGATAGAACTCGGCTCTCAGCATCTTGTGCTTTTCGTGCCAGTCGGCTTTGGTGTCGAAGTTAAGAAGCCGGTCGCGGAGTATCACCTTCTGCGTGACGGTGGAATCATTATAGACATAGCTGTTTTCCATAACGACGTCGGGCCCGTCGACATAGCTCCTCGAGGACACCAGGGTGAGCGGCGAGGGCGCGTGCTTTGTATATGTGCCCTTAATGTCCCACGCATTATAATACATCTTGGGGTCTTTGTAAACAACAAGTCTGTTAAGTCCGCGTTTGGAGTATTCCCTGTTTTTAGCTTTGTCAAAAAACGAAACGATTACGCCGTCAGAATCAAACTTGACTTTGAGGTACTCGTTTTCGATATAGTCTTCGCCCGTTGCAAGTTTTCTCTCCTCGTCCCAAAGCGTAAGGGGCGCCGAGGAATAGGGCATGCATAACGCTTTATACCAGTTTCCGTTGTGCTTAATGTAGTCCTTTCGCGTAAACGAGGTAGGATTAATTGCGGTAAGACCCTCTTTGTCCGAAAGACTGTTCAATATCCCGTCCTCGGTTTCGCACAAAGCACGGTACATCTTTTCGTAGGACGCGCGGCTCTCCTTGTACACCCTGTTAATGGACGAGCCGGGTATAATGTCGTGGAACTGGTTTAGGAGCGTTTCCTTCCAGATTTCGTCGAGGTTTTCATTATTTCCCGACACGGCCTTAAGCCACTCCACGTTGTGGAGAGCTCTTTCCATAAGCCTGTTGTATAACTTGTTGGCGGCTTGCGAGGTGTATGTGCCCTGGTGCTTTTCGAGGTACAGTTCGCCCGTGTATTTTTTGAGTTCCTGTTTTTTAAGCTCTTCGAAAAAGCCTTGGGCGCGGCCTTCTTTTACCACGTTTATGCCATTAAGTTTTTTCACCCTCTCCAGCATTTCGAGGTGCCCTTCGCCCGGACCGCCGCCGCCGTCGCCCGCGCCGAAGATAAGGAGAGCCATCCCCGTTTCCTTGTTGACGTTGAGCTTTTCGGCTTTGGTAATGTTAAGCGGAGTCGCGTCGGAATTGTAGTTTCCTTCGGGCGCGATGTGCGCGATTATCTCACTGCCGTCTGCGCCCTTCCACACAAAGCTCTGCAAGGGGAACTTGTTGTAAGTGTTCCAGCTTAACTTAATCGTCATGAAGTAGTCTTTGCCCACGCCCTTTATTATCTGGGGCAGGGTGGCGGGATAGCCGAACACGTCGGGTAGCCACACCATGCGGCTTCTGACGCCCATTTCGCCGATAAAGAACCTGTCGCCGTACAAGAATTGGCGGATAAGCGATTCGCCCGACGGCAAATTGCAGTCGCATTCCGTCCACATATTGCCCTGGATTTCGATTCTGCCCTTGGCGACATACTCCTTTATCCTTTCGTAAAGCTCGGGCTGTTCCTGTTTTATCCACTCAAACATCTGCGCCTGGGATGCGCCGAAGACGTAATCGGGATAGCGGTCAAGATTTTTGAGGGCGGTAGCCAGTGTTCTTATCGCCTTTCTCTTTGTCTCGCGGACGGGCCACAGCCAGCCGAGGTCGAGGTGGGCGTGTCCTATCGCCGTGTATATCGTAGAATTGTAATTCTTGTCCTTTTCGTAGGCTATCTTTATGGTGTTATCGGCAAAAGCATAGTCCTTGGCGGCAAAACAGCGGTAGCTTCTTGAAAGCAGCTCTTCAAGCTCGGCCTTTCTCTCCTTGTCGAGGAGCTTGTTCTCGCCGTAGGTGGTCGTAAGCAGAAACACCGCAAGATAGTCGTAATAATAGCGGAGCGCGGCGTCGTTTACCACTGCGATACAGGCGGTCTTAACTTTGGGCTTTAAGACAAAGTTGCCGTTTATGCCGTTGTTTCCGCAGTCAATGTACCAGTCGACCTTCTCCCCGCCTTGGGCGTCGGAGGTGATTTCGGCAATCTGCTTGCCCACTCGGGGCTGAGCCGCTTCCACAAAAGAAAGAATGGGCGTAATGCCCTGAATTACTCTTCCCTTGTCGTATATCGCGCCTTCGCCGTTGAAGTTCAAAATGGCGACGACGTGCTTGCCTTTGCACTTAGCGGGAACTTCGCCTTTGACGTGAAACCAGCAGCAGCCGAACTTCCCGCCCCACTCTTCCCCTTTTTTCATGGGGACAAACTGTTGTTTGTCGAGGTCGGAATACTTAATCGGCTCGTCGGACTTACACCCCGTGACCTCAAGGTCGGCTACGGGCGTGTAAACTCTCTTTCTTATCTCTAAAAGTCTCGTAATGTGGGTGGGGTGAATTAAAATCTTTTCTACCATAATTATCCTTCTGTGCTCACAGCGCCTTTATGGAGCGTGGCTTTTGCGCCTTTCTCGTTGGCGGCTTTAAGTATTTCGGTGAGGTTTTCCGTGTTGAGGTTTTCAAATCCTATGCGGTCGATATGGGCAAGCGCCGCGCCGTAAAACGCGTCCCCCGCGCCCGTTGTGTCTACCGGCTTAACTTTTATCGTCTCCACTATGCGGCTTTTGCCGCCGAAGGCAAACATGCTGCCTTCGCTGCCAAGCGTTATGAGGAGAAGCCCTTTGCAGTTAAGTTTTTCAATGGCTCTGACGAGGGACGTTTCCCGCGTGTAGTCGAGAATTTCGTCCTGGGAGAACTTAAGAATGTCGGCGCGCTCGATAAAGGGCTTGTACGCCCTGAACGCGTCCTCTTTGGTCTTATAGAGGTCGTAGCGGAAGTTGACATCGAAGCTGAACAGATATTCGCTTTTTTTTATCCTCTTGACCATTTCCTCGGCAAACTCCACGCCTTTTTGCTCACTCAGCATCAACGAGCCGAGGTGGACAATCCTGAGGTCTTTGAACTCATTGAAGTTTATTTCGTCGAGGGATAAGTTAAAATCGGCGGTGTCGTGGCGGAAAAAGGTAAAATATCTTTCGCCCGTCTCGTCGAGCGCCACAAACGCAAGCGTGGTATTCCGCTCTTTGTCTTCCTGCAGGCTGACGTAGTCGAGGTTGAAAGCACTGATTTGCTGCTTTATAAACCGTCCCGCGACGTCCTTTCCTATCCTTCCCACAAAGCCCGTTCCGGCTCCGGCCTGCCTTGCGTTTACCGCGACATTGAATGGCGCGCCACCTATAAACATACGATAGGCGTTTTCCTTGTCGCCTATCATATCCACGAGAATTTCGCCTATGCTCAGAATCATATTAAAACCCCTTCTTGATACTTAAATGATACTTTAGTTGAGGCGTTTTTGTCAACCGTTGACTTTACCGTCTTTGTGCGCTATGATAAAGGAAAACAACCTATCGGAGCGGTAAATTATGGACAAAAAACAACTAGCAAGTCAGCCTTTGTTTTTCGAAAGAAACAGGGTTTTCCGCGTATATTTGGGCGGAATGGGCTTCAATGCCTTCTGGGGCGATGAGCCTGTCGACAACATGTTCCCCGAAGAGTGGGTGGCAAGTAAGGTTAAAGCGTTAAACCCGAAGTATTTCGGCGTGCGCGACGGCGTGTCGAAAATCAAGGACACCGACATATTTTTCGACGACCTGCTCGAAGAATATAAAGAGGAACTGTTGGGCAACCGAAAATACGACTGCCTGGTAAAATTCCTCGACAGCGCGATACGGCTTCCGGTACAGGTTCACCCGACAAAGGAATTTTCCAAAAAGCATTTCAACTCCGACTACGGTAAGACCGAGGCATGGCTGGTGGCGGCGACAAGACCCAACGCCAAAATCTACTTCGGCTTTAAGGACAAGATAGACAAAAAAACCCTCTCTGAGCTTGAAGAAAGGAGCGAAACCGAAAGAGACATTATGGCGTCGGTACTTGGAAGCGTGGACGCCAAGGTGGGCGACATTTACCTGATACGCGCGGGGCTTATTCACGCGATCGGCGCGGGCTGCACGATAATAGAAGTGCAGGAGCCGACCGACTTTACCATTCAGCCCGAGAGGTGGTGCGGCGACTACCATATTAGCTACAACGAGGAGTATATAGGGCTGGACAAGGATACCGCGCTCGACTGCTTTGACTATGACCTCTACGGCGAAAAGGCCATACAAATGGCGAAAATAACGCCCAAAACCATATACGACAAGGACGGCGTAAAGAAAGAAGCGTTGATAACCTATGACGATACCCCCTGCTTTGCCCAGAACAGGTACACAATACGGGGAGGATGCGTAAAAATGTCTTTTGGCGTGTCGGTGTGGATATGCCTGGACGGCGAAGGGGAAATCGTGGGCGAAAACTACCGCAAAGCGATTGAGAAGGGCGACTACTTCTATCTCCCCTATGCCGCCGAAAACAAATTTTCGGCGCGTTCGGAAAAAGGCTGTACGCTGATAGAGTGCCTGCCCAGCAAACAGGACTGAAAAAAATAAAAAAAGACGCCGTTTGCGGCGTCTTTTTCGTTAATCATAATTTTCGCCGAAATAATTCATCTAAATAAAGATTTCTATATTTTTATCGGCTACGATTACTGACACTATCAGTTTGAGCGGTGTCGGAAAAATTATTCGGCCCTGAACTGATTTTTAAAGTCGGGGAGCCTTCCTAAATTTACCACTCTTTCGGGCGGGATGTTGTGCCTTACGATAAAGTCGTAAATCTTATCCATGCTGTTTACACGCCTCACGTTGTGTGAGTCGGTGTTGCCGATAAACAGGCACCCCGTGGGTAAAATTTCGTCAATGACCTTTTCCATAAGGTCGAGGTGCTTGATGTTGAGTTCGACATATATGCCGCGTTTGGCGCACTCCTCGGCGACTTCGCGGCAGTTTACCTTCATGTTGTGGCTGATGTGGGCGAGAATGTTGATTCGGCGTGTTCTTAGCGCCGTAAGTATGGCGTCGGTGTTTTTCCGCACCAGCTTTTCGGAGTAGCCGAAAAACCTGGAGAAAAAGCCGTTGTTGATGACGAAAGTGAAAATCTCTTTAAAACTCTTGGGGGTTATGTAACGGTGAAAGCCGAGTAATATGACGTCCATCTTCTCCATAATCTCGTCGGTTATGTCGGTGGTGCCGTCAAAACTTATTAAATCGCCCTCATATCCTTGATATATGGTAAGGTCGGGATATTCTTTGCGAAGCTCGTCAATTTCTCCCGACAGCTTTTTTATCTTTCTTAAATTCAGCCCGCCGAACTTGTTGGCAATGCCGTGGTCGGTTATGGCTATTTCTTTATAGCCCTGCGCACGTGCCATTTCAACAATGCCTTTCGCGGTGTTTACGCCGTCGCTGTAAAAGGTATGGGTGTGGTAGTCGCCCAAAAATTTACTCAATTTTGTCTCCCGCGTCTTTGACGTTTTCTGTGGTATCTTCGGCCTTTTTCTTTTTCCCGAAAGTCTTTCCCAATACTATCGCGATATCAATGACCACACCGGCCACGATAAGCACCCACCACGGATGCCACGGGATAAGTTCTACCAGCGCGAGCACGATATACTCGAGCGTGAACGCAACCGGGATAAAAATAAGCAGGTTTATAAGGCGGCGGGGGCAGTTTACCCAGTACGCAAAGACGGTATCGGAGCCAAGTACCGCTATCGCCATGATGAGGAACATTATCCACGTCTTAATTACGTCGGTCAAAATAAATATGCAAAGGAAAACAAGGAGAAAAGCAAGAACTATGGTAATCGCAACGGCGATTCTGGGGACGGTGTAACGTCCGTTTTTCATAAAAGGCGGAAGGGCAATCGCGCATACGGCAATTGCGGCAACAGACACGCCTCCTGCGGCTATCAGCCAGGCTTTATCCCACTTGCCCGTAGCAAGCGAGACCGCCAAAAACGCGATAAGCGCCGCACCTATTACGGCCGCCGCGACTATGGCGGACAAACGCAGATTTTTCTTTACCGATTTGTCCATATGGTTCCTCCCTTATTCACCCGATTTTCATTAATTAAATAGTATCACAAACCTCGATATTGTCAAGTAAGATTATACCCTGTCATTGCATAAAACATATTACTTTATGCAGATTTATGTTGATTACGCACCTTGAAAAGTAATATAATATCGCTATGGACATTTCTGTATACCCTTTTATCTGCCCTGTGTGCGCAAAGCCCCTTGTCTTGAGCGGGCGAAGTTACGTCTGCCCCTCCCGCCACCTCTTTGACGTGAGCCGGTCGGGATACGTCAATCTACTCCCCGTAAACAAGAAAAATTCCCTCGACCCGGGCGATAACAACGAGATGATAGTCTCCCGCCTTGCGGTAATGGACAAAGGCTATTACGCGTCCCTTGCCGACACGATAGTAAGTCTTTTATCGGATTTTTCCCCCCGCAGCATACTTGACGCGGGTTGCGGAACGGGGTATCTTACAAGCCGCCTGCACGAGGCGTTTCCTTCCGCGCTTATCTTAGGCGCCGATATATCGAAATACGCCATAAACGCCGCAAGCAAACGCTACAATGACATTCCCTTCACCGTCGCAACCAGCAACTATCTGCCTGTGGCAACGTCCTCGGTGGATGCCGTTGTTTGCGCCTTTGCGCCCGTATTTGATAAGGAATTTACAAGGGTGTTGTCAACAGGCGGGGTATTTGTAAGGGTTATTCCCGGACCGAAACACCTCTTTAATCTCAAAGGAAAATTATACGAAACACCTGTGGAAAACGAGCTTGACCCCGAAAACGTCGAGGGGTTTGAGTTTGTAAAGTCGGAGATATCCGAAGGCATTTTCCGCTCCGAAAATGCCGAGGAGATATTAAGTCTTGTAAAAATGACGCCCTACTTCTATCACGCCCCGAGCGAAAAAATCGACGCGCTTTCTTCCGCGGGCGGTTTCAATATAAATCAGCAGTTTGTCGTAAGGCTTTACAGGAAAAAATAGTCAACGAAAAATTCTCTTTTTACCTTCCCCTCGTCGTCAAATTTTACGCCCTCGTTTTCGAGGAGTTCTCTCTGCCTGCTCCCGCCGCCGAAAACGAAAGTCGCGGCGACAAAACCGTCTTTTGTCACCACTCTGTGGCACGGGATAACGCCGGGACAGGGATTTAAGTGCAGCGCCCAGCCCACCTGCCGCGCCATGCGCGCGTTGCCCGCGGCGGCCGCTACCGTTCCGTAGGAAGCGACCCTGCCGCAAGGTATCTGTTTTACGACTTCGTAAACCCTGTCAAAAAATTTCATGAATTTCTTTTTTTATAATTGTGACAGGAATCTCCTCCGTCATAAGTAAAGTTTTCGGTAATGTAGTCGGGCAATTCATCGGTATACTGCGTTGTCAGGCAGAGATTCAACGCGGTTTTTATAAGTTGACCGCATGCGTCTTCGTCGATAAGACTCGCAATTATTGTAACCGAGTCTATCGTCACACGAAATAAATAATTTAACCCTTGGAAGGCGTTTTCGCATATCTCGGTGACGGTTTCCGCTATGAAAATATTTTTAAGATTGGTATTTTTGAACGCCTCGGCGCCAATAGTTTCCAGTCCGGCACGGAGAAGGACATCATCCCCGATATTGCCGCAGTTTTCAAACGCATTGTTCCTTATCGTTCTGACGCTTTCGGGCAGTTCGCAGCTTGTAAGGTTACCGCAGGTATAAAAAGCGTACGGTCCAACTTCGGCAAGCCGGCTGTCTGTCGTAAAAATTACATCGGTCAACGAGTTGTTTTCGCTAAACGCGTACGCGCCTATTTTGGTTACGCTTGCAGGCACATTTATCTTTTTTATATATGAGAGCGAAAACGCCCTTTCGCCGATTTCGGAAATCGCGGTCTCCGGGTTGAAAGACAATTCGTTAATTGTCACTTTCTCAAAGGCATAAGGCCCAATAGCCGTTACCATGGAATGAAGCCGGACGTTGCCGTTGGTCTTTCCTTGCGGGTATCTTACCAAAGTGCCGTCTTTCTTGTAGAGTATGCCCTCGATAGCCTTATAGACAGGGTGGGACGCTGTGTTCACATAGAAATTGGCAAGTTTTGTAGTGCCGGCAAACGCCTTTTCGCCTATCTCCGTCAGGCTTTCGGGGATGGTTACCGACGTCAGCTCGAAGTTGTTGTAGAAGCACAGTTCGCCGATGGTTTCCAAACTTGCGGGAAGGTCGACGGCAGTAAGGTCGGGATTGCCGTAAAACGCCCCTCTTTCCAATACCTTTACGCCCTCGCCGATTGTCACTTTGGTCAGGTTGTTCTTGTTTATAAACGCATATTCTTTTATTGCGGACACGATTTTCAGTCCGTGCTCGCCGTCGTTATAGTGTCCGGGAACGCTTATAGTATAGCTGTAGAAGTGAATTTCGGAATAACCCGTCACTTTGTACACGTCTTCGTCCTCGTCGTATTCAAACGTAAGGAAGGGCGACATCGTCTCATACACGGGGACGATTTCCACATCTTTTGTCACGGTGAAGGTGTACTCTTCGTCCTCGGAGACCATTTCGCCGTCGGCTTTCCAGCCGAGGAACACAAGGTAGTCTTTTTGCGCGGCTTTTACCGTCGCTTCCTCGCCCTCGTCATATTCTCCCAGGCCTTTTATCACCAGCCCTTGCGTGACGCTCTTTGAATCGGTCTTTACGGTGAAAATGTTTATCCTGTCGCGGAACAAAGCCGTTACTGTGACGTCTTTTTCGACAGTGAAGATATAGTCGACGCTGCGCGATACCACTTGGCCGCCGATTTCCCACGCGTCAAACAGTTTCCCTTCGGGCACCTGCGCCGTAACGACGACCGTCGCTCCCTTTTTGAAGGATCCGCCGCCCGTGCCGCCGTTTACCGTGACTGTGTAGTAGACGTCGGTCTTGTTATTGTCCTTTCCGCCGCTTGACGTACAGCCGATAAGCACAACCGCGAGAAGACAGAGTATTATCGCCGCAAAGAATATTCTTTTTTTCATTTACTATTCCTCTAAGTAAGCTTCCAGCTTGTATATGGGCAAACCCATTTTTGAGAACTTGTATTCGTGCTCGGTTATTATATTGTCGGCCTCTCCGCTGTTGTGGAGATCGTAGGTGACGTTTTTTACTATAAATCCACAGTCTGAAAACTGCTTTAAACTGTACTCGAAGAAATCTTTGTCGTCGGTCTTCTGATATATGCTCCCGCCGTTTGCCAAAAACCCCTTGTACATCCCGAGGTGTCTCGGGTGGGTCAGACGCTGCTTTTCCGACGACTTCTGGGGCAGCGGATTGGAGAAATTAAGATAAATACGGCTTATGGACTCAGGCGGTATGTATCGGGGAAGGTACGCCGCGCAGGTAGGGATGAACTTGACGTTGGGCAAATTTCCCTGCATTGCCTTTTCACAGGCGGTGACTATGACGTTTCGCGTCCGTTCTACGCCTATGTAGTTGATTTCGGGGTGGCGGCGTGCGCACTCGCAGATAAAGCCGCCTTTGCCGCAGCCTATTTCGAGCACAACCTTGTTGCCGTTGCCGAAAAGTTTCTCATAGTCGATGTATGCCGTGTCCCGTATTGCTTCGAGCGCGTTGAGCTTTTCGCCCTCGGTGGAAACAATGTACGCCGAGCAGGCTTCCAGCCTTTCGTCGAGATAACGCTTTCTTCTCATTCTCATAAGTCTTCTACCTAAATTATATGTTGTATATGATTTTACCGCTTTTTCGGCAAAAAAGCAATTTCAAATTATGTAAAAAGCGCCCGCCGGGAAGGCGGGCGCTTTTACTATGTGTCGCTAAAAACTTACTGATTGTCGCTTTCGGCAACAGCTTCCGCTACCGCTTCTTCTTTGACTTCCGCAATAACTTTTTCTTTGGCGGCTCCCTTCTTGCCTTTTTTGTCTCCGATGGAGAGGATGATGTTGAGGAAGATACCGAAGATTGCAGCACCCGCGATGCAGGGCACGTCGATTCCGAAGAAGGGGATGTTTCCGCCGAAGGCATAGTTTCCGCCCAGGCCGATGACCATTATGGAAGCTATGACGGCGATGTTCTTCGCGCTGAACATGTCGACGCTCTTATCAATCATGATTGCGATACCCTGTGCGGCGATAGCGCCGAAAAGGTAGATTTCAAGTCCGCCGATAACTGCCAGCGGAATACCGTAGATACCCCTTATGAGAGGAGTGAAGAAGGAAATTACCATGGCGATAATACCCGCAAGGAGCAGAACCGCTGTCGAGAACACTCTGGTAATCGCCATCGTGCTGATGTTTTCTCCGTAGTTTGTGCCGGCGGGACCGCCCACAAAGCCCGATATCATATCGCCGATACCGTCGCCGATAAGGTTGAGCCAAAGTTTGCTGATGAGGCTGTACTTCATCTTCTTGCCCTTCTTGTCGGCAACGTCCTTTACGTATATGTCAAGCTGGTACATATGCGCGGTGGACTCGGGGATAGTCGCGATTGCGATAGGCATTATCGCGGCGACAGCTGCCCAGGACGCCTTGGGAATGGTGAAGGCGGGTACTGCAAGGATACCGTCGGGTGTGAACGCGGGGGACGCGGAGAGCAGAAGCTCCTTGTCAATTGTACGGAAGAGGTTGTAATCCTGTCCGCCTGCGGCAAGGATAATCGCGGCTGTCACGCAGCCCACTGCCGCGCCGAGGAGCAAGGGAAGCTGTCCCCAGATTCCTTTGAGATATTTTGAGAAAAGAACCGTGGAGAGAAGCGTCGCGAGGGACACAACCCATACCGCCCAGCCCGTGCCCGCCTGGATGGCTGCCATGGAAGGAGCGGCGTCGCCCAAAGCGTTACCCGCAAGGGTAAGACCGATAATCATAGCGATGGAGCCGGTGATGGAAGGAGGAAGTATCTTTTCAACGGCTTTCGTGCCGAAGAACTTGATGAGAAGACCTGCGGCTATGGACACAAAGCCCGACATTATGATACCGAACTGAGCGTAAGCTATAGCCTCTCCGGGAAGAACGCTTATTTCTCCTGCCTGCCAAGCGGTGAGCTGAGCAAGAGCCGCCGGGCTTAATTTGCTCATTATAGCCTGGGTGCTCATAAGGCTTGATACAGCCGTAAGATACGCAAAGCTGGAGCCGTAGTAAAGCGGAACCTTTCTGCCTGTGATGAAGATGAAGCAAACCGTGGCAAGGCCGCTCGCGAATATCGTGGTGGAGACCTGGAAGCCCGTAATGAGAGCCACCAGCACCGTCGCGGGGAACATTACAATAATCTGCTGGATCGCGTACAGGAACAGCTTCCAGACCGGCGGACGCTCGTCGGGAAGATATCCTGTCTGGTGGTCGTTACTGAACTCTTTCTTGAACCAAAGTGAAATCTTTTCAGTCATTTTTACTCTCCTTTATTTGTTAGATTCTGTATCTTAATTTTTTTCGTAAAGAGTTACCTTTGTCTCCCCGTCGGTCTCCTCGAGGTTTACCGCCACGATCTCGTTGAGAGAAGTCGGAATGTTTTTCCCCACAAAGGTGGGGCGGATGGGCAGTTCGCTGTGACCGCGGTCGATAAGGACGGCGAGATACACTCTGTCGGGACGGCCCAGGGTCATTACCGCGTCCATGGCGGCGCGGGCTGTGCGGCAGGTATAAATGACGTCGTCAACCAGTATTACTTTCTTCTTGTCGATGGAAAACGGGATTTCGGTGCTGTTTAAGACAGGCTCGTCGCTCAAGGCGGAAAGGTCGTCGCGGTAAAGTGTGATGTCCAGCGCGCCGACGGGTATTTCCACATTCTCGATGGACTTTATTATTTCGGCAATGCGCTTTGCAAGCGGAACGCCCCTTGTCTTAATGCCGACGAGGCAAAGCCCGTCTGTGCCGTGATTTTTTTCGATAATCTGGTGGGAAATGCGTATCAGGGCGCGGTTTATGTCGCCCTCGTTCATTATTTCGGCTTTTAAGATGCCTTTGTCCATAAAAATACCCTGTCTGCTGCGTGCATACAGGGTTTGACCTCAGAAAACATAAGCTTACAGATCTATAACCTTGTTGGCATCACAGTACCAAATTAAAGATTTTTAATCTTTATTCAGTATACCAAAACAAGGTCTGATTGTAAAGTGTTTATTCGTCTTTTTTCGCAAGACCTTCGACAAGTTTCGCAATGGTATTTGCGGCGTTTTCCACTCCCACCGTGCTGTTTATGGTCAGGTGATAGTTCTTCGCCTCGCCCCACCTTCGGTCGGAATAGTGGTCGTGATACCTCTTTCTCATGCGGTCGTTGGCCTTGATTATCCGTCCGGCTTCCTCTTGGGAAACATTGTGCCGCGACATAACGCGCTTTACCCTGTCCTCTATGGGCGCAAACACAAAGACGTTGAGGACGTTTTTACGGTCGCTTAAGACACAGTCGGCGCACCGTCCCACGAGTACGCACGGACCTTTTGCCGCGAGATTTCTGATTACTTCGCTCTGGGCAAAGAAGATTTCGTCGTGCATGGGCTGGAGTTTTACGTAGGAAAACATGCCGTACGTAAAGGCGCCCGGCGTCTTGTCCTCGGCATTTTCAATCGTCTGCTTGGAAAAGCCGGTCTTGACGGCGGTAAACTCGTTGACCGTCTTGTCATAGCAAGGGATATTGAGAATTTCGGCCACCTTTTTTCCGATTTCCTTGCCGCCCGAGCCGAACTGACGGCTTATCGTGATGACATAATGCATATTTCCCCTCCTTATTTACAGTATACCACCGCGAGGGATAATATGTTAAGCCCCCTTTTTTACCTCTTGTCCATGGGGACATATTCGCGGTTGGGCTGGACAGACTTGTACGCGGGGCGGATAATCTTGCCCGAGGTTACCAGTTCTTCTATTCTGTGAGCGCTCCAGCCCGCAATTCTCGCGATTGCAAAAATGGGCGTAAAGAGCTCTTCGGGAAGTCCCAGCATCTGATACACAAATCCGCTGTAGAAGTCGACGTTGGCGCTGACGCCTTTATATATCTTTCTCTGGTGGGTGATGAGGTCGATGCCTATCTCCTCGACATTCTTATAGAGCCTGTACTCTTTGCCGAGTCCCTTTTCTTTGGATAGTTTTTCCACCGACGATTTGAACACCTCGGCTCTCGGGTCGGAAAGGGAGTATACGGCGTGTCCTATGCCGTAAATAAGCCCCGAATTGTCGAATGCGTCTTTACTTAGTATCTTGTTGAGGTACGCGCTGATTTCGTCGCGGTCGTTCCAGTCCTTGACGTTCTGCTTGATGTCCTTGAACATCTGTACAACCTTAATGTTCGCGCCGCCGTGTTTGGGACCCTTGAGGGAACCGAGCGCCGCCGCTATTGCGGAATAGGTGTCGGTGCCGGAGGACGTGACAACG
>Ga0116189_1001876_pt1 | contig 16015 bp, 11 predicted proteins | sample AD_JPNTR3_MetaG_FD_89895 | JGI IMG/M metagenome (GOLD analysis project Ga0116189, IMG submission 89895) | Active sludge microbial communities of municipal wastewater-treating anaerobic digesters from Japan - AD_JPNTR3_MetaG | ecosystem: Engineered > Bioreactor > Anaerobic > Digestate | place... | reverse complement strand
GAGGAACCACGTGTCCTGCAACAACTGGGGGCCGCGCTTGCCGGCGGTCATCACGTTGTTGTTGTCGGCGACGGGCGCACCGGCGTTGTTGGTCAGTTTCGTGTCGGATGCCATACTCGTGCTCCTTCTTTGATCGAGACTCCGGGACAGAAGTTTCAACCGTTTATGGGTGACAGCGTACAACCCTGCGATCATCATGTCAATCTATGATCGCCCATGGGCGCATGGCGTTAAAGGGACTGTCCGGATATCGGAGTCGACGCATCAACGAAAAAGACCGGTTGGTTTATAAGGTTGGCAATGCTGTGCAGGGGTCATCCGTGCCGACCGACAGTGACGCGCTGTTCCGGCGCGTCGGCGACGAGCCACAGTCCGGCCGGCTCGAGCCGGTCGGCGCGCAGCAGGCGCAGCACCGGTCGCACGGCCGGCGCGAGATCGGGCACGAGGTCCGGCAGGCAGTCGTCGCCGGACGCGAGGCGCGCCACGTCGAGCCGGTTTCCCGGGCGTTCCGGAAAGAGCGCGAAGTAGAGCATGTTCATCTCAACCAGCTCGCCGAAGAAGTGGGTGCCCAGCGAGATGTCGGGCGTCAGCGCGGCGTGCATCTGCGCGACCTCGCACAGCGCGGCGATGTGGTTGATCTCGGAAAAGGTGACCGGTACGCCGAGCGATGCCATGTGCGTGCCCCAGCGGCCGGGGCCGAGCGCCAGCACGGTGCCGCCCAGCCGGCCGAGCGCGCGGTTCACCGCGCCGATCGAGCGCGCCACCTCGTGCCGGACGTTCTCCGGCAGCGTGCCGTAGCGCGCGGGATCGACCACCAGCAGCCAGTCCAGGCGCGTCATGCGGCTGTGGCCGACCACCGCGCCCTGGCTCAGCAGCAGCGCCTCGTCCGCCGCGATGTTCAGCCGCGGCATGTCGGGCGTGTGCGTGCCCTGCACGTGCAGCGGACGGCACTGCAGCAGATTGATGCGGTACTGCCGGCTGTCGATGAAGTTGACGGCGAACTCCACATCCACCGGCCGCGCATAAGCGGTCTCCAATGCGCGTAACACTTCGCGCATGTCGTCCACAAAACCGGTTTCCGTCAACAACCGGTCAAAGGTCAGGATGCGGTGGGTGCGGCCCTGGCGCAGCGCCTGCTCGTCAAGCGAGGTGAAGAGGTCGATCGGCGCATCCCGCACATCGCCGAGCAGGTCGTCGAACCAGCATGACTGCAGATCGTCGGCCTTGAGATCGATGACGTCGACGCGCCGTTGCGAATGGCGGCAAACCTCTTCGAAATCCGGTTCCGGACGGCGCAGCGGCGCGTTGAGCGCGACCACGCGCGTGTAGTCGTCATCGACGCGGTCGACCGCGCGTGTGCCGAGCCCGTAGACCAGGCGGATCACGCCGGCCTTGGGGTCAATCTCCTTGCTCCAGACGAAGGGATTGTAGGAGAAGCCCACCCCGGCAAGATGCGGATAGAAGGTGTGGTCTTGCAGCACACCGGTCACGCGCATCACGAGCAACGCCATCTGTTCGTCGCGTTCCAGCAGGTTGTGGCGGGCGCGGTAGTTGAGCGCCTCGACGCTCATGGTGCTGGCGTAGACGGTGCGCACCGCGTTCAGGAAGGCCGCCAAACGCGCTTCGCGGGTGCCCTGATTGGCGCAGAAGACGCTTTCGTACTTGCCCGCGAAGGAGTTGCCGTAGTTGTCCTCGAGCAACGAGCTGGAACGCACGATCACCGGATACTGGCCGAAGTAGTCCAGCATCTCTTCAAACTGACGCAGCATATAGTCCGGGAAGGTCCCCGCCATGATCCGTGCGCGCGCCTCTTCAACGCCCTCCAGAAAAGTGTCGGTCGCGTGCTGCTTTTCGCGGTAGGGCCAGAGTCCGTTACGCACGAGGAAGGTGTAAAACACATCCGCGCCAATATAAAACGAGTCGTGCGGCTCCAGCCGTTCGCGAACATGCACCGCGTCCTGCATGGCGATCTTGCGCGCCAGCAGCATGCCGACGGTCTTGCCGCCGATCAGGCCGGTGCCGACCATTCGGGCACGGATATCGAGCAGGTCGGCGAGGCTCAGATAGCGTCGTGCCAACGGCAAGATGGCATCGTCGCGGGTGACGAACCGGCGTGCGAGCTGACGCCACACCTCTTCACATTCCGCTTCGGTGTAGACGAGGCCGACAGACTCGGGGTGCTCGGCCATGTCTTCGGCTTGGCGCAACGTCTCCTCGCCGTAGATGTCGTCCGCAACCCAGTCCGGGCCGGCATTGGAGAGCACGGACGCAATCACCGCGCTGGACCGTACGACTTCGAACGCGCCATTGTCCCTCCAGACATGCAGCAGGTGGATGGTCGGCGTGTAGCGGAACTGCGTTTTGACCGGCCGCACATAGAGCGCGCCGTCAGCACGGAACACATCGAGGAAGAGCTGGGTGGTCGACTGGACCGGCTCGGTGGCGTGGCGCGAATGGCGGCGGCGCAGCAGGCCAAAGTAGGCGATGGTTTCGAGCCGGTAGAGATAGGGACAGGTCAACATGAAGAAATTGCCGAGCATCGCGTCCGAATACCAGTCGGTCGCAAGATCGGAGAGGCAGTCGAACACGTAGTACGCGCCGAAGCCCGCCTCGCCGATGACCTGATGGATGCGGTGGATGAAGACCTCGAAACCCTCTTCGGGATTGAGCGTGTGCCATTCGCAGGGGATCGTCTCAGGCAATAACGGCGCATGCCGGGCAAAGCGGAAATAGATCAGCCGGCGCCGGTCGCGCACCGCGGCTTGGACATAGGGCATCACAAACGCGCCGTAGTCCTCGACGCACGCCACATGCCAGACGATGTTGTCGCCCGCCAGAATGCCGCCGATGGCGTCATCGAACGCCGGCAGTCCCGAGGTGTCGGCCGGATCGTTATGGTCTCGGATGCCGCGTGTCGTCATTCGTTCTCCAGTCGCAGTATGTCGCTATCGTCTGTCAGGTTCAAGAGGTGCAGTCGCTCGTGCGGGCTGTTGTTCGGCTGATGCAGGGCCAGCCGCAGTCGGCCTTCAAACGTCTTAAAGATCATGCCATGTCCGCCGTTGGTGGTATAGAGCGGCGTGTGGCCGGTCCAGGGGCCGGCGACGAGCCCGGACGCAGAGCGGGCCAGCAGCACGCAATACTCTTTGCCCGGGATGAAAGTCGACCAGACCATGGCGACGCCGCTATCGGCGGGCAAGGTGAGCACGGGCCGGGGCGCCTTCCACGTTTTGAGGTCCGTGCTCGTGTAGACCTCGACGCCCTGATACCCGCTGCCGGCGCGGTTCGCCGCCTGCGCGTAGAGGTAGTAGGTTTGGCTGGGGGCATCAGCAAAGATAAAGGGATCGCGCACACGGATCGCGTCGGTCGCGAGCGTCGCGGTCTGGGCGGCGGCGAGCATGCCGTACAGACAGAAAAGGACCGGAAAGATCTGTTTCACAGGATGTGTTCCTTGTTTTGCGCCTCGAAGTATAACGAGAGAATGTGGCATTGAACAAGTTTAAACGGGGAGACGTGGAACTCCTAAACTCCTGCTTGTGACATCTCTCTGAGTTTACTAGACTTAGGACATTGAAAAAGAATCCGTTCTGTTGTTAAGCATCTGGAGGTACGCTATGCACACACATTGGATACGCACATTCGCTTTGTACGGCCTTTGCGCCGCGTCGCTCAACGGTGCTGAGACGGTCAGTTACTGGAGGTTCGATGACGGCAGCGCGCCGGCTGCCGCCGGCACGCTGGTCGCCGAAGTCAACGCGCCGGACCTCAACGGCACGGCCAGTGTGAACGGCAGCGCCAGCCTGCCGGCCTTCGACAATGATCGGCCGGCCGCGCAGATCTACAGCCGCCTGGGCGGCCCGCCGCTCAACCCGGCCAACAGCGCCTCGCTGCGCTTCGTCAACGCGGGACTGCCGGCCGACACCAATTCTCATGCCGGCGGCGTCGTGACCGTGCCCGACCACGCGCTGCTGCGCGCCTCGAACATCACGGTCGAAGTCTTTCTCAAAGTCGACCGGCGCGTCAACTGGCCGCTTGTGATCGGCAAGGCGCGCAGCGGGGACAAAACCAGTTGGAACCTCGATTTCGACAATACCGGCAAACCGCGCGTCCGCATCGACTCCAATCCCGTCGGCACGAGTTCCGGCTCGGGCTGGAATCAGTCCTGGACGAGTACGGTGGGCGTGGAGGACGGCCGCTGGCACCATGTGGCCTTCACCTACGCGCACAGCAACAGGGCCGTCAGGCTCTATGTGGACAACGTGCAGCGCGCCAACGGCACTTCGTTCAGCAATCTGGTTTATGAAGCGAACGAACTGCGCATCGGGCAGGGGGCGGGCGGCCGCGCCTTTGACGGGTGGATCGACGAGATCCGCATCACCGACGACGTCCTGGTGCCGGATCAGTTCATGACTGTGATCCCGACCACCGTCACGCGCGGCTACTGGATGTTTGAGGACGGTCCGGCCGGCACGCCCGCCGCGACGCTCACCAACACCTTCTACGCGCCGATGCTCTACGGCACGGCCGGCACCGCAGGCGGCGCGACGGTCAAACCGGCCTTCTCCAGCGAGCGGCCGTTCGCCACCACCCCGCGCATCAGCGATGGCCTGGGCGGCCCGATCCTCAACCTGAACGCCGGCTCGCTCTTGTTCGTCAACGCGGGCCTGCCCGATAATCCGAGCTCCCCGTCCGGCGGCGTGGTCACCGTCTCCGGCAGCGTGCTGCCCCAAAGCATGACCAACTTCACGGCCGAAGCCTTTGTGCGCGTGAACCGCCATGTCAATTTCCCGCAGACCATCGGCAAGTCGCGCTCCGACGGCACCGCGTGGTCGCTGGCCATCAACTCCTCCGGCAATCTGCGCGCGCGCTTCGACACCCAAATCCCGCCGGACACCGCAGGCCGCAACCAATCGTTTGAATCTTCGGCAAAAATCGAGGACGGGCAGTGGCACCATGTGGCCTTGACCTACCACTATCCGACGAAAACCGTCAGGCTCTTCAAAGACTACGTGAAGGTACTCGAGAGCACCACGGTCAATCCGGTCTGGCTCGACTCCGGCAGCATCCAGATCGGTGCCGGCGACAGGGCCTTTGACGGCTGGATCGACGAGGTCCGCCTGACTGACCGCACGCTCGAGCCTGACGAGTTCCTCTACACCGTCGCCAAGGAAGGAACGCTCTTCTGGCTACAGTGACGCCAAAGCCGCCGCGCGTCCGTCTGCCGGCTGAGTGGGAAGCGCAAAGCGGCGTGATGCTCACATGGCCGCACGCGGGCACCGACTGGGCGCCGCTGCTCGACGCGGTGACACCCTGCTTCGCCGCGATCGCGCGCGAGATCGTCCGGCGCGAGCGCTGCCTAGTCGTCTGCCGCGACGCGGAAGAGGTCCGCCGTGCGCTGCCCGACCTCTATCCGCAGCTCCTGATCTGCGAGCTGGAGACGGATGACACCTGGGCGCGCGACCACGGGCCGATCAGCGTGTTCGAAGAGGGGTGCCCCTGCCTGCTCGACTTCACCTTCAACGGCTGGGGCATGAAGTTCGCGGCCGGCCGCGACAATCTCATCACGCGCGAGCTGCACCGCCGCGGCCTCTTCCTGCCGCAGGTCGCCTACCGCAACCGGCTCCACCGCGTGCTGGAGGGCGGCGCCATCGAGTCGGACGGACAGGGCACGCTGCTCACCACCGAGGCCTGCCTGCTGTCGGCCAACCGCAACGACCATTATTCAAAGGCAGAGCTTGAGGCGTTCTTCAAAGACGCACTGGGCCTCGAACGCATCCTCTGGCTGCGCCACGGCTATCTGGCCGGCGACGATACCGACAGCCATGTCGACACGCTGGCGCGCTTCTGCGACGCCCGCACGATCGCCTACGTGCAGAACGAGGACCCTGCCGACGAGCATGACGGCGCGCTGCGGCGCATGGAGGAGGAGCTGCGCGCCTTCCGCACCGCCGACGGCCATCCTTACACCCTGATTCCCCTGCCCATGGCCGACGCCGCCTGCGACCCGGATGACGGCCACCGGCTGCCGGCGACCTACGCCAACTTCCTGATTCTCAACGGCGCCGTTCTCGTGCCGACGTATGCGTCGCCGAAAGACGCGCCGGCCCTCGCCCGGCTGGCCCCGGCGTTCCCCGGCCGCGAGATCATCGGCATCGACTGCCGTCCGCTCATTCGGCAACACGGCTCGTTGCACTGCGTGACGATGCAGTTTCCGGTCGGTTTTCTGTGAGGATATGGCATATGCGAATTGGAATCGTACAGAGAAGCTGCAGTGCGGACCGGAGCGCCAACGTCGCGGGGCTCAAGGCGATGATCCGCGATTGCGCGCGACAGGGCGCCGAGCTGGTCGTGCTGCAGGAGCTGCACAACAGTCTCTATTTCTGTCAGACCGAAGATCCGGCCCATTTTGATCTGGCCGAGCCGATCCCGGGGCCGAGCACCGAGACCTTCGGCGCGCTGGCGCGTGAGCTGGGTGTGGTGCTGGTGCTCTCGCTCTTCGAGCGGCGCATGGCGGGCCTTTACCACAACACGGCGGCCGTGCTGGAGCACGACGGCACGCTGGCAGGGAAGTACCGCAAGATGCACATTCCCGACGATCCCGCCTACTACGAGAAATTTTACTTCACGCCCGGCGATCTGGGGTTCACGCCGATCGACACCTCGGTCGGACGGCTCGGCGTGCTGGTCTGCTGGGATCAGTGGTACCCTGAAGCCGCGCGCCTTATGGCACTGGCCGGCGCGGACCTGCTTATCTACCCCACCGCCATCGGCTGGGAGAGCAGCGACAGCGAGGCGGAAAAAGCGCGCCAGCGCGACGCCTGGATCACCGCGCAACGGGCGCACGCCATCGCCAACGGGCTGCCGGTCATTAGCGTCAACCGCACCGGCTTCGAGCCCGACCCCTCGGGCGCGACGGGCGGCATCCAGTTCTGGGGGGGCAGCTTTGCCGCAGGGCCGCAGGGGGAGCTGCTCGTGCAGGCGCCGACCGACGAGGCGGCCGCGCTGGTGGTCGAGGTCGATCCCGCGCGCACTGAGGCGGTGCGCCGCATGTGGCCGTTTTTCCGAGACCGCCGTATCGACGCTTTTGGTGACCTCACGCAACGTGCGCTTATTGGTGCCAGAGGCCCCGCTCAATGAAGGCGATCCGCAAACGCAGCAGCGCTTACGCGATCGCCGCCGGCATTTTTTTCGGCAGTCTAGCGATCCTGCGTTGCGCCGGACTGGAAGTGCCCGCGAAAATGTGTTGGGCACATTATGTCGCGTGGGGCTTCGACCAGGTTAACGGCTATGACCGCGCCATATTCGATCCGCATTGGCGTCTCCAGAAATTCAACGACCGCAGTTTGCTCGGACGTCACGCCCAGACCGATGAGGGTGTCGGCGAAGCGACCAAACTCCAGATCCGCACCGCCATCCAATATGGGATCGACGGTTTCTGCGTGGATCTGCCGGTTCGTCCAGACATTCGCGAAACCTTCTATGCCGACTCCATGACACGCTTTCACCACGGTGCGGAAGGCACGGCCTTCAAGGTTGCGCCCTGCATCGACGGCACATCACCGGCGCCCGATCTGATGACGCGCGCGCTGGCCGCCTACCTTGAGCGCTGGCGGCATCATCCCAACACCTGCCTTATCGACGGCCGTCCGGTGATCTTCATTTACAACAGTCGTCCACGCACGCTGGATGAGTGGCGCGTGATCCTCACCGATCTGCAGGCGCGTGGATTAGCCGCCTACTGGCTGGTGCAACCCATGGGCGAAGGCTCGCTATGGGAAAAAAAGCAGATCCTGGCCGACAATCTGGCGGTCTTTGACGGTTTCTACGATTTCGGCGTCAATGGCTTCTCCGCCGATCAAATGCTGCAGCGTCTCACGCGTGGACACCGCATGCTGGAACGTCTGCGTCCCGGCGGGCTGCTGGTGGCCGGTATCACGCAGGGCTATCTCGGCAACGCCAACAGCTTCTATCGGCCGTATCTCAACACCGGTACGCTGCGTGACAACTGGCAGGCCGCCGTCGCCTCCGGTGCCCAGTGGGTTTGTCTCACCACTTGGAACGATTACGTCGAGCATACCCACTTCGAACCCGCCGCAGTTGGGCGTGACGTCATGTTGCGCATCAACCGTGAATGGCTGGCACGTTGGCGGGATGAGCTTCCGCCACCGCGTCCGCCGCAGGTGTTTGTCAGTTATCATGAGGAGGCGGTTCTGGGCGATGACTGGACGCTGGAAATCCTCAATTTTTCCTACACCACACCGCAGGCGGTTTTGAGTGTACGCGTGGTGGACGACGCCGGAACACCCGTCTTCGAACCGGCACCCATAACCTTGCCGTCCGATCAGCTCGCCGTCACAACGTTGCGCGTCCCGCGGATCGGCATGGCGGGCAAGCGTCTGTTACGCGTGCAAGCGCGCTTCGTTGAGGGCGGGCGGCCTGACGACTGGCGCGAGCTGTATCCCGTCGTCGTACGTGCAGGACGGATGGAAAGCCTGCGTACTATCCGTGTCGCCCTGGACAGCCTCGCACCCGAACCGCGGCTCCGTCTGGAAGAACGGGATGGGACACATGTCGCCGCGATTCGTCTCGAGCGCTGGAATACGGCGGCGCGCGTCGAGCTGCTGCGCAATGGCTGGCCGGTGGCCGAGGCCGAACTCGCGCACAAGGGTGCGCCGTCGGTGACCTGCCGCCTGCCGTTACCAGCCTCAGCCGCCACACCGGCTGATATCTATCTTGCGCGCGTCTCCACGCTTTCCGGAGATGTCGCCTGGAGCGCGCCGGCGGTTGATCGGCGCGTGCCGACGGACACAACACCGATCGAGACGCCGGTGATTGTCTCCGGCGTTGATTTTGATGAAGGCTGGTGGGATCCCCCACGCCCCATGCATGCCGCGACGGCACGCGTGGAACGCGTCAAGATTACCGCTCCCGAACTTTTCACGCTGACCTATCCACTGACAGAGGGTGACGGACATCTCGTGCCGTCGCATTCCGGCTGGGACATTCCGCTCCTGCTGGGTGGTGATCACAAGGGCATGCGCCACAACGCGGCACATATGCCGACGTGGTGTCGTGAGGCCGAACGGCAGGTACTGTCTTTCGACGGCCGCGACGACCGCGCCATCCTGCCCAGCCGCACCATGCCGTATGGCCCCTTCACGCTGGAACTCGTCATCCGTCCCGCGCGCACGGATCGCATGATGACGCTTTTCGCCGATACGTGTGGTGTCGCCGTGGAATTGATGCCGGACGGACGCCTGCGCTTCACCCGGCGTAAAGAACGCATCACGAGTGCACGTGCCTTGGCAACCGACCGCTGGACGCATCTTGCGGCGGTTTACGACGGCTTGCGCCTGGCGCTGTATCTGGATGGACGGCTGAATGCCGAAGCACCGGCGGCGGCGTGTCTCTGCCGCATCAACTCCCTGCCGATACTCGGCAACGCGCATGACGGTAAGACGCCCTACGAAGGGCTGTTGGGCGGGTTTCACCTGCAAAGTGGCGTACGTGGCGCAGGAAATTTTGCGTTCGTGCCGCACGACGGACGTTCACATGCGAACAGCAAGACCCAAATGTGAACAGCCGTACAGGTTCACGAAGCGCGGAAGAGAGCACCCAGTTTCTTGCCGAGCAAAAGACTGCTGCCAATGAGCGTGACCGTCAGGAAAAGCATCGCCCAGACACCGAGCGCCGCCGCGAGATAGCGTCCGATCCCCACGAGCTGGAAGAGCTCGAAAATCGTCTTGGTGATCGGGTAGTAGGTCATTTTCTGCGCCAGCATCAGGCTGTCCGAGACCTCCAGCATGCTGAAGGCGAAAGCCAGCAACGCGCCGGCGATCAGGTTGGCCGTAATCAGCGGCAGGGTCACACGGCGCAGTGCTGTAAACGGCGTGGCCCCGAGATTGGCGGCCGCCTCTTCCAGCGTCACGGAGGTCTGCTGCAGGCCCGCCACCGCGGCGCGCACCATGAACGGCAGACGGCGCACGGCGTAGGCCAGCACGAGGAAGAGTGTCGGATTTTCACGCACGTCGAGCAGCGTGGCCAGAGCGGGATGGGCTTTGACGACAGGCCATTCCGCAAGCGACGCGCTGACCGCGAGAAAGCCGAAGGCCATCACCAGGCCCGGCACGGCGAGCGGAATCATCGCCATCGCGTCGAGCGCATGACGCACACGCAGGCGCGAGCGCGTCACGACCCACGCCACGGCGATTCCGAGCGTCACGTTGGCCGCAACAGCGAGCGTGGAGAAGAGCAGGCTGTTGCGGATGGCGTCGAGGGTCATGGCATGGCCCAACGCCTCAGCGTAATGGGCGCCGGTGAATGCGCTGGGCAGCACCGTGCGGTACCAGGCGCCGGGAACCGAGACGCTGGTCAAGATCACACCGATGTGCGGCATCAACGCCAGCAGGATGACAGCCACGAACGGCAGCGCGGCCAGCAGGCCGGCAGCTCCGCGCAACCGGCGGGGGGCATGGGGGATCACGGCCTTGGCCTGCATGGCATAGGCGCGACCGCCAAAAAGCAGGCGCGTGATCGCGTAGAGCGTCACGCTCGCCGCAAGCACCACCGTGACCAGCGCGTACGGGAAGGGACTGGCGCTGATCTCCTTGAGTTCGTCGTAGACCTGCACGGCCGCGCAGCGCGAATAATTGAGGATCAGCGGCGTGCCCAGTTCAGTGAAGGCGGCGATAAAGACCAGTGTGCAGCCGGCGAAAAGGCCGGGCATCACCAGCGGCAAGGTGATGCGCCGGAAGCGCGTCCAGGCACCCGCGCCGAGATTCTGGGCGGCCTCGTCGAGCGCCGGGTCGATGTTGGCCAGTGCGGCGGCGACATTCAGGTAAATGATCGGGTAAAAGGCGAGCGCCTGCAAGAGCACGACGCCCAGCATGCGCGCGCGACCGAGCCAGTCGACCGGCCCGCAGCCGAGCAACGCGTTCAGCGTGCCGTAGGGCCCGAGCATCTGCATCACGCCGATCGCGCCCACGAAGGGCGGCAGCACCATCGGCACCAGCAAGAGTGCGGTGAGCGCGCGCTGGCCGCGGAAGGTATAGACGTGGGCGAGCCAGGCCAGCGGAACGGCCAGCGCTGTCGCGAGGCCGGTCGCGCCCAACGCCAGGCGCAGGCTGTTGGCCAGCCCTTCGGCGTAGATCGGGTTACGGAACACGTCGGCCAGATAGCGCACCGTGAAGCGGCCGTCGATAAAAAATCCGCCGCCGATCACCGTGAGCACGGGCCAGAGCAGCAACACGCTGAACACAGCGGTCAGCAGCCCAAACAACAGCCAGGCTGTGCGAGTGTGCAACATGCGGTACTAGCGTCCTTGGGGGGCGTGGGGTTGGCCGCGCCTGCCGGCGGCGAGGGCGCGGATGACAACGCCGGCCATGATCAGGCCGGCGACCGAAGGGACAAACGACACGCTGCCCGGCGGACGGGATCGGATGGCGGGCGTTTCGCGTGAATACACCACGGTCAGCGCCTCGACGCCGCGCGCCCTGAGTGATTGACGCATGACCTTACAGAGCGGACAGTTCGAAGTCGCGAAGATATCCGCCACTTCAAAGCGTGTGGGGTCAAGTTTGTTGCCCGCGCCCATGCAGCTCAAAATCGGCACGCCGGCGGCACGTGCGCGAACCGCCAGCTCCACCTTGGCCGCAACGGTGTCGACGGCATCAACGATGTAATCAAAGCCGTGGAAATCAAATTCGTCAGCATTGTCCGGCAGGTAGAAGGCCTGCCGCGCGTCGACGCGGATAGCCGGCGAGATGTCGTGGATCCGTTCGGCCATGACTTCCACTTTGGGACGTCCCAGCGTGCTGTGAAGGGCGACAAGCTGACGGTTGATATTACTGGGGACGACAACATCGCGATCTACCAGCATGAGATGCCCAATGCCGGCACGTGCCAAAGCTTCGGCCACAAAAGACCCGACGCCGCCGACACCGAAAAGCGCGACGCGCGATGCGCTCAGGCGGGCGATGCCGTCAACACCCAATAACTTTTCGGTACGTGAGTACATGGATGGCGGTTTTCTGGCAGGCTCACAGTTCCTGCTGCTGTTGCTCCAGCAACGCGCGTTCCTCAGCCTCGAGGGCTTCTTCTTCTTGACGACGCTGGATCTCACGGGCGGCGGTTTCGCGGGCAAGGCGTTCAAACTGTTCTCTCATCCGCGCTTCGGCCTCCTGCTGGGCCTGGGTTTTCTGCACTGTACGTTCGCGCAGCCGATCGGCAAAAGACGGCTCCGAAACGGCATTCCTCTCTTGTTTGAGGGCCGTGATAGGACGCTGCGCCGGTCGCTTGACGGCAGGCGCGACTCCCTCAACGGGCGGCGGTACGGTCGCGGCAACAGGCGCGCCGGATGCGCGGGCAACCAGAGGAACAGGCTCGTGGGCTGTAGCAGGGGTTTCAACAAGGCCTTCGCCCAATTTGAGGGTGATGGTCACGCCGTCCTTTTCGATCGTAGCGATTTCATCGTCAAAATCGGCACTTTTCACCGTCCATCCGTTCGCACGATCTCCGACACGCAGGTAATAACTGGCGGGCGGATTCACCGATCGATCCGTAAACCCGACGGCGGTATGGCCCTGGGGGGTGATGTTCACGGCGGACATCGTGATGTTATTGGCGAGGGCTTGCTGCTCGGCCGCAGCCTCTGCTTCCGTGGCGGTAGCCGACGTCTGGCCTTCCGCCGCCAGAGGATCGACAACCGGCATCGCACCAAACGGCATACGATCCAGGATCGGCTGATAATAGGCAAAGGGCGGCAACCGGTAAGGGCTATCGTTGGCTCGCGTCACCGACGCGAAAGATGCGCAAGCTGTCAATATGCCCACGGCCATCCAGGATACCGCGCGAAAACAGGTTGGGAACACAGCGAACATGATTGGATCTTAGCAAAAGCCATGCCGACTGGATAGCGCAACAAAAGGGGCGTTTCTGGCGAAAAAGGAGGCGGCGCCCGACTGTGCTCCGCATATCACTTCACGGGCTTGAGTGATCGCGAATGAAATCGATCATCCAATCCGCCGTCTTGCCGATACCGGAGACGCTCTTCCATTCGTCGGAAGCGTGGGCGTTGCCCCCCTGCGCACCCACCACCATCACGGGCACGCCGCAATCGTGAAAGCAGCGGGCGTCGGTTGCCGCGGGCATGCGCCCCAGCGTAATCTCCTCACCGGGATAGGCCCTGCGCATCGCGGACTGGAGGGCCTTCACGAGCGGATGGTTCGGATCCGAACTGCACGGCTTGCAGTCTTCGCCGCGCACGACTTCGAGCCCCGTCACTTCGCGGATGAACGCCTCAGCCTCGTCGGCACTCTCTGGACGCACGCTGCGGAGGTTCACAACGAAGGAGGCCTCGTCAGGGATGCGGTTGAAGGCGCCGCCGTCGCCTTTGACCCAGGTCGCGGAGAGAACGTCCGTCCATTTGTCCGGCGGCAGCGGGAACTTCGCGTCCCATGCGGCGCGGAGCTTCGCATAGGCGAGCATGAGCCGCGACACTTGGTCGTCCGACTGCCAGGGGCGCGAGGAATGTCCGCCCCTGCCGCGCGCCGTGACGGTAAAGTAGGTGTGCCCCTTCTGCGCGTAGACGATCTTGTTCCAGCCGCCGTCAACGACAAGCACCATCTTTCGCGGACGGTAACCACGTTCGACCATCGCACGGGTCGTGGCGCCGCCGATCTCCTCGTCCGCGCCGAAGATGCAGCCGACCGACGCCTTACCGTTCAAGGCCACGAGCACATGCGCGACGGCGAGCGCATTGCCCTTACAGTCGTGCACGCCGCGACCGAAGAGCTTGTCGCCCTCACGCCGCATCGGATAGAGGGCGTCCTCTGCCGGAACTGTGTCCAGATGCGGCGCTAAGACGAAGTCTTGCACCTTTCCCGGAAGAGTGGCGGCGAAAAGAACCTCGTTCCCGCTCGGCAGAACCTCAAGTGTACACGCGACGCCTCTCTTCTCCAGCCATGCCTTCATCAGGCGCTGCGCCTTGTTCACTGCGGGCACATCGCGTGAGAAACTCCGCACAGCGACCAGATCCGCCAAGAATTCCAGATCGGGTGTCGTCGTCGCCCACGCGCCCAAACACCCCAACAGGACAAGTATCGCCATCAACATCGTCTTTCGCGTGAACATCATGGATATCAACCCCCGCATTCCTATTGACTGTTGAATTCCGAGTCAGTGACCGGGGGAACACCCTTTCAAGCTGGCGGCCAACATTATGCACTTTATCGGCCCCCCTGTCATGGGAAATAAAACCTGTCCATAATCCCGGTGATTTTCGGAGTTGGCAACAGGTACGAAAAATGCTCTACTCACGTCAGGAGGGTGTGACATGTCAGATACGAAATTGACGGAAGCGATCACTTTTTTTGAGCAGATGCTGCAGACGATGCCTGGAGACCGGACGAGTCTAGAGTTCTTGGTCGTCGCCTATGAACAGACCGGGCAGAGCGAAAAGCGACGCGATTGCCTGATCAAGCTGGCGGACACGTTGCTCCACGAGAAGGACTATGACAATGCCCAGGTGATCGCCGGATATCTGAGCGCATACGCGGATTTTCCGCCCGCTCGAGCGACGGTTCAGAGAGTGGCCTCAGTGATCCAGAACGAGATCCTGCGCGGTCAGTACCACACGGATATTTCCGGCGCCAGCGGGGGTTCGGGAACACATGCGCCGGCTTTCGTCCCCGCCTTTCAGGATGTCGGACTCGAGGTGCATGCGCTCTCACGCGCGGCATCGGCCGCCGAGATGGATCTGGTCTGGTTGTGGAAAGAGCGTGAGTTCCTCCCCAAAGACATCTGTATGGACGTTCTTCATGTGCTGACAGACCGCCCGGTCACCGACGTGCCGACCTTGATATCGGCCTTGGCGCTGCTGGATGAACAGCATCCTGAACTGACCGACACGCTGATGGAGCGGATGCAGCGGGAAAGCGAGATGCCGGTGATCCCGATCGAGCTGTTCGAGATTCAGCCGGCAGCCGCGGCTGTTCTGGCCCCGGCCTATGTGCACGTACGAGGCGTGCTGCCCTTCGCGCTGCTGGGGAACGACGCGTTGGTGGCGGTGTTGAATCCCCTCAATAGGGCCCTGCAGGAGGAAACGGCGGCGCGTGCCGCACGGCCCTGTCACTTTTTCCTGGCGCACCCCAGAACGTGGCAGCAGGCCGCTGCCAAAATCACGATAGCGCAATAAAGTTCTGGATCACGGCTTTAAGTTCGTCGCGCGTATAGGGCTTACCCAGAAATGCGTCGAAATGCTCGGTGGCGAACATGGCGCGGATACGCTCCTCTGCATGTCCCGAGAGAATGATGGTCGGGATGTCCGGGCGGCTGAGGCGCAGAATCGAGAGCAGACGCACGTTATCGAGGCTGCCGACCTGCGCATCCAAGAGGAGCAAGCGGATCGCATCGGCATACTGGCTGAAGAGCATCTGCGCCTCCCGCTGACTGGATGCGGTCAACGCCTCGATCCCCAGCGAACGCAGCACTATGCGCGTGGTCCGCAGGATCGCGGGGTCGTCCTCAACCAATAGAACCAGCGGCCGCGCATCGGTCCTGCCCGACACGGCGGTGTGCGGGTCAAGCACGGCCCGTGGGCCGACTAACGTGCCGGAGCCCGTGTCCGCCGATGCGTCAGACAAAGACTGAGGCTGTTTGACTATGGGCAGCCAGATCCGGAAACAGGTGCCCTTACCGAGTTCCGAGCTAATCGCGATGCCGCCGTTGTGGATATCGACAATACCGAAGACCGTTGCCAGTCCCAACCCGCGCCCGACCGCTTTGGTGGAGACAAAAGGTTCGAAGATCCGGTTGATCACATCGGGATGAATACCGGGGCCGGTATCTTCGATCTGGATCAGCAGCCCGCGCTCAAGCGGGAGCGGGCGTGTGCTGAAGAAATCCGCCGAACTCTTTCGGGTCAGAGTCAAGAGGCCGGTGCTGATGGTGACACGTCCACTGGCGCCATTGAAGGCCTCCGAGGCATTTTTCAGCAGGTTGATAATCACCTTCCAGAATT
>Ga0116189_1001873_pt1 | contig 16020 bp, 20 predicted proteins | sample AD_JPNTR3_MetaG_FD_89895 | JGI IMG/M metagenome (GOLD analysis project Ga0116189, IMG submission 89895) | Active sludge microbial communities of municipal wastewater-treating anaerobic digesters from Japan - AD_JPNTR3_MetaG | ecosystem: Engineered > Bioreactor > Anaerobic > Digestate | place... | reverse complement strand
CGGTCTCCGAGACGGTCCACGTCCAGTTTCCGCCGCTGAGCGTGAAATCCGAGCGTTCCGCAAACGGCGTCTCACCGTCATCGGCATAGGCAATCCGGCAGCGATTACAGCAATACCACGTCATTCAACACTGCAGCTGAACAAGTTCATAGAGGCCTGTATCCGGCATGAAGACGGCGTATCCATAATTTCCTGCCGAGGCCGCCCCGAAAATCCCACACGGATCGGCCACGTAGATCGTCCCCGAAATCTCTTTCAGATAAGAATTAATAATCGCCGCCGAGGCCGTCCGCATGGGATTGAAGGCGCTCTTAAGCACGATCCGGACTGTCGTGTAGGGAACACCCACAATCCACCAGCCCGGCCCTGCCAGGTGACTGACCAAAACGGTAACGCCCTCGGACACGTAGAAGAGACTGCCCGCCGGGACGCTCCAATCACCCATGGCCACGGCATTGCTTGTATTCCGCCCCAATGGCTCCAGATTAAAGTGATCTTCCCAATCACCCCATAAGACCCGCTTGAGTTCCACCGGCAGGACATAGACATAGCCGTCGTTCAGACCATCCACCATCGCTGCCCCCTGGGCCGGATACGTTACACCGCTGGGGGCTTTCGTTACACCAAGGGCCAGCGTCCGCTGCGGCGGTTGGGCCACATCGCCCGGCAGGATGGCATAACTCGTCTCCGTTCCCGACGGACGGTAGCTTCGCCGGTTGACGACTTCGGCAATCCGGTTCCATTCCTCAACCGGAATCTTTTTCTGACCGATCTCGGCCTGTCGTACCCTGCCAATCATATCAGGACCAAATTCAAGTCCGCCCGTGGATAACAGAGAGTGCTGCCGTTCATGTAGACGTACACAAACCCGCCGTAGGCAATCGAGAGGACCTTATCCCATCCGCCGGGATGGACGAGAAACTTACAGCGATAGATCGACGGCGTGATCCCCTCAGGCACAAACAACTTCTCAATGTGAAAGTCGCTGTACAAGACAGTTCCCGGCGGATAGACGGCCCCAATTCGCTTTGTCAGGAACGGGACTTTATTGACACACCCGATCAGATTCTGGACGGAGGGTGGAATACCGCCATACTTGCGAACCGTCACAGTATATTCGAGAAGCGGAACATGGATCGTCTTGTAGGGAACGTCACAGGCCGAACCGGCGACAGGACTAACGCCGTCCTTGCTGATGCGACAGCCTTCAACCGGGACCGACACCGTCTCGGTGGCGCTCCCCAGTTCCTCGGACCAGGATGTGTAGAAGCTCGACCAATCAAGGATGACTCCCCGCTCACCGTATTCCGCCACCAAGAGGACCTTGGCACAGGTCGCCGTCTCTGACCCCGTAATCGGCGGGCAGATGGCGTTGCCGGCGCTGTACGGCTCAACCGTGACACGATTACAGGGACGCCGGCCCACCCCAGGGATCGTAATGGGGTTCTTAGAAAGCGTCTCGATTGTACTCTCGATGTCCCCCCAATCGCAGACGAACATTCGCCGAGCGCCGCTGTAGCGACCGGTTGCTACGTCCACGTAAAACTTCGGTGATCCTGCCAGTTCTGAGGCCGACATCAGGCGAAGATTCCCTCATCTTCTGGAGCCACAAGCGCTACATCCCGCTGGCGACTGTTGACCTTACTGGCCAACTCCCCTATGCGATTATCAAGACGGCTGATCTCGCCACTGGTCCAGCGAGAAAAGTCACGAAATTGTGCCCCCTGGACGCGAACATCGTTCTGCAGTCGGTCAACGGTATTGCGAATGCCCGCCATATCCCGCCAGACAGGAACCATTAGCTGCACAATCCGTTGATCGACGCCAGCTCGAAAGACGTTTGCCAGAGCATGAAAATGGTCACGAACAATCTGTGGAACAAGGTTCATCCGCCGCTGGACATCAACAAACATGTTCCCTAGTCGAATGTTGACGGTATTGAGACCATCCTCAAGACGGCGGAGGCGTGTCATGATGGCGGCATCGGCATTCGCCTCGGCAATCCGCTCAGCATTACGCATGACATGCTCCATGACGCGAATGCGGGTCTCAAGTCTCTCAATCTCCTGACGGGAAGAATCCGACTTGGCATTGACCCGATCCTGCTGCTCTTCGACACGGCGTGTCAAGTCAGTAACAATTTCCCGCAAGAGTTCCACCTGGGCGTGCAGAAGCTGTACCTCTGAAGACCGCTCGCTGTTCTGGACAGCCCTGGGCCTCACACCCACGACATCCTGTCTGTCCTCCACAGAACGTTCCTCGTGATTCACCATCGACCTGTCGGACTGGACAGCCCTGGGCCTCACACCCACGACATCCTGTCTGTCCTCCACAGAACGTTCCTCGTGATTCACCATCGACCTGTCGGACTGGACAGCCCTGGGATTCGCATCCACTGTATCCTGCCTGTCCGCCGCAGATCGTTCCTCAGGCTCCGCCATCGGCAAATCGGCCCCTAACTGTCGCTCCAGCTTCCGCAGACGTTCCTCAATGTCGCGGAGCTGACGTACGATCTCCTCCTGAGAATCGCGTTCCGATTGGGGAACGTCAGTATTCGACAGGCCGCCATCATCGCCGATGGGTGGCGGCGGCGTCGGCTGCCATCCTGCCACGCTCATCAAATAGGCAATAATATCGTCTTCGTTCATACTGCGGGCGGCCAGACCTGAGCGGACGGGTCTTTAATGTACTTGTCCGATGCTGCACTATGGGTGAAGGTCATCCGATAGGCAGGCGGCTCACGCCGCTGGCCAGCACGAATCAGATCGACGCCATAATCCTCAATTCCGGTCAGCCGCATCGAATCGACCTGCCAGTAGGCTGTATCGCTGACGTAGAGCTTAAAGTCATGATTCGTATCCAGACTGGGAATGCTGGCATCGCTCAGAACTGCGTCCAGAATGAGCGTCGCCGAGAAGGCCCCCACGACATTCTTGACGACGCCGGACGTATCGTTGCTGACGTACGGCAGCATTTCGCGTTCAAGGGACAATCGCCATCCGATGATCCCACTCAGTTCCGTCGAGCCGATCACAACCTTCTTACCGGCACGACAGACCGGCGTCGGCATCGTCGTATCGGTTGCGCTCGCCGTCCCAAACGTAAGTGCCCCGTTCCCAACAATCCGGAGTTGGGTTGTAAAATAGCGGTTCGTCTGATAGTCTGCGGCGATCACGACCCGTTGAACCAGGGCATCACCGGTAACCCCTTTACTCCCGTCAATCGACCCTACAAACGCCAGCTCGTCGCCGGGAACGTAGCTCGCCGTATAGCCAAGATAAATGATATCACCTTCCCAGTCCTCAATCCCGCACTGCTGGACAAGAGCCTCCTGGCTCCCCGCCGTGAGAAGCGGAGCCGGATTGGCATTGAATGTGACCCGCCAGAGGGCCACACTCGGAATCCCGTCAACCGCCGTCTTGATACCGCTCAGTACCGCCATCGCTCATTCCCCTTTTTCACGATTATATTCCAGGAGTTCCTGATTATCAATATGGACGTAGAGACTCACAACACAGGCTGTGACAATCTTCGTTCGCCCTTTAACAACGTATTCCAGTTCCGTATCGTCAAAACGGGCATCGTGGAGAAAGACATCGTTGACAAGTTCGGAGCGGGCTTTAACAATACCCTTGAGAATCGCCCACATGATATCCTCAATCTCGCCCGCGTCCATTCCAGCCGTAAGGATATTGATAGCGTAGCTCAGGACCAGGATCGTTGTATTAGTAGCGTAGTCCAGGTCATGCTTGATTGACCTCAGGGCAATCATGACGTTGGGACTGTCGCCCTCAGCAAATGTCCGAGCCACATCTGGGTTGTAAAAACTGCAGACCTTGACGCGATTCCGTTCTGGGACAAGGGCGCAGAATGTATCTTCGTTCTCCAGGGCACTCCAAAGCCAATTGTGACAGTAGGTGTAGGGATTGGTTTCAGCGATGATCATAAGATCAGATAATTCCAGGGACTCGACGACGCCCATCGCGGATTTCTGTCAGGACATCCTGCGCCCACTTTCGCTTGAAGTAGTAGGGATGAACAATAACGCCGCTATCGGTGGTAATCCCCTCAGCCCCGCGAGACTCGTACAGGAATACACCCGCCAGTGTCGCCGAGATGATCTTCAAGAGCGTCGGGACTTTGTCAAGAGGCGTCTTGATCGGAGATCCAGACAGAACACTATCGATCTCGGCATCGGCCACACTAATGGCATAGGTGATCCTGGCTGCAATATCCTCCAGGTTGCCGCTGGAGTCGAGATCGGCCCAGCGTTCCACATTCCGCGCCCCGTAGATCGCTTCCAGGTCCGTTCGCTGGGAATAAGCCATCTGTTTCACTCACGTCAGGTATAATTGATACGACCAGAGAAGAAGAGTTGCGGGCCGCCGCTGATCGGCGTGACACCGCTCATCGCAGCATCGGCGGCAATCGCCGACCGCAGAATACCGTCAACATCAATCGGAACATTGACGTTCATCATCTGGGCCAGCTTCTGAACGGCCATTGCCGCCAGGAGTTCGTACATGTGCGGATCAACGTCGAGCAGGCTTGTCACGCAGTACATGACGCCGCTGTACGTCCCTTCGCATTCACTGTCAATCGTCAGGGATGATGTTGATTTGACAGATGAAATGAGTTTTTCTTCCAGGAAGGGATTCAATCCGTCCCTGTCGGTCGGCCACATCGTCGGCGTTCCAATCCGCAAGACGCAACCGACCATGTCGCTGCGGAAGCTCGTCCCAACCCCAGTCACCGTCGTAGTACTGACGGTAATCGTACCATCACTGTTGATATCGTCACGGCCACTGTGGACCAGTTCGGTAGGACGACGGCGATAGATCAGGTCCACATCACAGGCCGAAGAGGGTGCGGGATAGAGCCGCAACCAGTTCTCGCCGCCGATGTTCTCCAGGCCAAAAGAATGCGGGATCGAGGCCCCCGTCCGATTGTAGGACAGGCGACAGGCGGTTGCCGTATTGACCTGCCGCAGTTCATATTGGGGACGGACAAGAAAGGCAGCGACAGGGAGGAGATAGTCGGCAGGCAGTTGGCATGCGTCGTTGTAGAGGATGACCGTCTGACTGCCGGAAGCTACGGTACTGTCTGGCTTGACGCTGAGTGTTGCCGTCTCGTCACTCACACTGCCGACACAGCCGCGGTACCCGCCGACGCTGACACTGCAATTCTCCGCCCAATCCGGCCATGTCCCGCCATCCAGAGTCAGGGTCCCCTCGTCGGCATCGTAGTTCGCCGTGTAGGTCTGCGAGGCCGCAAAAGAGAGACGGGTCAGGGTCGTGTAGCGACGCCACTGATAGCGGACGGGGAGTTCGTTGTAGGCCGAGCGAATGGCCGTCCGTATCTGGTCTCGGCTGGCCGAGACGCCGTGGCTGGCCCCATAACTGAAGATGACCCGCGAGACGTAATCAATGATATCGGAAAACGTCGTGTACATCACTCGTCCTGTGTCCCGCTGAGCTTGGTACGGATTTTATCACGCATCTCGGCCACATCGTCCGGTTTCTTGGCGGCCAGCTCCTCCGGCGGAAGGCTCTCCTGGACATAGCGTTCAACAAGGTCGTCGGCCACCCGATAGGGCTTCTTTTGCCGCGACGAGAACCCTTGGGGTTCGTATTCCACGAAGCCATTAGCGGCCCAGCCACGTTTTTCAAGGACCCGCTTGATTTCACTACGACTCGTCACAAATGCCTCTGGGTCGCCAGGGAAACTGGCCAGCTGGGGATAGTAGTGGGCCGCTTCGGGATTAACGCCATGACGGCGGGCAATGGCGGCCAATCGCTCGGCGTCCGAGTCGCGATGCATGGTATTCCACCGGTCGGGCAGAGAATCGGTCACAATCCCGACACAGTATTTTTCGTTTCGCAGGTGGCGAGTATCGTATTTCGCCATTCGTCAGTCTCCCTTCTTACGACGACGGACAAACTCCTGCAGAGTCCGGCCTAAGTTGCACTGCCGCTTGGTCCGTGTATCCAGATTCTTACGAGAACAGAGCTGATCAATCGTCATCCCTTTGCGTTCCGCTTTCTCTGTCAGTGCGCCAGGGTTCTTGATCGCCTTCTGAATCCATTTCTTTCCACCTTTGGAAGCCATGCGTCACCTCGTTACTTCTCTTCTGGGGCAATCGAATACTCGTCCATCACAACGTCCAATTGGGCGACGGCGTCGCCAATCAGCAAAGCCAGATCACGTATCTCCTCGCTCTGATCAAGGTGCAACAGTTCCATGGATAGGTCAGAAGCCTCCGCCAAAAGGGACTCAATCGAGAGGATCAGTTCCTCTAGTCGTTCCCGTTCCTGACTCATAGCATCACCTCATGGGCGGTATGGGCGGCTGCGGCGATTCCGACGGTCCACCCGGACCAGACGGCGGACCACCCGCTGAGGGCGGACCGACCGGCTGAGGCTCCATTCGGAAGAGGCCCAGATCGGCGTCCATCGCATTGCTGAGTCGTTCCAGGATGCGGTTGAACATCTCAAAGTTGCCCGTCTTACCGGCAGCCTGCATGGCAACCGGCAGCAGAGTCTGAGCAATAAACTGGGCCGTGCTGATCTCCTGGGCCTTGTCTTTTCGCATGCCACTGCCGCTTTCAATCGTGAACCAGAAGTCTGATCCGGCCTCAAAGGCGTCCGTAGCCGTTACCGCCGTGGACCAAACGCCGGTGAGCGGCCCGCCAGGGACCGGTTCCCCGTCGGGTCCTGCCAAGATCGGCTCCATAAAGAACGTCGCCATCTGCGAGAACGGGACGTAAAGTCGCGAGAGAATCCCGTCTTTGGATGCCACACTCGACATCCATTTCTCGACGGTCTCCGCCATTGCCATCGCCCGGTTGGACGCTTGCGTGTATCTAATTTGCGCCTCCGCGGCACTCCTGATCTGCTTGTCGGGCGTGGCTCCGTAAAGTACCTCGTCCAGTCCCACAGCTTTGTTGAAAACACGTTCAACATCCTGAATGACCGTAATCAGGTCGGAACGGATCGCCGGAAACTCCACAATCTGGTAGAGACTCGATGACAATTCCCCAATCTGCTGACTCGTAATCGGAACAACCTCATAGTCGGCATCCTGATTCCGTAAGGCGTCCACAAAACGACCGTCCACATGGTCCGGAACAACAACGATTGTACGGGTCGAACGCCGGACCTGCGACATGACATAGCCGTAAAGATGATCCAGAAAGACCTGCATCGGCAGACCCGGTTCCAAAGGACTCCGCGCCCAGGGATTCGTTGTGCTGGGATAAAAGTCCAAAATCGAAACCGGCCAGGGATGAATCGTATCCCCAAAAGTCATTACCGGCCATTCGACCGCCGCCCGTAACTCAGACTCGGTCGTAATCCGCTCGGGATCAACATTCAAGGGATGCTCGCCGCCGCTGGCAATGGCATAAAACTGATACGGACCCAGCGACTCCAGGGCCTCCCGCCAGTCCCTTAACTCGCTGTCCGATTCCGCCATCGCCACACCACTCCCGATCCGCGAATAGACCTCGTAATACTCCACAACCTGCGAATCGGTGTCACGCTCGTCAATCCCACCAGCCGAACCAGCCTCCCGCTCAACCAGACTCGCACGGGCATACTGCAAAAGCTTATTCTCATCAATCCCCAATGTCTCCGCCGCCAACCAGGACGACATGCGACGACGACGAATAATGTACCCCGCATCCCGTAACGTTACCGCCGCCGGATCAATAAAGAGATTGTCCACACTCTCATAAAACGAGGCAGGCATCAACCCACTCGCCGTACTGATCAAGCCATGCCAAAGCAACCCGCGACCCTTAACCAAGGCCTCCGTCACGGCAAGACGGGCCTCCCGCAAAATGTCATACTCGTCCGCACAATACTGCAACCACCACTCCAAAAGCCGCGCCGCCGTCTCATACAAGGCACGCGCCGTCCGATCATGACGGGCATAGGAAACCGGCATCCCCATGCCAATCATGGCACTGCTCATAACCTCCTCGTTAAAAACCGGACGACGAAGAGAAACACGACGAACAGGATTCCGCCCTAAGACAAACGGCATGTAGAGATCAACAAACTCCTGAAACTTGTTGATCCGGGGACGATAATAGGGACCACCCCCATACACAGCAATATCCCCCGTCTCCGCCCCCACAACATACAAATCCTCATACGTCGCCGTTAAATAACGCCACATCTCACGGGCCGCCGAACCAAACTGATCCTCCTTCGCCCGTATCGCCGCCGCTATCCGCCGCCGCCATAACGCCGTTAAATCAGCTAACCACGTCTTCATCCAACCGGACCTTGACTAAAAAATGACCGTGGTATATAATTCCTATCGTAAGGCCTATCGTGCGCAGATGTCATGCGCACAGGAGTCTCCCAAGGATGTTGGTATTAGCGCTTAGCCCCGGAAAAAAGGTAAGATCGTCAACTGAGGGGTCGTTCTGTGATCGGCGCGGACTCCCAGAAGCGGTTTTCTTTCGTTCTTCCTCTCCGCGGATAGGCCCCGGCCCATTAGATTCGTCTGCATTGGCTCGGCCCTCCAACAACCTGCCGGTGATATCTGCCACCGTCGTGATGACAGCGGCGATCCCACAACGGCCAGGCCAAAGAGAGCCGATGACGCCGCCAACAGCAGGCCAGGTAGGTACACGCCCAAGACGGTTAAGGACCTTCTCCAGTAACGCGACGCGCCAATGGAGTTTCCCCGGCAACGGCCAGGTAGTCGATCCTGGACACAGGCATCTCAACACCATCGAAATAACAACAACGCACGCCTGTGGGCGCCCATACGTCCGGGTCCGACGAGAACTCAGATCACCATCCACAAGTAAAAGGTCCAGCATCTCGTCAATCTCAAACCGTCGCTGTGTTGTATGCATCCAAAGGCGTGCATACATCGGATCATCACTCCGGGTCACCATACCCACAGCAGGACGTGCTAAGTTCCAATGCAGCCCGACCAACCATTGCCATCCGGCATCCACACATGCTTGCCCATCTAACAAGCCACTAATTGCTTGTTAGACGCAACCACTGTGTGGTTTGCCTAAAGGCTATCTGAGTTGGGGAATGGGCTATTGTCATGCGCTTTCCTGTGGTCTTTTTGATGACAAGAGCTTTCGTTCCAGGGAAGCGAGCTTTGCCTCCAGTGTGGCAATTCTCTGTGTTAGCTCCTCACAGTTGCAAGTGCACGAAGGTGACATCTTTTCTGCTCTGGTGGCGACCAATTTGAAGGCCCCGCGGAAGTAGCTCTGGGCTGAGGTTGGGTCGAGTCTTGGGTCGTCAATGGACCAGATGCCGCTGCGACGGACGGCTGTTGGGCTGTCGTGACGGAAGAGATAGGCCTCGACGGAATCGACTCCGACGCGGGTGATGATGCCAAGGATCGATGGTTCGTCGGTAGGGGAAAAGGTCACCAGGATAAAATCGCCTGGGTGATAGACGGAGTAGTCAGCCGAAGGAGATGCCACGGGCGCCTGCTTGGCGTGCTGTTCGGAACATGCGGTTGCGCTCATAAATGATCTCGTGGATGGTCTTGCTTGTGTTGCCAAACGGTTGCGGACGGACGATGGCCTTGGGTCTGTAGGCTACGAGGTATTCCAGGGCGTCAAGGAAGTCGAATTGCCCCTTGATGCGACGGGATGGGTTTTTGGCGTCATACTGGGCGGTTTTGATCTGGTGAATGAGTCGTCCACAGTAGTCAAAGATTTTGATTTTGGGACCGTCGTGGAGTCCGGCACTGGACAAGAGGTATTCCTTGAGGACTTCCCGGCGGACGCTGGGTTCGTCGCAGCCGGGGACGAATCCGTCGAGTGTCCCGATGGTACGGGGGCGGATATCGCGTTCCATGGCAGCGGCGAAGTAGCGATTGGCAACGGATTCTCGATTACTGATGGAGCGAACGCGCCCCGCCCTCTTATCAATGATCCACGCCTCGAACATACGTGAATCGGCGCGCTGCTCCATCATTTTGGCCCAGGCGACTGCGCCGCCTCCCTGGACATCGGCGATATCGTAGATGTACAGGTTATTGGTTGGGTCAACGGCGGCGAAGACGGTGGCACAATGCAGGGTGCCGGGGTCCATGGCCAGGTAGCGAGTCCAGTTGTCGGGGATAATGAACGGCGTGCAGACGTGATTGGCGTAATCGAATTCGCTGTAGATACGCCAAGCTTCGATGGCCATTTCGCCGTCCACGCGGACCCGTTTTTCATCTTCGGGGAGGAGTGCGGCGAAGAAATCGCGTTCCTCTTTGGTGATGAACGGGTTATTGGCGATGTCGTTGAAATAGACCTTGACTTCCTTATTGTTCTTGGCCTTCTGGGTCAGTTCCCAGAGGAGGGGATTTTGCTTCTGACCTGTGGCCGACCAGATGCCGTAGGAACGGAAGTTATCGACATCGACGAGTCCACGGACGGCCTCGTAGTAGAAGCTATTGTTACCGATCTGCTCGTCGATCCAGACGAGGTCGTAGTGTTCACCTTGCTTGACCTGACCGCGGCTGGAGAAGAACATGATGCGCCAGCCGTTAAGGAGGCAGACGACGGCGGGGATGTATTGGGATCGGTCGTGCCAGGAGCATCGGTCGATTTGTTCCGGCGGGATGAGGGGCGGTGCGTCGATCCAGGACGAGCGGCAGTTCAGGTCGGTGCGGTCACAATGGGCCTGGCCGTCGTTTTCGTCGGTGTAGAAGCGGACGGCGCGATAGGATTTGTTTGATGTGCGGATGAGTTTGATAGCGCCGGGTAGGTAGAGCTTGCGCCAGAGCATGCCAATGTGATTGTAGTCGAGTCCGATGACAACGGCGACGCCGTTGGTTGGTCTGTACTTATGATACGGATCACGATTGGTCACGGCCCGGGCAAGCTCTACCGCTGCGGCGAGTGTCTTACCGGAGCGATTGGAACCGATCAGGACCCGCCATTTATTGCGGTCGTGGTGGAACGACGCAAATGCGGGGAGTGGTCGGTAGAGATCGACGGTGAAGACGCCGGAGGAATCGGTCATCCAATGAATCCCGGAAAGACGTAAACGTCAACCGAGGTGTCGGTGCTTGCTGCGGCTTCCATAGCACGGCCTACGGCGTAGCCACTGGAGACGGTCGCATCGACCTTAGAGGTTGAGGAGTCGCCATAGACCTTAGCGCCTGCCGTGATGGCCTGTCCAGATGATGCAGCAATCTTAAGGACTACGCAGGGACCCTCCTCGACAACGTAGAACAGGTCGTAGGCAGCAGCCGTTGCGGTTGCAGCGTATGCTCCGTCGATGGGTTTGGCGGGTTCGCCGTCGGCGGCCAGTGCGTAGGCGTGCTTGCCGAGATTGGCGAATGTGCTGCTGCCGTCCTTGAAGCCGATGAGTTTACCGGCGGTGAGGGTCAAGGTGGACCCTGTCATGTTACGGACGACGCGGAGTTTAACGGGCATGTCGAAGTCGTCATCCCAGACGGTGTAGACCTGCCCTTCGATCTGGAGTCCGTCGGTGGCTGTCGGTGTGAAGGCCCTCTGAGAATAGGTCGTGCCGCGGGGGAACGGCAGTTGCGGGTAGTCACAACGCATAGAAACGTCTCCTTATTGTCAGGTGTTTTGGGATCGTCATATTACAATCACGAGATGTCGGCCAATTTAACGAAGAAGGCCGGGCTATCGACACGGAGGTTGCCGAAGAAGTCGAGCATGAGGGTATCCGTGGCGTAGGGGTCTGTCGTCTTGTGGAGTTCGACGAGCTGGGACTGCATGGACATGAGTTCCATCTTGTCGGTCGTCAGGAGGTAGACGGCCTCTGCCGGTGCGAACGGGTCGCTGAGCATTTCAAGACCTTCGAACATGAGGGTCTTGATCCCAAGATCGACGACCGGGGATTTGGCCGTGACCTGGAGTTCGGCGATGGCGTCGGTGGCATCGCGGGCAGCGCGTTCCATTTCCGGGTGCATGATCATGATATCGGGGTCAACGCCCTGGAGGGCCTGGAGCCAGGTGCGTCCGTAACGGACGGCACGACGCCAGTTGGAGCCCCAGGTCGGTGATGTGCCGACATCGAAGGCCGAGTTATCCCAGTCCACGATGATCGGACTCCAGGCGGCGTACTCAGGATCGAAGACGCCTTCGGGGTAGTAGCCGGAGATCAGTGCCCCGCCGAGGCCGCCAAGGGCGGTAGAGAGGCCGGCGTAGGTATCGTTAGGGTTGCCGACCTTGCTGCTGGAGACCAGACCGCTGTAGCCGAAGAAGGATTCCAGCCCGTGTATATCGTAGGTGCCTCCTTCGCCGTCGGCGTAGAGGGTCCGCTGGAAGTAATACTGGAAGTCCTCCATCATCCATTTGACGGTATTTTCGACAAGCCGCGGGAAGGCGGTGTCGTCGTTACGTCCGATGAGCTTTTCCAGTTTCGGGATAGCTTCACCGAGGACGTATGACCGCCAGGGTAGGACGGCAGTCGTGATCCGGTTGGGCAGGTCGAAAGTCACGTTAATCGGATAGCCGACGCTGGCGGTGGGGGTGGCGCGTTTATAGCGGACACGCCATCGGATATCGGAGCTATCGTGGTTAAACGTGATGCGCCCTTTCGCCTTGAGGACGCCGAGCAAGCGGGCGTTGACCATGATCGGTTCGCTCAGCTTGCGGATATACTTATTGATGGCAACCGCGGTAATGCGCGGTGTTCCGGAGATAACGGACATATCGGATGCCCTCCTTTAGAGACTGGTGAACGAGAGATTGCCATGTAACAGAGAGGCCTGTTGCAGGCAGCGCCCGGCGGCTAGGTGTCGGGTACGGGCTGATCCACGGGGCCGCAGATGAGGGTGGAGAACGGCGGGTGTCCCTGATCAGCCCAGCCGCCTACCCGACGTTAAGGGCCATCCTGGAGGCTTGCACTCCAGAGCCGCTAGGGATGGCCGCATCAGGGAGGGGTGCTCCTGGGGTCATTCGGAGAGTTCGCGCATTTTTTTGTAGGCCTCAACCAGGCTGTAGCCTTGGTCGATGAGGTCTTCAAGGGTGACTTTTTTAGTCTTCTGGGTCTTCTGGGGTGTATGCATGGAGGCCAAGCGTGGGACTTTGGCCTTTTTAGGTTGGACCTGCTGGCGTGACATGACGATTTCCCAGGCGCGCTGGAGGGCCTTGGTGTGTGATTTGACACCGTCTTCCATGAGCTGATCGGCGAGTTCCGTGATTTCCATGCCGAGGGGCGTCATCGGGGCGGTCGGGTCGCCCCCTTCGAACAGCAGGTGCCTGTTCTCCTGTGCCCATTCGGAGAGGGCAACTTGTTCGGCTGCTGTTGTAACCGACTGTTCAATCTTTCTTGATATGAGTTGATCAATGCTCTTGGAAAGCTTTTCTGTAATGATGTTCTCAATAAATCGGCGTGGGTTTCGTGCGAACTCATTGACGACATTCTCCCTGTGTCGGACGAAGCGGAGGACTTTATCGACGATATCGGGTGGTGCTCCGCGGGCGGGGACGAGGTTGCCCTCATCGTCGCGTGTGACCATAGCCAGCCAGCGGTCGTCCCATTCGATTTCGTCTTGTTCATTTTGTTCATTGCTCTGGGCTTGTTGCTGTTGGGCCTGCTGGATAGCGGCAGTCGCCTGGCCGGAGACGAGCATTTCGAGAAACTCGTCGCCATATCGCTGACGGATCATGCTGAGGACTTTGGCGTCCTGGTCCCGTTTACCGATGGCCTTACGGGCGTTGAGAAGTCCCTTAATGGCCTCCAGGTCGTTTTTGTAGTGACTGAGGTCCTCGCCGAAGTTTTCCTTGATGAAATTGATGAGGGCCGTCTGACACTCTTCGGACTGACAACTTTCTTCTTGGTCTCCATCTTCGCCGGTTTCTTCTTCTTCGCCGCCTTCCTCCTCTTCTATCTCCTCGTCATTTTGCGTTGCTTCTTCTGGTTGTGCAGCTTCTTCTGTTTCGTATTCTTCGCGGGCGTAGTCGATGAGTGACATGTTTTCGTCTGTTGCTGGCTGCTTCTCGCGTTTTGCCATAGGGACCTCAATTCAGATTGACGGGGCTGTAGAGTTTGGACTCGTAGGTCGAGACGTAGATTTCAGCCTCACCGGTGGTCTTGAGGATGATGGTTACGTGTCCATCTTTGCAGGTGTAGCGAATCTGCGACTCGCCGTCCGTAAAGAGGATATAGTCTTCGGGGAAGTTTTTGAGCTGGCGGACAGAGTTGGTGATGCATGCCGTGAGGATAAAATGCGGCATGACAGGGAGGCGGTTCCAGAGCTTGAGAATGAGTTTCTGGAGCGCTTTGGTGGTCATTCAGTCGTTCAGTCGTTGTCACGGATGGGGTGCCAATCGGGATCGGTCGGCTGGCCCTCGAATTCGACCAGGGCAAAGCATTCAACATCCATGTTTTTGAACTCATATTCGATATCGTCCAGGAGGTTCCAGGCTCCCCCGGGGGCCTCGCCGTTGAGCGGCTGACCGTGGGCGTCCGCGCCCCAGGAATTAAGACGGTAGAGCGCTCCGAGGTCTTCGTTGTATTCAATCCAGCACATCTGGTGTGCCCATGTACCGGAGGGGACGAAGACGTGATAGCCCTTATAGTTTCGCGGTTCCATGCGGAAGCCGCGCAAGCTGGCAATTGTGAGGGGCCGTCGGAAGTCGCGGATCATCTTAACGGCTTCATCGACGGATTTGACTTCGACGCAGAAGCACGGGTTATCTGAGGCGACCCCAAAAAACTTCTGATAGACGGGTTGGCTGACGTTGGACCGGCTGCCCCATTGTCGGGCCAAGGAGCCGGAGTAGGACGGGACATCTTTATCGTCTTCGAATAGGACGCCGTATTTCATGACGGCTTGGGCGGCCCAGACGCCGAGGCTGCCGTCACCGCTGATGCGTCCCTGGCCGATCTGGTTGCGGCTGGTCGCGTAAATCCACGGGGCGAACCAGCGGCGGAATCGTTCCTCCTGGCCGGAGGCGATCTCGATCAGGTGGCGATATTCCCCGGCCTGTTTCATGCCCCAAGAGACGCAGTCGCCGATTTCCTGACGCCCGGCGGGAAGGACCTGGCCGAGGACTTTTTTGGAGGCCTCCCAGGCGGTTAAGGTTGGCTTTCCTGTATTGCCCTCCTTGGCGATGATGCCCGATTCGACGGCCTGATCGAATGAGACGACGAGACCGGCCTCGCGGGCCTTGGCGACTTCCTCGCGGGCAAGTTCTGGACCGGCCCAGCCGAATAAAGGTGTAATGTTCGGTTCACTCATGGGGTATCCCGTGCTTTCAGTCGGTGACTTTATCGAGGCCGTTGGCGATAGCGTTCATGATCCCGCTGTAAACGGGAACATCAAGGATCGTCCCAGCATTCTGGGCGAGTGAATAGGCAATCTCGTCAGACCATTTATTCCAGCGGGCGGTATTGCCCTTGAGGGCCTTGAGGGTGTAGTCGCGAACAAGCTCCCGGGCCTTGCGGAGGTCAGGGACTGTCGATAGCTGGGCGACGGCCTCACGGATAGCGGCAGCAACGGCCTTGGCCTCTTGCTGACGCGGGGATGGGACGTACTTCATAGCAAGATCATAGGATACCTTTTCCCATGACTTTGTTGGATTATCCGGCGGCGTCGGGTCTGGGTTTGGCTCCGGGGCCTGCCCAATCATTAGTTCATGAGTCAGGATAGTGATATTTCCGGAGTTACCTTTATCGGCGACAGCGGCGATGACGAGGTAGGTTCCTGTATTGGGTGTTGCGAAGACGACGGTTTTTCCGGCGTCGAAGACGATCCAGTCCTGATCGCGGACGACATCCTTGGAGCGGTCACGCGCGACGATCAGCCAGTCTGTGGCGATGGATTCCGGACCTGTGATGCGGAGAATGGCCAGTCGGCCCGCCTCGACCTGTTTAGGACCGTCGATCTGGGCAAGAGGGGCCGTCTGGGCGAGGCATATTGAGGCCGCCAGGATGTGGAGTGTAGCGATCAGTGTGATAGGTGTTTTCATGTTGACTTGTTGAGGAAGAGGGCGACGACATCGAGGGTGGCGCCTGTGGCGTCGATATCAATATTTTTGACGGTTGAGGAAACGACTGT
>Ga0116189_1001859_pt1 | contig 16090 bp, 8 predicted proteins | sample AD_JPNTR3_MetaG_FD_89895 | JGI IMG/M metagenome (GOLD analysis project Ga0116189, IMG submission 89895) | Active sludge microbial communities of municipal wastewater-treating anaerobic digesters from Japan - AD_JPNTR3_MetaG | ecosystem: Engineered > Bioreactor > Anaerobic > Digestate | place... | reverse complement strand
ATACTTGAAGAGAAGAAGATGCTGGTGCATCTGTTTGAGACACCTGAGGTCCAGGGAAGAGTTGTTATTTCCATCGGTGAGGAGAACCGTCAGGACCAACTCCAGTCTTTCAGTATCATTAAAACCGGTTACCGGGTTGGTGGTATGGTGGGTAGTCTGGGGGTGATTGGTCCGAAAAGGATGCCGTATCCTTTTCTTGTTTCTGCTGTGGAATATACGGCAAAAGTATTGGGAGAATTGCACTCATAGCAAGTTTCCCTTTATGTATTTTACTGCAACCGCAAAAATAGCAAAAGGGGATTTTTCCTATGGCTGATGAAAAAAAAGATAAAGAACAGGAACCTGAGAACTCAGAAAAAAGCTCAGAAGCGGCTAAAGAGGCTCAACCTGCCGCTGATACTGGAACAGCCGGAGAGAGTGAACAGGTATCTGTAGATACAGTTGAGGATCTGAAGCAGCAGCTTGATCAGATGAGCGACAGATATCTCCGTTTGATGGCTGAATTTGACAATTTCAAAAAGAGGGTAAGCCGTGATTATGAGCGGCTTGTCGAATCGGCAAACGAGAAACTGGTTGGTGAATTGATTGAGGTGAGGGAGACTTTCGAGCGTGCGCTTCGCAGCAGCGAGTCCGTGGAGGAGTGCAAGGGAATACTGGAAGGAATGAAGTTAATCTATACTAAATTCGATTCAGTTTTAAGCAAAAACGGACTGGAATCTTTTGCTGAAGTAGGGGAGGTTTTTGACCCTCAGTTACACGATGCTCTGATGAAGATGCCTAGCGAGAAGATCCCCGAAGGTGCTATTGCGGAGATTTACGAAAGAGGATATCGCCTTAATGGTAAAGTCATTAAGCACGCCAGGGTAATTGTGTCAAGCGGAAAGGAAACTCCGGAAAAAACTTGAAGGCAGTACTCTGAACAGATTGGAGTTTAATAAAACAGGCCATGGCTACCAAAGCTGATTATTACGAAATACTTGGTGTACCCCGCAATGCCAGTGAGGATGAGATAAAGAAGGCTTACCGCAAGCTGGCTATCAAGTATCATCCTGACAAGAATCCCGGGGATAAAACCGCAGAAGAAAAATTCAGAGAAGCTACAGAGGCTTATGAGGTGTTAAAAGATGCCACTAAGCGTTCGCAATATGACCAATATGGTCATGCTGCTTTTCAGAATGGCGGTGGTTTCAGCGGATTCGGCGGCTTTGGCGGTGGTTTTGGAGGGTTCGATATTTCAGATGCCCTGCGGGCTTTCATGAATGATTTCGGAGGCGACTCGGTTTTCGCCGATCTTTTTGGAATGGGTGGTTCGAGGGGCCGCAGGGGGTCTTCCTCTGCCGGTTTCCGGGGCAGTGATCTTCAGATCAGGCTCCCTTTGACACTTGAGGAGATCGCTTCAGGTGTAAAGAAAACCGTAAAGGTACGCCGTAAAGACCGCTGTTCCACTTGCGGCGGAAGTGGTTCAAAAAGCGGCAAGCGCAATACCTGTCCGAAATGTAACGGGACCGGTCGTGTGCGTCATGTGGCAAGCTCCTTTTTTGGTCAGGTGATTCAGGAAAGTGTCTGTCCTACCTGCAATGGGCAAGGGTATGTTCTTGCTGATATCTGCCCGGTCTGCAGCGGTTCCGGTCTGGAGGCTTCCGAGAAGACCGTTTCTGTGGATATCCCCGCCGGGGTTTCAGAAGGCAATTACTTAAGTGTGCCGAATATGGGAGATGCTGGTCGTAATGGAGGTCCTGCAGGTGACCTTATAGTGGTTATACAGGAAAAACCTCACAGCGTCTTCAAACGTCATGGAATCGACTTGATCTGCGATCTGGACATCTCTTTTTCCGAAGCCGCACTGGGTGCCAATAAAACTGTCCCGACAATCGATGGCAAGGTGAATCTGAAGATACCGGCCGGAACACAATCTGAAAAAATCTTCCGGCTAAAAGGCAAGGGACTGCCTGCTCTTCACAGAAGGGAAAGCGGCGATCAGTTGGTGCATGTCCATGTCAGAACACCGGAAAAGCTGGGGAGAGCGGCTAAAGAGCTCTTTGAGAAACTGGCTGAAATCGGAATGTGAAATGCTTACAAATCAATCCTGCTCAGCAGTTCTTTTATGCGGTTGCTGCTGTCAATTACTTTTTCGGGCTGAGTGGGGAATTCGGAAATGTTTTCAGTATGAGTTTTTATCTCACTGAATATCTGCCTGTAAAAGTCTGTCGCGGCATTGCACTGCACTGCCAGCTCCTTCAGTCGGTCTTCTTCCCGAAACGCAAGAGTGGTGTTGAGTTTTCCATTTTTAAGCTTTGCTGCCCACTTCTCGATCTTGTAAACAGGTACTGCGATTTTTCTGGAAGAAAACAGGCCTATTCCAAAAGCAAGAAGTACGGCAATCAGTTCGGCAGCTACTACCGGCGGCAGCACTATCCCCAGAATGCTTTTAAGCTGAAGATCCTGCATTATATCGTTGCTCATGTAATAAAAGCTGCCCTCTCTGGACTTGGAATTGTAAATGTGCATGAACGAGACTGTGGTGGCGAATACACAGACCAGGAAAATAAGCAGTATCTGAATAGTAAATCTGAACTGAAGAGACTTTTTAATAAAAAAGTTGCCGAATGGTTTACGGAAATTTCTGTCGCTCACGGAAGTATTCCTCCCATTTATTCGGGTTTGTATTAAATAATATAGAAACTTATTGCCTGCTTTGCAACAGCAGACACTTTTTTAAAGGAATACTAATGGAAAAAATTGCGGTGCTTGATTTTGGCGGACAGTATGCTCATCTTATAGCAAACCGGATACGGAGGCTGGGGGTTTACTCCGAAATCCTGCCAAACGATATCTCTGCTTCTGAACTGGACTCTTTCAGAGGAATAATTCTCTCAGGATCTCCCTTCAGTACACTTGACAAGCAGAGCCCCGGTTTCGATGACGCTATTCTGGAACTGAAAATACCGGTGCTTGGACTCTGTTATGGACATCAGCTCCTTGCAAAAAAACTGGGCGGGGAAGTTTGCAGGGGACAGAGAAGAGAGTACGGAAAGGCAGTGATAAACATCAGGGAAAAATCTCCTCTTTTCAGCGGACTGCAGGAAGAAGAGCAGGTATGGATGAGCCATGGTGATTCGGTGGAAAAGCTTCCCGGTGGGTTTGTTACTCTAGCCTCAACACCCGACTGCACCTTCGCTGCAGTAGCCGACCACAGCAGAAACTTCTACGGCCTTCAATTCCATCCGGAAGTTACCGACAGCATGAATGGTATGAAGGTGCTGAGCAATTTCATCGATATCTGTGGATGTAAACGCGACTGGAATAGTGACACCTTTTTAAATGAAATTTCAGAAAAGATTAACGCCGTGTGTGGTAATCGCAAAGTCTTTCTCCTGGTATCTGGAGGTGTCGATTCCTCTGTGGCTTTTACATTATTAAACAGAGTACTGGGAAGTTCAAAAGTCCTGGGGCTTCATATCGACAACGGTCTTATGCGCCATTGCGAATCCAGTGCGGTAATAGAGTATATGCATGAGCATGGATTTGACAATCTGAAGGTTATCGATGCCACAGAGGATTTCCTCACGGCTCTTGAGGGTGTAGTGGATCCGGAGAAGAAACGTTCTATTATCGGTAATATGTTCCTGAAAGTAAAGGAAAAGGCCTTTGACGAATTGAATCTAAATACCGATGAGTGGATTCTTGCCCAGGGTACTATTTATCCGGACACTATTGAAAGTGCCGGAACAAAGCATGCCGATCGCATTAAAACGCATCATAACCGTGTCGATCTGATCCTTGAACTCATAGAACGCGGTCATGTAATTGAGCCGCTTGCTCAGCTTTATAAAGATGAAGTACGGGAATTGGGCGAAAAACTTGGATTACCCGGGAATCTGATCTGGAGGCATCCCTTCCCGGGGCCCGGCCTAGGAGTCAGAGTCTTGTGCTCTGACGGCAGGGGGGAAGCGGTACCGGAAGATGTGGAAGAGAGTTTACAGAGACAAGTAGAAAATGATGGTTACTTTGCGACAGTGCTTCCCATAAAAAGCGTGGGGGTTCAGGGCGATGAAAGATCGTATGCTCATCCGGCGCTCCTCACCGGTGCTTGCGACTGGAAACTGCTTGAAGAAATTTCTACGAAGGTCACCAACAATTTCCGTTCAATAAACCGGGTGGTATATGGGATAAAGATCGGGAAAACATTAAAATACAGATTGATTCCAGCCTATATTACACGTGACCGTCTCGAGAAGCTGCGTGCCGTTGACGACCTGGTAACCAGGCAGCTTCAAAAATCAGGTGAATATGATACCGTGTGGCAGATGCCTGTTGTATTGCTTCCTTTAGTAAACGAATCCGGTGATGAGTGTGTTGTGTTGCGTCCGATTGTGTCCAGGGAGGCAATGACTGCCAGGTTTATACCATTGAAAAGTGAAACTCTGGAGGCGATTGTCAATGGTGTGTCATCAATTAAGGGTGTCGGGGATATTTTCTACGACATTACTCACAAACCGCCGGCTACTATCGAATGGGAATAATTCCGGCTGTTTCTCACAGAGGCTCTCTTTCATAATTCTTGGGTTTTTTCTGTATATTCATTTATACAGAAAGAGTATCTGATACGAAACAGATCAGTTCAGTTTCTGCTAAAACTCAGCCCCCAAGGAAAAGTAGTTTATTGGTGTGCCGATATCACTTTTCCAGTCCGTAGGCCATCCCCGGTCGAAACGCAGGACGAAAATACCCAGATTTGCCCGCAACCCGAACCCGAATCCTCCGTAAATCTTATCTGGAAAGGGGAGTCCGTTGACCTGATCCCCTGTATCCCATGCATTCCCTATATCAGTGAAAACTGCACCATTAATGTAGCGGATCTGTATTGGAAGAGGCCAGACAAGAGAGATTTCACGAATAAAGGGAAATCTGAATTCGGAATTGAGAACAGCCACTTTGGTGCCGGAAAGATCTATGTAGTTCCATCCTCGGAATGGTGTGACGAAACTGGAATAAAATGCTCCCGGAAGGTTTTTCTCATACTGATCGAGATTGACACGGTACAGTAGCCAGTTTTCGTTTCCTCCCAGCATGTACCGTCTGGCCGATTGTTTCTCATTTATCCCGAAGCTCGCTCCCAGAAATAACCGGTTGGCCCATACAAACCTTTTTGCCAGGTGCAGGTAATTTCTTATATCGGCATCTATGGAAATAAAGGGATCATCCACGAAATTCAATGGTGGTGAAACAATTATACCTGCCGCAGCTCTGGTACCGTTCAGAGGTCCGGTGAGACCCCAGAGAATATTATCAAAAACATAGGACAGTGTAGGAAGAAAAGCTGATGTCTTTATATTGGGGCCGGAGAAGCCTACCGGTTTGCGCTTTATATGACATGCGAAAATCTCAAGATCCACTCTTGAGGAGATGGAAAACGGATATTGTAAAACCAGAAAACCTCCCGCTTCAGTGTCGTGGTAAAGATGATCCCCGAAAATACTGGCGTTGCTGTAATCTTTACTCAGAAATGCTCCTAAACCGATATCAAGCCGGTTTCGGAGATAATAATAAGAGGCAAAGAGGTGGATGTAATCATTGAAATTCCCCTGGATATCACCTGCCACAGTGATTCTGTGGTCTCCCATCATGTCACTGAAAGCCAGGAGCCATTGGCCGGCAGGACTGTAATAAGTGCTGACTCCCACACCCAGGGTAACCAGATCAGGTGTAAACTTCAGACGGTATGGTCTGGAAGGTAGTTTCGGGGAGGAGACTGCTGCAGTGGTACTGTCCCGGCTGGAACTGTCAGCAGAGGGGGTGGAAAGCAGGTTTACCGGCTCCACCGTATTTAAACTGTCTGTTGCAGTAGAATCCGATGAGTTTAAAGATACTGCTGAACTCTCCTGACTGACTGAATCAGCAGGGGGGGTGGACAGCAGATTTGCCAGTTCTTCTGTATTTGAACTGTCTTCAACCGCAGAATCCTTTCCGTTTACAGATACCGCGGAACTTTCAATCATGTTCAGTGTGTCGGGAATGATAGCAGATGAATCTGAATTTTCTTTACTGGCTGATATCTCTGTAATTCCGTTTTTTGAACTGTCCGGTTTCAGCTCTACAGGTGTAAACAGGGGGGTAGAACTGTATGTCGCCTCTACGAACCTTGTGCAGGCGAGAGTATCATTGCGAAGTTTGCTCAAGGGCTTTTCAATAGACCAGATATCCCATCCCTGTTGCTGAAAAAGGGAGAACACGATAATATCTCCCTCTCTGGACCAGTCCGGATTTGAGCAGCCGCCAATATAATCGGTCAGTGGTTTTGCTTCGGAAAGAGAGTCCAAAGGAGCGATGTAGATGTTGTTTATCCCGTTTCGATCGCTTATGAATGCTATTTTGTCCCCATCAGGAGAGTAACAGGGTTGTATTTCGTTCCAGGGGGTGGAGGTCAGGATCTTCTGTTTTCCTGTGAGGAGGTCGATTTCTGCCAGCTCGCAGGGAGCCTCCTTAAATGCGGTTGTTGTGGTTTGAGCAGAGCCGCATGTGTCCTGGAGGGAAAAAAGAAGCTTTTTTCCGTCTGGAGAAAAGCGTGGGTCAGATTCTTGCTGAATATTGTTGGTCAGGCGAGAGATGGAATCTTTTTCGAAATCATAAATGAAAAGATCGCTTTTCCCATCATTGGTGATTCCTGAAAACGCGATTTTCTTTCCGCAGCGGGACCAGTCCGGATCTGAGAGGCTTGTTGCTGAAGCACTGATTTTCTTTAACAGCTTTTTTTCATTTACTTCCACGATTCTTATTTCATCCCTGCCACCACTTTTGGTAACAAATGCCAGTTTTGATCCGTCCGGTGACCAGCACATTCCGCTTCTGAAGGGATGAAATGATTCGAAATAACCGCCATATCCGTTCTGGCTTATCCGCTGAAGAACCTTTCCTTTCCGATCTGTAATCAGGATGTTGGTGAAATCTTTTCTGTCGCTGAAAAAGGCAATCTTACTGCCATCCGGAGATATTCTTGGGTGTAAGTTATAATGGTCCCTTGTTTCCAGATGTGAAGTGATTGCGATGGCGTTTCTGGAAGGAGAAATTCTTCTGCCGATTTCTGGCCAGTAAATGCGCTTCAATTCCTGTATCCACTCTTTGCCCAATTCCTCCACCGGTTTGCCGTAAATCTTTTTAATTGAGTTTTCAACAGACCTTGTTCTGCGGAATTCGCGCAGAAACTTTCCAAAAGCTTCCTGCCCCCGGCTTGATGAGAGGAAGAATAGAAATGATTGTCCTCCCTTGTAAGCCAGATAACCATCGAGTGCCGGGCCCGGCAGGGGTACAAAGGAGTTGATTGTCTGGTCCATCATGAACATATCTGCTTCGATGTCCCATCCGCTGGAGAGAAATTCAGCACTTCCCTCCATGAACCAGAATGGGACCTGTACTCTGTTGAACAGAAGGTTACCGCCTTTCTGGTCATAGAGGATCCCCAGCACGAAAGCATGGGAAAGTTCATGATGAAGTACGTGTCTTAGTTCGTTATATGAGCCATTGAATGGAATAGCAATTCTTGTTTTGAAGAGTTCTGTAAATCCTCCGACATCTTCAGACAGGAGTACTGTAATAATGTTTGTCTGAGAAAAGAGGTCCGGTGTACCGTAGATAACTAAAGGCAAGCGCTCTTTGCGGTCGAAGCCAAATTGTTTCTGCAGCTTTTTGTAGGCATTTTCAATAAATTTTTGGGAGATCTGGGCGAGATCTCCTTTTTCCTGATGGTGGTAGATTTCAAAATGGGGGGTTGAAATAACTTTCCATTTCAAGTTTTCGTATTGAACTTTGTTCTTGCCAAAACCCCAGGAATTTGAACAACAGATCAGGATAATGGATAAAAGAAAACCCTTTACTGGAATGTTCATTGGTGTTAACATATTACTTTTCCAATTTTTTTGGTATATTATAGGAAATCCGGGAGTCTGTTCCCTGAAAAGGTGCTTATTGCAATTAAGATACAACATGGGATAAATCGGCGATAAAGGACTTTCACCTGATCAGGAGAGTCGATATTGTCAAAAACTTCTTGCATTTATGAAAGCGATATACTTTTTTAGAATAGATTCGGAGATGACCCAGAGTGTAGTTCAGGGGGGAGAGAAACTTGACGCCATACATGGGCAGAGATATTTTTGTTCCTACCCTCAATATACTGCGATGGGGGTTCATGCTCTTTCTGCGCACAATTTAAGCCCTTAAAAAACGGGTCCTATGAATAAAAAGTCTCTTTTTTTAACGTATGCTCTGCTGATGGCTGTAACTGTTTCCCAGGCGGGGAGGAAAATTGTGGTTCCCCATGATTTCCCGTCTATTCATGCTGCATTGGGAGAGGCGGATGAAGGGGATACCGTTTATGTAAGCAAAGGTGTTTACTACGAGAATATCGCCCTTCCGGACAATGTGGTTTTAATGGGGCAGGATATGGTTCATACTGTCATCGATGGCAGAAGAATCGGGCCTTGTGTGACTGGAGCTGACGGGGCGACAATCACCGGCTTTACAATTCGCAATGGGACAACAGGGATACTCTGTAAAAACACCCGCCCGATTATTAAACGCAACCTTATCGTTGACAACAAGGGAGCCGGGATTCATGCTCTTATATCTTTACCCGATATTAATAATAATGTGATTTACAGAAACGAATGGACCGGTATCTTTCTGGAATCCTCAAGAGGAACCAGGACATCTATTGATCATAATGTTATCCTTGAGAATGGTTATTGCGGGATTTTCTGTGCGCATCGTACTGAAGTTCTGGTCAGGAACAACATCATGTCGGGAAACAAGCAGTACGGAATCTTTATCGCCCCCGAGGCTCGGAAAACCAGGATTATCAACAACAATATCTACCATAACCGTCTTCCCTTTAATGGCACAGCCGTTGTGCACCAGAGCAATATCTCCAAAGAGCCGATCTTTGTCTCTCCCGGCCACCCTGAATACAATTACTTCGTCAAATCTGTATCGCCTTGTAAAGGAACCGGTGAGAATGGAACCGACATCGGTCTGATTACAGAGCAGATGGTGGCATCGTTAGATACTGATAGGGATGGGGATGGGATACCCGATGATGTCGATCAGTGTCCGGAGGTAGCAGAAGATATTGATGGGTTTGAGGATATAGACGGATGTCCTGACTACGATAATGACAATGATGGTATTTACGATGCTCAGGATCAATGTCCGAATCAGCCGGAAGACCGCGATGGATTCCAGGATACCGACGGGTGTCCGGACAATGACAACGACAAAGACGGTATTCCTGACGCGGATGATGCATGTCCCAATAATCCTGAAACCGTCAATGGTTACAAGGATGATGATGGCTGTCCTGATGAGAAACCGCAGGAGATAAAACAGACTCTCATTCTTCGTGGAGTCAATTTTAAGACTGCCAGTGCAGAATTGCTGGAAGAGTCTTATTATGTTCTCGAACAGGTCTTCAACAGTCTGGAAGCGTATCCCAATGTGAGAATTGAGATTGGGGGGCATACTGACGATCAGGGGTCAAATGATTACAATCTGGCTCTCTCTTATGACAGGGCGAAATCTGTGATGGAGTATCTTGTCATGAGAGGCATCAGTGCGGATAGGATAGTTGCCAGAGGGTATGGTGAAGAAAGGCCCATTGCTCCCAATACAGACGCTGAGGGAAGGGCCAAAAACAGGCGGGTTGAGGTTGTTCCGCTTAAATAAACCTTTTGGGGAGGCTGGTAAACTGTGAGGTATCATTCCATTTATGCACCATCTGTAGTCAAGTTATGCCTGATGTTGATGCTTTTCGGCGCAGGTAATCTTGCCAGGGGCGATGCTTCCGGAGGGTATGACGCTCCCTACTTTCAGGCTGATTTTACAGAAAATCTCTCCGAGTGGACTTCTGCACTGGTAAACCCCGCCCTGCTTTACAGGGTTAATCAGATGCATGTCGATATATTTGGAGTATATCGCTGGTCATGGTTTAATGAAGGGATGGGGTATCAGCATTTCGGGGCTCTTTTTCCTATCCGGAAAAACCACACTCTGGGCTTAACTCTTCTCTTCACCAGAGGTATCGTTGAAAAAGCAGTTCCAGGACCGGGAGATAATCCGATTGATATGGGGGCAGTCAGTTTCCAGGATCTCTGGGCTATCGGTAACTATGGCGTAAGAGTTCTTCCATGGCTGATGTTGGGGACAAATGTCAAACTCAGAATCCAAAATCAGTATGGAAATATGTCTGTGTCTCATATTCCTGGTCTCGATCTGGGAATTTATCTCAATCCTCTGGACCATTACAGGTTCGGGGATCTGGGTATAAGCCTCAGTGTTCAGGATCTGCTGCCTACACAGGTCAAGTGGGATATGTCAAATGATCCGGAAATCACCATTAACCGTTTCAGGGCTGGAATCAGGTACGCCGCATTCAATGACAACCTGGTCGGAGATGTGGAGGTCCTTATTGATAACTTGCTGGGACAGCTTTATGAAAGCATTATTCCCAGCTACAAAAATATGTTCAAGGGGCTTAAAAATGATTCCGGTACTCTCGATGGAGCGATTCCGATTGAGTACCGTCTGGGAGTGCATCTCAAATATATGTTTATCCCTCAGCTCTGGATCAAGGCCGGATGGACAAATAATAATATTCCCTACCTCGGTTTCAACTATAATCTTATCTATCCTCTCCCGGAAATGATAAATTATTTAAACGTGGATGCTGATTTTGGTTACAGTTTTATTGAATCTTTGATGAAGAATGGAGATAAACGGGACGAGAGAGGATTTACCGTTGCTTTCAAAGTGTCAACTGATTTCGGCCCAACCCGCGAACAGCGTGAATCAAAGCGCCTCTATGATAAGCTTATTCTGGCTCCCATGGATGCATATAATGAAGCCATGCGGCTTTACCTGGCGGGAAAATACTGGGAAGCTTCATTTGCGTTTGGAAAAGTGCTCTCTCTTTTCCCCAACTTTCATCTTAATGACAAAGCAACCTGGTATCTGGGTAATTCATACCGGTTCCTGTATATGAACGATATTGCTCGCCAAGTATACAAAGAAGCTTTGGAGGAATACACAACTTCAGAAATGCGTTCGAAGTATCTTTATGGTTTACAGAGTCTTGATTACCGGGAAGGCAATTACGAGGAAGCTCTCAAGAACCATGCATTTATTATCAACCTGTACGGGGAGAGCGATATTCGTCCTGATGCCGATTATCTGGCCGGACAAATACATTTTCAGCGTAAAAACTACAATGTCGCTGAGCAGCTTCTCAGCGGGATTACTCCGAGTGATCCAGATTATCTCTATGCGCAGTACACTCTGTCTATTATTAATATCGAGGATGATAAATTGCAGGCGGCTGTGCAGAACCTGAATAATATCATTCAGGATACTACTCAGGAAGTCGCTGATCAGCTACTGCAGGATGCTGCAAATACAAAGCTGGGGCACTTGTATTTTGAAATGGGTGACAAGCTGCGTCTTGCTGTTGAGGCTTACCAGAGAGTACCTGATGGTTCTCCTTATCAGGATGAAGCACTGCTTGGAACCGCATGGGCGTGGATTAAGGTGAACCAGCCCAATGTTGCTCTGAAGACAATCGAAAAGCTTATTTCCAGTTATCCGGAGTCTCCTCTGGTTCCAGAATCTTTTCTGGTGAAAGGTTATTCTTTGATGCTTTTAAAGAGGCACCAGGAAGCCGTTTCTGCTCTGGAACAGTGTATTGCCGCATGTAGTCGGCCTTTTATCACCGATGAAGACCTGGCTAAGAGAAAATCGCTTTTTGAAGAGTATGCGGCTGAATTTGCTCCTACTGCCGATTTGATAAAGAAAAATGCTCTGCGTAAGCCGACAAACAAGACTCTTGAGGAAAGACCGGCACTGCAGAAAGAGTTTGAGGGATTTGCAAAGGAAAATAAAGACTTTTTCAGATACAGTCTTCTTGCAAATTCTCATAAGAAATTCTTCAAGAGACAGGAAGAGATCCTGGCTGATGCTGAATATGCACTTGCAAAGGCTACCAAACTCATTGGGGCCAAGAGAGAAGCTAAGATTATGCAGGAGCAGAAAAAAGAAGAGGGGAAAATTGATCAGGAACTGGAGAAACTCCAGGAACAGTTAGAAAAAATAGAGGAGTAGCTTTGCGTTCAGAAAGAAGGAGAGAAGGTATAATGCGTAGAAATCATCGGTTAAGCTTGTATGTCATTACAATCCTTTCCGCTGTGATGGTTGTCTTCACCGGCACCTCCGATGCTGCTGCCAACAAGCGGGAAGAGATTCTTGAAAAAATCAAGAAGCTGGAAGCGGAAAGGGCCAAACTTCGCAAGGAAGCTGAGGCTAAGACAACAAAAACAAAGCCGGTGGGTAAGAGTCTTGAAGAGATTGTTGCCCGGTATGAAAAGCTTCTTTCCAACTGTAATGTAAAGAAGTCAGAACGCTGTGCGGACGTAATCTATACTCTCGGCGGTCTCTACTATGACCAGGGACGTGATAATTACGTTAAGGCTCGTGAAGACTATGAGCGGGCCATGAGTGAATACGAGCGTAATCCTCGTGGACCGGAACCAATAAATCCTGTCCCGGATTACTCCAAGGCGCTTTCCATGTATGAAAGGCTCGCAGCAGAATATCCTGATTTTCCCAAGCTCAGTGAAGCTTATTACCAGATGGGAAATATTTACCTGCTGATGGGTGATCTTGACAGAACAAAAGAAGTCTTTACAAAAATAGTGGAAAAATTCCCGGGAAGTCCCAGGGCATCAGGAGCACATTTCCGTCTCTCTGATCTCTGCTATCTGGACAACGATCATTCCTGTGCTATAAAGCATCTGGAAAAAATCAAGGAAAATGAAATCGATCTTCAGAACTGGGAAATGGTTCACTACCGTAAGGCGGAAGTCTATTATAACCTGGGTGAACTGGATAAAGCGGTAAGCCTTTTCCACACCTACGTTGAGAAGTGCGATGCAGGGCTTTATCCAAAGCGGGAATTCAGGAATATGGCACTGGAATTTATGGCCATCTCATTTTCCGATATGGAAAACGGTGCGCAGGAAGCCATTAGCTTTTTCAAAAAAGTCGGGAAAAAGCCCTATGAAGACTATGTCCTTTATACTATCGGTTTAAAGAACAGGTCTCATGGACAGTTTGATGCCGCTATCGTGGCTTTGACAACTGCTTTGAAGAGATTTCCGAATTATAAAGAGGCTCCCACTGCGCGTCAGGCACTTATCGAATGTTATGTCGTCAAAAAGGAGCATGAAAAAGCCAACAGCGAACGTGAAAAACTGGTTGATGACTACGGTCCGGGCAGTGAATGGTATAAATACAACAGTAAAGAATTGGCTGTTATTGAACAGTCCAGAAATGAAGTCAAAAAGGCCTTGGGTCATATTGCTATCTATTTCCATGCTCTTGCCCAGAAGAAAAAGGACAAGTCTGCATTTGAAAAGGCGCTCAATCGCTACAATGAGTACTTCGAGAAGTTCCCGGATGATAAATGGAAGATTTACGAATTCAAGTACAATATTGCGGAAATCTACAGTGCCATGGGTGACTGCCAGAAAGCTGCAGAAAACTATGATTTCGTGGCAATGCAGGATCTGAAAACTTATCCGGAATATAAAGCCGAGTTTGATACTCTGGGAATGGATCAGACAGAAGTCGAAAAAATGAAGCAGACTGCAGACAAGGGGCCGGTGGTGATTTCTCAGGAAGATGCCGGTTACAACGTTATCGTTGCTCTTGACAACTGTCGCAAGAAGTCAATGGCCAAGAGTGGAGTATCCGATGAGCAGGCATACACCCTTCCTGAGACAAAGAAGCTGCTGGAATATACCGAAAAATTTCAGGCCAGGTTCCCGAAGAGTTCCAATGCTGCTGAAGTGCTCTATCTTGCAGGTAATATTCACTATACCGCCAAATCCTACGATAATGCCATAAGGGTGTTTAAGCAGGTTTCAGACAATTATCCGAATTCCAAGGTTACAGACAAATCTATGCGAATGCTGGCTAACAGTTATTCAAATTCAGGCCAGTTTGATCAGGCAATGGGAATTTATCGTCAGTTACTTTCTAAGCAGGCATCAAATACACCAGAATATGCAGAGGTGATGGACCTGGCTGCTGGAGCAATGTATAAAAGGGCTGAAGGTATAAAGAAGAGCGGTGACCTGGCGGGTGCTGCCAATGCTTTCAAAGCCATTTACAATGAGTTTTCAGCAAGTAAAGTTGCCGATGTGGGGTGGTTTGAGGCTGGTGTCTGTTATGAAGAAATGAAGAACTATGAGACGGCTGCTGCCTCATTTGAGGAGATGGCTGTCAAATTTCCCAAATCAAAATTAAGGGAAAAGGCTTATCTCAGAGCCGCTGAAAACTATAAAAAAGTTGAAAAATATGAGAAGGCTGCACAGGTCTATCAGACAGCGGCAAATAACATAACAAAGGCTGAATTCGCTATCCCCAGCTTGTCATCGGCATCTGAGTGTTATCAGAAGATAAACCAGTTTGACATGGCTGGAAAAATGTTCGAGATGATCTACGAACGTTATTCCAATGATCCCAAGACTCCTCAGGCACTGTATAATGCGGGTCTTATCTTTGAAAAGGGAAAGTTCTATTCCAACGCTATCAATGTCTACGATATCCTGTCAAAACGTTTCCCCGACTCTGAGTATTCGGCTGAGGCATTTTTCTCTATCGGACTCTGCTATGAAAAGATGGAACAGAGCGATGACATGGCACGGGTATTTACAGAATACGCTCAGAAATATGCCAACGACAGGTACAAGCAGGTGCAGGCACTTGTAAAGGCGGGTGATGCCTACTTCAAGATGAGCAAGTTCGCCGATGCACAGAAAAATTATCTGCTTGCTACATCGGTCTATGAAAAGTTCAAGAAAGAGGCTGATATCGATGTCGATGCGATCGCTAAGTCCTATTTCAAACTGGGAGAGATAAGCTATCAGGAATTTACCAAAATCAAACTGAATGCAAAGAACGAAAAAGCGATGAAGGATCTGATAAAGGACAAAACCAAAGCCCTGGAAGAGCCGGCAAAGCAGTATGCCAAGGCTATTGAGATTGGTGTTGCTGACTGGACAGTTAGGGCAACTTATATGATCGGTATGGGTTTTGTCGATATGGCCGAAGCGGTTGCTAATCAGACTCTGTTTGGGACGACTGAACAGAAGATTGCTTCGAAGATTAAGATATTGTCAAGTCTTGATAAGTACTATGAAAAAGCACAGGAGTACTTCTTTAAAAATATCGACTGGGCTCATACTCAGAATATAAAGGGTGAGTATATAGAAAAATCCATTGATCGCTTTACTGAGATGATGTTCAGGCGCGGTCAGATAATGGAACAGGTGGGTATTGAGTTTGCCAGTGCCCCTATTCCTAAAGGTTTGTCGGAAGAAGAAAGAGAGGCATATCGTCAACTGCTTGAAGAGAAAAAGCTGGAGGCGATGGATGCAGCTCTGCCTAAATACGAAGATGGTATTCAGGCTGCAAAAGAACTGGGTATTGCAAACAGCCAGTGGTTAGAGAAGATAAGGGAGCGTATAAGAGAAATCAATCCATCTTCGGAAGCTCTCAATGTTGTGATTACCGAATGGACACCCAAACAGGTTCCACAGTCTCAGGTCGCAGGCGGTTCTTCTGCAAAGGCTGGTTCAGGTGGTGCATTGGCCAGCAGCCAGGGTGGACCCAGGGATGAGCAGTTTGAGAGCAGCATGCGTCGTATCCAGAATATCATGAGAATGCAGATTCCTGTTGAAGAAAAGATCAAGCAGCTTAACAGAATTGAAATGGATGCAAAACGCAATATCGTTCTGGAAGAAGAGAGAATTAACGAATTGAAGGGGCAGATAGGTATGTAATATGAAAAGAAAGGAGCGGAAGACCTGTTTTTTAATAAGGAAATAATGTAACTTTTTATCTTTATTGTACGTTCATTTTTATGAAAGGAGTTCCTGATGAATGAGTTTCAAATGCTGTTCAAGTTCATTATCGATGGATTCGTTTCTCCCGGAAGCTTTTGCATGTGGGCTATTCTGTTCGTAGGATTTGGTATCCTTGGTAT
>Ga0116189_1001851_pt1 | contig 16116 bp, 13 predicted proteins | sample AD_JPNTR3_MetaG_FD_89895 | JGI IMG/M metagenome (GOLD analysis project Ga0116189, IMG submission 89895) | Active sludge microbial communities of municipal wastewater-treating anaerobic digesters from Japan - AD_JPNTR3_MetaG | ecosystem: Engineered > Bioreactor > Anaerobic > Digestate | place... | reverse complement strand
ATGTCTATCCAGAAAAGTCAGGCATTGTCGATGCGGTATTGGTGGACGTGGGGCGAGACGTGAAGGCGGGAGATGTGCTTGTGCGCCTGGTCCAGGACCAGATCGATGTGCAGCAGGCTAGCTCAAGCGTCAGGCAACGCGAGGAAGAGCTGAGAAGCGCGCAAGACATGCTCGGCAGGATTCGCGACCTCCATGGACGCAGCGCCGCTACAGACAAGGAACTCAGGACTGCAGAGTCCAGCGTCGTGCAAGCGCAGGACAGCCTTCAGGCAGCAAAGCTCAAACTAGACGGCCTTGTTACACACTCCGGCGACTGCCTGATCCGTTCGCCGATAGATGGTGTGGTCACTGCCGTGAAAGCCGTCGTAGGAGGGAGTGTGTCGCCGTCGGCAGCCGTAGTTACCATGGTTGATCCGAGTAATGTGGTTCTCAAGGTTACAGTGGATGAGAATGACATCGGAGTCGTTCAGGTAGGCCAAGAAGCCAACATCACGCTGGACGCGGTGGACGGCCTGACTCTTGCAGGAACTGTGTCCGCCGTCGGCAAGGTCGGCGAGACCAAGAGCGGCATTGTTGTGTTCAATGTCGACATCGGCGTCGACAATCCCGACCCCAGCGCAATGCCGGGGATGAGCGCAGAGGCGCAGATCACTGTGGAACGTGTCGACAACGCGATCATAGTCCCCATCAGCGCTCTGCAAGGGCGTGCGGGCAGGTATGCGGTGCAGGTACGCAATGCCGATGGGAGTATCGAGCCCCGAAGCGTTGAGGTTGGGATGAAAACAAGCACTGCCGCGGAAGTCCTTTCCGGTCTGTCCACTGGCGACGTAGTTGTCGTGGCCGACGGCCGGGCAACTTCTTCCGGGAGCTATACGAGGCGGAACAGTCAGACTGGGATGCCGGGCTTTTCGATGCCGGGTATGGACGGCGGAGGTCCGGGCGGAACTCCGGGCGGCATGCCCAGAATGTAGAGGTATCGCCATGAGCTTCATCGAGCTGAAGGATGTACACAAGGAGTACTCCACAGGGAGAGGGTCTGTAAGAATCAGTGCCCTGAGCGGGGTGAGCCTTACGGTAGAAGAGGGCGAGTTCGTTTCCATAATGGGCCACTCCGGCTCGGGTAAGTCCACATTGATGAACATCCTGGGGTGCCTGGATAGGCCCACGTCGGGAGAGTACATTCTGGACGGGCACGTAGTCGGCAAGCTCAGTTCGGATCAGCTGGCTGACATTCGAAACCGCACTATCGGCTTTGTGTTTCAGTCGTTCAACCTGCTTCAGCGGCTGGACGCTGTCAGCAACGTGGAGATGCCGTTGATCTACTCCGGCGTACCGGCTCGGGAGAGACGGGAAGCCGCCATCAAGGCGCTTGAGATGGTGAGACTGGGCGACAGAATGCGTCACCGCCCGAGCGAACTGTCGGGAGGCCAGCAGCAGCGGGTTGCCATAGCCAGAGCTTTGGTGGGGAGGCCGAGGCTAGTGCTTGCAGACGAGCCTACAGGCAATCTGGACTCCGCTGCAAGCCGGGAGATCATGGAGATTCTTCGTCAGCTGAACAACGATGGTATCACAGTCATCGTAGTTACTCACGAGCCGGAGGTAGCTGCCTACACTCCGCGGGTGCTCAGGTTCAGAGATGGCGTGTGTATCGAAGATGGTGCAGCCGCGTTGGGGGGTGTGCGCGCATGAGACCTGCAGACAACGTCAGGCTGGCTATGGGAGGTTTGCTGGGCAGCCCCTTTCGTTCTTTCCTGACCACGCTTGGGGTGATAATCGGCGTATCGGCGGTGATCATCACAGTGTCAATCGGCACTGGCGCCAAGCGCCAGACCGAGTCGCAGATTCAGAGACTCGGGTCGAATCTCATCACCGTATCCAGCGGCTATCGCAGCGCTTCCTCGAAGATAACCAACCGCATCCTGCCTGCGATCGAGCAATGCAGCTCTGTGCGGCAGGTGACTCCGCAGATCAACAGGTCGGGGACGGCGTCTTACGGATCCAACAGCCTGAACACTTCTGCGATAGGCACATCCTCCAATTACCTGGCGGTGAGGAACCTCAAGATTGCGCGTGGGGTGTTTCTATCCGATGACGACATTGAGTCTTCCACCTGGAATTGCGTACTCGGGGCCGATCTCGCAACTGAGCTGTTCGAAGAGGAGGACCCCCTTGGAAAGAGAGTTCGGTTTGACCGGGTTAGGTTCACAGTAGTGGGCGTAGCTGCATCTCAGGGCGACACTGGTTTTTCCAGCGTGGATAATGTAATGTTCATACCCTACACCACCATGCAGAAGCGGCTCACCGGCAACAAGAACATCAGCACCATCAGTGTGCAGGCGGTGAGCGACAAGGAAATGGATACCGCCTACGACCAGGTGTATGCCACGCTCCTTTTGGAGACAGGCGATGAACGGGCCTTCAGGCTGAGCAGCCAGGCGGATGTACTTGACTTCGCGGCCAGCATGACTGACACTATGACGCTGCTTCTCTCGGGCATAGCAGCTGTGTCACTCCTCGTGGGCGGGATAGGGATCATGAACATCATGCTGGTATCAGTGACTGAGCGCATCAGGGAGATAGGGATTCGCAAAGCCATAGGCGCCAAGGAGCGGCAGATACTAGCGCAGTTCATAATGGAAGCCGCAACCTTGAGCGTGTCTGGCGGGCTGCTGGGCATAGCCTTCGGCTTCCTCGGGTCCCGCATCGTCACACGAGTATTCAGCTGGCCTACGGCCGTCGACACCGGGTCGGTCGTGCTCGGATTCTCGCTCTCGCTTGCAGTAGGAGTGTTTTTCGGTGCATACCCGGCCTACAAGGCGGCGGGGCTCGATCCCATTGAGGGGCTTCGACACGAATGAGGGGGGATAGTCGGTGAGGACGTTCGCGATCATCGTGTGTTGTATCTGCGCAATTGGCGTGTGTGCTGCGCCTGCGGATGCCGAGGTATCGCCAGGCAACAGCCCAAGCGTGTGGAGTATTGACGAGTTCGCCGAAGCCGCGCTGAGTGAGTCGCGGAGCTACCTTGCGGCGCGCGAGTCTGTCGAAACGGCTGAGATCAGTGAGAGACTTGCCATTCCATTCTATGGATTTGGTGTTACGCTGTCGAGCGTCCGGACTGGCTCGATCGGCTCGGCCAACTCCCCCGGCCCGTCTTCAGAATCCAAGGACGGCGAGCGGGTGTCAGTCAGGGCTCCGATCACCGACAAGCTATCCCTGACTGCCAATTACGCAATCGACAAATCCTCATGTACGCTCAAACTGTCGTACACCCCGCTTTCCGGTATGACAGGTTCTGACGTTATCCGCCAGTTCCCCTCATGGCTTCTGGGATCTTCGGGACCGACCGATGCCGCAATATCCGCAGTGGAACTGGCCGCGCTCAAACTGGACGACGCGAGGTCCGCGGCCCTGCTCGATGCCAGGAAGGCCTACATCAGCGCGCTCAAGACGATCAAGGCTCGGGACATCGCGCGAGAGGAGCACAGACTCGCCGGGCTCGAGCTGGCAATAGCGGAGAAGCGCTTCGGGTTGGGGCTATCCAGTGAGCTGGAAGTCGAACAGGCCAAGATCAACCTGCTCGACGCCGAGCTTGCCCTGATGAAGGCGGAGACCGATGATCGGTGGATGAGAAAGCGGCTTTCGGCAATGACGGGCCAGGACATGTCAAGTGCAATCCTGGAGGGCTTGCCGGACTTCGATCTGACGGCGCCCGATCTTGAGGCACTGGTTTCGGCCGCCGTGGGGCGCGACGCTGACCTGGCGCAGGCGAAGGCAGAGCTCGCCACTGCCGTACGGACGCTTGAATCGGCCAAGAGCTTACTCCCGTCTGTTCAGGTGGACGCTGAGACGACTGTCGGCGACTGGTCGCCGCGGTTCACGGTCAGTGCCAACTGGAGCATCTCACTGTCGAGATCGGGAGAGATACAGAAGGCCGCCATCAGAGTGGAACAGCGGCAGCGGGCCCTGGATGAGGCGACTACCGCAGTCACGGAGGCCGTTGCCAAGAACCTTGACTACCTGACGATTGAGGTCGCCTCCATGGAGAAATGGCGCAGGCAGCTGGAGGAGTCAGAAGAGTCTCACAGGAAGGCGCTGGAATCCTACGAAGAAGGCGAAGTCCTTCTGGTTGATCTGGAACGCGCAAGGCTGAATTTGCAGAAGGCCCGCAACAACTACCTGGCCCATTGGGGAGCCGTATGGGAAATGTGGTACACCCTGGTCGATATGAGCATGCATGAGTGACAATCCGATAACTACATGGAGGCGATTGAGATGAAGTTTGGGAATAAGGCATTGATAGTTCTGCTGTTGCTTCCACTTCTCACGTTTCGGGGGTTCGGCAACACAGCATCTGCCGCAGCGGCAGCGAGCGCAACCACGCGGCTTGAAATCGGCCTGGCTCAGTGTGTGGCGGGCTACGTTGCTGGATCTGATGCGGTGCGGACCGCGGAGAAGAAAGCCGCAGACTCCGCAGAATCGTACGAAAGGGCGGTGGCTGAGAAGAAAGCCGCTCTGTCACTGTGGGAGCTGAAGATATGTGCCGAGGCAGCACAGCTTGCACTGGCCGAGGCAAGGAACAATGCGGCACTCCTGGGCGCCCAGGCCTACATAGGGCTTGCACAGGCGGTGCGAGACGCGAAGAGTAAGCATGCCTCGCTCGCCGTGGCCGAGGAGAAGCTGAGAGTGCTCCGGCTGAGGCACCAGGCGGGTCTGATCACCGGCGATACCGTTCTGCAGCAGGAGAATGCGTACTTATCCGCAAAGGACGCCGTCATCCGGGCGGATGATACCCTAAAGCAGGCCAAGAGCGATCTGTGTAGGGCCATGGCTGTTGATCTGACTGATGAGATAGTCCTCAAAACAGATGTTGCGTCACTTGCCGACGAGAGTGTGACGTATGATGCCGCCGGTTGCATGAAACTGGCGCGGGCAGCAAGTTCGTCGTACTTCTCGGCCGTGAAGTCGGAGGAACTGGCCAGGCAGAAGCACCAAGCGCTTCAGGATCCGATGATAGCCACCAAGGCTGAACGCGCCTCGGCAGAAGACGCTTTCCGCGATGCCGCCGACAAGTTGGCCAATGCGGAGAAGTCTTTGGACGATTCAGTTGCCAATGCCCTGGCTCAGCTGGACTCGCTGATCCGCAGTCTACGCATGCAGGTTCTATCCTCCGAGCTTTCCGATGCCAACCTGGGTGTTGCGAGGATTAAGTTCGGATACGGCGAAATGCTCCAGTACGAACTGGACAGTGAAGTTAACTCGGTTAGCCAGGCTCATGACAAGGTAACCAAGGCAAGGGAAGACCTGTATGTTCAGGTGCTCAAGATAGAGTCGATGATCGGGCGCGATGTAGTCGACATGCTGCGTCAGGCGGGTCTTAAGTAACCGCCTGAGGTAGGCGCCCGACAGGCCGCTCCTATGGAACGGGTGAATTGAGTTGGTGAAGATACTTCTGGCGGATGATGAACCCAGGATGAGGAGACTGGTGTCGGACTTCCTGAAGAGAGAAGGTTACGCGCTGGTGGAAGCCGAAGACGGACAGCAGGCGCTCGACCTCTTCTTCAGCGAGAAGGGAATTGGCCTGGTCATCCTGGATGTCATGATGCCGCGACTCGACGGTTGGGTCGTATGCAGAGAAATACGAAAGGCATCCAACGTGCCCGTGATCATGCTTACGGCCAGAAGTGAGGAGAGCGACCAGCTGTTTGGGCTGGACATCGGCGCCGATGAGTACATTACCAAACCATTCAGCCCCATGATATTGGTAGCCCGGGTCAAAGCCCTTCTCAGGAGAGCCGGCGGAGACACTCGACGCCCCAGGCTGTTCGGACGGCTTGAGATAGACAGTGCCAGGCGTCTGGCGAGTGTGGATGGAGAGAGAGTCTACCTGAGCCCGAAGGAGTATGAACTGCTTGTCTACTTCACGGACAATGAAGGGATGGCTCTTTCTAGGGAGCAGATCTTGAGCTCTGTTTGGGACTACGACTACTTCGGCGATACTCGGACAGTCGACACACATGTCAAGAGACTCCGCGCGAAACTGGGCGACGCGGCAGAGTACATCCAGACTGTCCGCAGCGTCGGATACAGATTCGAGGCGCTTCAATGATCAAGTCGGTGAGAGGGAAGCTCTTTGCAGGGATAGTCGGCCTGATAGCACTGTTCGTCCTCTTGTCATGGGCCCTCAACTGGGGTCTGCTCGATGGATACTACCGAAGTGCCAAGCGTGGCTCTCTGGTCAATGCGTATCTCAAGTTACGCAAGCTCTACCAGGGAGAGGCCGGAGCGCTTCTGCTGGAACTGGAGACCATGGAGCGGCGCGAAGGGTTCCATATCGTAGTGGTCGACCCATGGCAGTCAGTCAAGTACGACACCGTGCCCGACAGGCGCGGAGGGAGCGCGCCAACCCCCGATCGACTCCCGCGCCCCGGCAGCGATCGATGGCTGACCGAATTCATCGTGCGGACCGCACAGGATATGGACGGGGATTACGTTGTTCTCGAGGCGACTCCGGACGAGAGGCTGAGGACCGAGTTCATGAGCCTCGTCGGCCTCCTGGCAAATGGGGACTACCTCTTTCTGCGAACGCCGGTCACTGCTATTCAGGAGAGCGCTGCTACTGCCAATCGGTTCTTCTTCATCAGCGGATCGCTGATGATAATCGTAGGCATCGTATTCGCTTTCGTGTTTGCCGGGTGGTTCACGCGACCCATTCTGGAGATGAAGGGTATTGCCGAGAAAATGGCGCGACTCGACTTCAGCAGCAAATACAGAGGCAGCAGCCATGATGAGATAGGCGCGTTGGGAGCCAGCATCAACTTGATGTCCGACCAGCTCGAGCGCTCAATCGGCGAACTGGTGACGGCCAATGAGAAGCTTCTGGAAGACATCGAGAGAGAGCGCAGAATCGATGACATGCGAAAGGAGTTCATCGCCAACGTCTCCCACGAGCTAAAGACGCCTATCGCTATGATCCAGGGGTACGCCGAAGGACTCAAGCTCAATGTGATTGAAGATGAGGAGAACAGGAACTTCTATTGCGATGTGATAGCTGATGAAGCCGCCAGGATGAACAGGCTGGTCAGCCAGTTGCTCAGCCTTGCTAGGATCGAGTCCGGAAATGCGGCTCCCGACATGATCTGTTTCGATATCGTGGAGATGGCCCGCAGGGTGCTCCGGAAGAGCTGTCTGGTGCTGCAGGAGCGGGGGATTGACGCATCGACCGAGGGCGAAGAGCGCGCGCTGGTCAGTGCCGATTACGACATGATTGAGCAGGTAATGACCAACTATATTACGAACGCCATCAACCATGCGGCCGGCGACAACATGCTCAGAGTGCGAATCGACAGCATACCCGGCAAGGTAAGGGTATCGGTCCTGAACAGCGGAGAACCAATACCTTTGGAGAGTATCGACTCAATATGGACTAGCTTCTACAAAACAGACAAGGCGCGCACTCGAGAACACGGCGGGACCGGTCTCGGGCTGAGCATAGTCAAGGCCATTCAGGACGCTCACGGGAATGGATACGGAGCGTCCAACGTCGACGGCGGAGTAGAGTTCTGGTTCGACGTCAATGCGGCGGCCGAGACTGGTCTGCTCGAAACCGATGTGCCCGGGACTGATCTGCCCGAAACTGATCTTGACATGAGCCCATCGAGGTAGTAACATCTTTTGTGGACACCGCATCGCGTTGTTCGCGATGTGCCCGGGTGGCGGAACTGGCAGACGCGCACGTTTGAGGGGCGTGTGGTTTTACCGTACGAGTTCAAGTCTCGTCCCGGGCACCATTTTTTCGAAGTGTTATGGCCCGTGTGTGGCAGGCGGCAGCCCGTCGGCACATGGGTCTTTTTCGTCCACCGTCAGTTCATACCCGGTCAAATCCCCGGTCAAATCGCCACACTTCGGCCTATCGAATAAGCTAGTGTGTGAAACACCCGCGCCCGCGTCCCGGGGGAGAACGCGGGCCGCCCAAGGAGTGGTGATCACTGTGAAGATCGGGCTTGCGCTGGGCTCGGGGGGCCTCCGCGGCGCTGCGCACATCGGAGTGATCGATGAGCTCGAAAAGGCCGGGGTGCGCGCCGACATGGTGGCCGGCACCAGCTCGGGAAGTCTGATTGCGGCTATGTACGCAAGCGGCATGACGCCTTCTGAGATGGAAGACGCGGCCCTCGGCATCACGGCCAGAGACATCCTGGATCCCATCGGCTACACTGCCTTCTTTCTGGTCGCGCCCGCCTTTATGCTGCTGCTCGGCGCCAAATCGTACCTGCCCAAGGGCATACTTCGCGGTCGGCGGTTCGAACGTCTTCTGACCTCGTATTTCGGCGAGATGTCCATGAGCGACCTGAAGATGCCTTGCTCAGCTGTTTCGGTAGACATTCACACGGGCGAGAAGATAGTGTTCACCTCGGAGAGCCCAGCACGCGCCGCTATCTTCAAGGAGACCGTGTACTTCAATGCGCCGGTGGTGGATGCCGTGAGGGCATCCTGTTCAATACCGGGCGTGTTCGAGTGGAAAGCCTGGGGAGGGCGATACCTCGTGGACGGCGCCGTTCGCGAGCCCGTGCCCGCCAGGATCCTGAAGGAACAGGGCTGCGACTACGTAATCGCAGTTGACCTCGGCTACACGGGGCAGGCCGATGCCCAGGTGCGCGAGCTTCCGTCAATCATCACTCAGTCTCTGGATATCCTGGGCGAGGAAGTGTCCGACTACGTGCTATACTATTATGCCAACACTATCATAAGGCCGCGCCTGTACAACGTTGCCTTGAGCGACACTTCGCGCATTCCAGAATGCATAGAGGAGGGACGCAACGCGGCCAGGCAGGCCCTACCCGATCTGCGCCGCAGTATCCGCCGGAGGGTTATGAGGCGCCTCGCAGCGATATAGCGCATGCATTCATCGGATATTGCCGCTGGCACTTGAAGGAAGCCTTCGCGATGTCGGCGAATATACAAACGGATATACACTTGTCAGTCGGGAAAGGGGACAAGTCATGGATACCAAGCAAGCGCTGATGCATCTTGCCGATGCGCGCGGCGTGACCGGGTATGAATCCCCTGCCTGGGACGTTGTGAACGGTCTCTTCGCCGACTTAGTCGACGAAATCAGGCGGGATTCGCTCGGCAGTGCAATCATGCTGAAGAGGGGGGCCGCCAAAGAGCCGCCTGCCAGCATCATGTTTGCGGCGCATCTGGACGAGATCGGCATGATTGTGTCGAAGATCGAGGATGAGGGCTTTCTACGCATCTGGATGATGGGCGGAGTGGACCGTCGCATACTTCCGTCTATGGAGGTAACGGTGCACGGACGCCGAGACCTCCCCGGCGTCATAAGTGCGATACCGCCTCATCTTCAGGATCCGTCCAAGAAGGACAAGTCCTGGAAGTGGGATGAGCTCTTGGTCGACTGCGGGATGCCCGCCGACAGGCTGCGCGAGCTTGTGCGAGTGGGCGATGTGATCAGCTTCGACCGTCGGGCGATTGGGCTTGCCAACGACCGAATCGCCGGCAAGTCTATGGATGACCGCGCCGGCATCGCCGTCATGTACGAGGCAGCCCGCGAGCTGCAGAAGCTATCGCATGAGTGCGATGTGTATTTCGTGGCCACGGTACAAGAGGAAGTGGGCTACGGTGGCAGTATCACCAGCACTTTTGGTGTAATGCCCGACATCGGAATAGCCATCGATGTGGGCCATGCGGCCATGCCCGGCCTGCCCGAGCACAAGGTGCTAAAGATGGGCGGGGGTCCGGCCATCAGCTTCGGGCCTCATGTCCACCCGCATATCTTCCAGAAACTCAAAGAGACCGCTGAGGACCGCGGCATCAAGTATCAGCTGGAGCCGGGCACTAATCCGCGCGGCACGGACGCCTACGCGATGCAGATGACCCGTTCGGGGGTGGCCACAGGGTTGATCTCCGTGCCCTTGCGCTATATGCATACCTCAGTGGAAACGCTCGCCCTCGACGATGTGAAGAAGTCCGGGCAGCTCCTGGCATATTTCGCCAGCGCAGTCGACTCCCGGTTCAGGGGGGGATTGACATGCTTCTAGCCAAGCTTTCGGAGGCGGGCGGGATTTCCGGGCAGGAAGCCGAAGTGCGGGCGCTCATACGCTCCGAGATAACGCCTTACGTTGACGAAATCAAGGTAGACCCCATCGGCAACCTCATTGCGGTAAAGCGCGGACGCAAGGGAAACAGGCGCGTGATGCTCGCGGCCCATATGGACGAGGTCGGCCTGATGGTGGTGGGCATCGATTCTGACGGGCTGTTGCATGTAGAGGCTGCGGGCGGGGTCGACCCGAGAGTGCTCGTGTCCAAGCTCGTATATGTGGGCGCCGACCGCCGCCCCGGGGTGATTGGGTCCAAGCCCATTCATCTTCTCAAAGCCGAAGACATGGACCGCGCTACCGACATGGACTCGCTTTACGTTGACATCGGCGCCAAGAACAAGGATGACGCCGAGAAGCTGGTGAAGCTGGGCGACCAGATCATCTTCGCAACACGGTGCGAACCTCTGGGCGAGGGGTTCCTGAAAGGCAAGGCCATGGACGACAGGGTGGGCTGTTACGCCATCATCGAGGCGCTCAAGAAACAGCATGACTTCGACCTTATCGGGGCCTTTACGGTTCAGGAAGAGGTCGGCCTGCGAGGCGCCGGTGTGGCGGCGTATCAGGTGCATCCCGACCTGGCGCTAGTGCTTGAGGGCACCACGGCTCACGACGTTACTGAGACGCCTGAGCACGGATTCTCCACGGTTCCCGGGCGGGGGCCTGCCATAGTCTACCGCGATGCATCGTGGGTGGGCGATCGGCGAATCGTTGATCGCTTGATCGAAACGGCGGAAGCTGCTGGAGTCCCTTACCAGATCAAACGCACAGTTACCGGCGGCACCGACGCGGGCAGGATAGGGCCGACGGAGTCGGGAGTCCCCGTGGCGGTCATGTCGATGCCATGCCGGTACATACATTCCCCCGTGTCGGTGATATGCGCTGATGACCTCAACAACTACGTGAAGCTTGCCGGGCTGTTCCTTGACAGCCTTGACGAAAGGGGTCTTCCAGTATGAAAGATCTTGCGAAGAAGCTATCTGAAAGCTTTGGCCCGTCAGGGTCGGAGGAGCAGATAAGGAGCATCATCAGGTCGGAAGTGGAGCAGTACGCCGATGAGATACGCGTAGATGCTATGGGCAACCTGATATGCCGAGTGGCGCCGAAAAACCCAGTGCCTGGATCAGGTGCCGGCGCCCCGCCCAAGCGCATCATGGTGGATGCGCACATGGACGAGATCGGCATAGTTGTGTCGTTCATAGACGACAAGGGCTTCCTGCGTTTCTCGCCCGTGGGTGGGCTCAGCCCCCACGTGTTGCTGGGCCAGAAGGTAGTGTTCGCAGACGGCACGGTGGGCGTATTCGGCACTGAGAAACTCGACGACATCAAGGACCTCAAGTTCGACAAGATGTTCATCGATATCGGCGCGCGCGACCGGGCTGAAGCACAGGCCAAGGTGCGCGTGGGCGACGCTGCCGCGATGGTTTCGAGTTTCGCCGACATGGGCGTGCGTGTTAGCGGTAAGGCCATGGATGACAGGATCGCGTGCTTGGTACTGATCGAGGCCATGCGGCGGGCGCGACCCCAGGTGCATGAGGCCTACTATGTCTTTGCTGTGCAGGAGGAGCTCGGGCTGCGGGGGGCCCGCACGGCGGCCTACGGGATCAATCCTGACGTGGGCATAGCAGTTGATGTCACTTTGTGGGGCGATACCCCGGAGCACGCTCCGTTCAACGTTGCGCTGGGAGGCGGCGCCGCCATAAAGGCCAAGGACTCAAGCCTGATTGCACATCCGGCAGTCAAGAATCTCATGATAGACGTCGCCGAGAAGAACGGCATCCCTTACCAGCTTGAGGTGTTGGAGAGGGGCGGCACCGATGCCGGAGCGATCGCGCTCACCCGTGAGGGAGTGCCGTCCGGAACCATCTCGGTTCCGTGCAGGTACGTGCATACGCCCGCCGAGATGGTCGACATGGGCGATGTGGATGCCTGTGTCAGGCTGCTTGTGGCCATGGTCGAAGAGTTGGCATCGTCAACCGGCGGTGGTATACTCTAGACGAAAAGGCATCTCGAAATCCGGAAGCTACGGAGGAATGATGGTGAGCACCGATACCAGGAAAGAGACTAAACATGTCAAGACAATCATAGCCGCCGACCTCAAGGGAACCGCGGCCACCGGGGGCTGCCGGGAGTGCCAGACCTCCTGCCAGTCCGCGTGCAAGACCTCGTGCACCCTTGGGAACCAGGCGTGCAGGAAGTAGCTCGGCGCACCCTTTCCGAGCAAGGGCGCCCGTCTCCAACCGGGATACGCCGCAACTGGCACCGGTTCATGGCAGCGGGCGCCCGTCTCCTTTTGGACGTCCAGTCTGGCAGCTTGCATTCACTGGATGAGGCGGCGTGGGACGTTCTGGAGGCAATGGAACAGGGTAAGGCCGTAGGCCAGATAGATGGCGCTGACGATGTTATTGCGGATCTTGATGTCCTGATCGCGGAGGGTACGCTTTCGCATCCTGACGACGCGGATCCGATGCCCGCTGCACTCGGGCCCGGTGTTGTCAAGGCCATGTGTCTCAATGTGTCGCACGACTGCAACATGAGATGCGGCTATTGCTTTGCCGGCACGGGCGGCTTCGGCGGGGAGCGTTCACTCATGCCGGCGGAGGTTGGCTGCAGGGCGCTGGACCTGTTATTCGATATCAGCGGACACGTCCGCCATCTGGATGTCGATTTCTTCGGGGGCGAGCCGCTGCTTAACATGGATGCGGTGGCCGAGATAACCCGTCATGGGCGAGAGCTTGAGGCACTCACCGGCAAGACTCTCAAGCTTACCCTCACGACGAACTGCTACGAGCTTTCGCCGGAGACGGACAGGTTCCTGAACGACAATGACATCGCCGCGGTGCTCAGCGTCGACGGAAGATCCGGTATTCACGACGGAGTGAGACGGACCGCCGATGGCTGTCCGACTTTTGAGCGAATTGCCGACAATGCGCTGCGTTTCGTCAATACTCGCCCGACCGGCGAATACTACGTGCGCGGCACCTATACCCGGCGTAATCTGGATTTTGTGCAAGACGTCCTTTTCCTGGCCGACATGGGCTTCACCAGCATCTCGTTCGAGCCGGTCGTGGCTGCGCCGTCGTCGCCATACTCCATACGCGAGCAGGACCTGCCTCGTGTGTTCGACTCATACGACCGGCTGGTGACGGAGATGGCCGCGCGCCGCGCAGCCGGGCACGAGTTCAGGTTCTTCCATTTCGACCTGAATGTCGCGCATGGCCCATGCCTGGCCAAGCGCCTTCTGGGGTGCGGCGCCGGGCGCGAGTATGTAGCCGTCACTCCCGACGGCGCGCTCTACCCATGCCACCAGTTCGTGGGCAGGGAAGGGTTCATTATGGGCAATGTGTGGGACGGGATCACCAGGCCTGAGATAGGTGAGGCTTTCGCCGGCGCCCACATCTACGCCAAGAGCGCCTGCCGCGATTGCTGGGCCAGGTACATGTGCTCCGGTGGGTGCCATGCCAATGCCCACGAGATGAATGGCACTCTGATGACTCCGTACTCCATCGGTTGCCTCATTACCCGCAAGCGACTGGAGGCGGCGTTGGCGTACGCGGCCTTGCAGGGATCTTCGCAGGGCTCTTCACCTGTATGACGACAGCCCGACCGCCGGCGTCTTCCGCGAACCTGTGCCCTGTGGGCCAGGGTTTCCGAGGGGCCTGGGTAAACCGACACAGGATGGCCGAAAAAGGTGTGCCGCAGGGCACAGGATGCCCCCGCCGACCTTGGCGCGGGCAGACGGGCCGAGGGCGATCGTTTCGGCCCACGCCTTCTAGCTGCGGTGTTCGCACCTGCGCATTTCACTGCGCGGCGCGTCGGGCGAGGGCCTCCGCGAACCTGTGCCCTGTGGGCCAGGGTTTCCGAGGGGCCTGGGTAAACCGACACAGGATGGCCGAAAAAGGTGTCCCGTAGGGTACAGGACCCGACGCCGGCCGCTTGTGACAAATCGGCGCCGCACCCCCGTGATACGATCTCCTCGGCAGCAGCCGAGGATCGTTTCATTCCGGGGGGTGTTCATGTGCCGAATCTGGCGGATCTCACCGATGCTGAACTGGTCCAGGCATTCCGTGAAGGCAGGTCGGATCGCGCTTTCGAGCAACTGCTCAGAAGGTATGTACGGCTCATCAAGTCATGGACAAGGAAATACTGGTGCGCGTATCGGATCGCTGACTATGACGACCTGGAGCAAGAGGCCAGAATCGCTTTTCTGGGCGCCGTCAACTCATACGACCAGGCACAATCGGGCTTTTTCGGGTTTGCGCAGCTGTGTGTCACACGGCGTCTCAAGAGTGTGGTGAAGTCGGCGAGGCGCCTCAAGAACTGCCCACCCGCCGGCACAGTGATCCTGTCGACCAGCTCGAGCGGTTCTGAGGGCGACGATCGTGATCTGATTGAGGCAGTGCCAAACCCCGCCGCGTTCGACCCTCTCAACATGGCCGTGGCCAACGATGCGGCGCGTAGGCTGTGGAGTATTGCCGGCTCAGCCCTTTCCGGGCTGGAGCTGGAGGCTCTGAAGAGGCGGGCATGGGGAGAATCGTACCAGGAAGTCGCTGCTGAACTGGGAGTTAGCCAGAAGAGTATCGACAATGCAGTGACGCGTGCACGGCGCAAGCTTCGCAGCCTCATTCAGTCCGATGGGGAACCGCTGATGGAAGCGGACGAGAGCGCTTGACCAGAGGTGGTAGCGATCGAGGAGGAGCAAGTCGCTTAATGTCGAATGCCGCCATGGGTGATCGACGATGGTGGATGATCTCATATCCTCAGCAGAAGTGTCGAACGCGGCTCACGATGAGGGCAATGCGCTGGAGGCCGGCTTCCGAACTCACAGGAGGATCCGAGCGATGCTGGGCATGCTCGAGGCCTCGGAAGGCAGTTGTTCGATTTCTCACATAGCGGCCCAACTGGGCGTGTCGGCGCGCACAGTCTACCGCTACATAAGCCAGCTACAGATGGTGGGCCACGATATCCGACTCGAAGGCGGCGAAGTGCGATCAGGATCGGGGTCAGCGCCCGGGTCGGCGCCCGGGTCAGGGGCCGAATCGCGGGAAGTGCGGGTCGGCCCTGCGTACCATATTGAGTCGTCCGAACCCGCCATGCGCCGCCTTGCTATTCTCTCTCTGCTCACGGGCGGGCCGGCGACGCTCGGCCGAATCGTGTCGTACCTAGCTGACCCCCTCCGGGCACTGGCAGCCGATGAGCGCACCGTCAGGCGCGATCTTGAGCATCTGGAGTCTGCAGGCTACGTAGAAGCTCCAGGTGAACGCAACACAGGATACTGTCTGAGCGGGGCTTTTATGCCGCGGTTCTCTCTGACATTTCCCGAGCTGATCTCAGTGGTGCGCGCATTGGAATCGGCCCCCGAAGCTGTAGCCGACCCGCGGACTACAGCCTCCATACGCAGTAAGCTCTTTGCCGCTATGGCCCCTAGTGTTGACCAGGCCCACGCTTTGAGGCGACGCAGGTACACTAAGGGTAGGGCTCGACGGTCCGATCCGGCCATCCTGGCACGAGTGGAGGCTTTGGAAGTCGCGTCGCTGGAAGGCCGTGTAGTGCAGATAATGTACGCGGAAAGGCGAAAAGGCCGCCGGAATGTCCGCGAGGTTGAGCCTTTGGGCCTTGTGTATTACTGGTTCCACGACATGTGGTACCTGGTGGCCACATGCTGCACGGCACGTGAGATTCGGCACTTCAGGGTCGACCGCATCGGCGGGATTGCCATGACGAACAGGCTGTTTACGTACCCCTGCGAGTTCGACCTTGCCTCCTACGTTTCAGGTATGTGGGGCGTGTACGCCGGCGAACCCACGCGCGTGAGGGTGCGATTCTTCGATGAGATGAACGTGCTCGCCCGCCTGCGTGCGGAGATAGCCGACAGGCCTAGCGCCCGCCTATCACAGGTAGACAGAGATGTGTGGGAACTGGTCGATACGGTAGCAGGGCTCTCTGAGTTTCGGGTCTGGCTTAGAAGCTTCGGCAGTTCGGCACTGGTGATGGAGCCCGAGTGCCT